>SDBU01009683.1_pt1 | contig 10775 bp, 7 predicted proteins | sample 2277071 | NCBI WGS metagenome assembly SDBU01 (sample SAMN10397929, study PRJNA504765) | marine sediment metagenome | isolation source: marine sediment core GS08_GC12, 126 cmbsf | place: Arctic Ocean: Gakkel Ridge, Loki's castle | collected 2008
AACCTGAATTTTTCACCAAAGCCAAATTATGCACAATCATGTTAGAATACTATAGTTTTTAGATTGCTGATATGTGGCATCGTGCAAACTTGAACCAGTATTGGATATTTTTCCGATAACACAACATTATGGAAATTGAAGGTATTGGCAAGATATCTGAAATCTTCAACCAGGCAGGTAGAATCGCGGTAACCCGGAAAAAATTTGTAATCTATGGACATATTGCTTATTCACTCTCATATAATAGTTGAAAAGCTGAGTTAAGAGCAGTCCCCCCTCCTCAAAGCAATAATCCGTGATTCAATGTTGTAATAATGACTAAAAAACATGTGAGCCCCTTACCCAAAACTCTACCCCTTTATTGTGAATATACACGAAATCGCCTAGTTTGTCCTTTTGCTTGACTTTCTGACTTTTTCAGATAAAATTGGTTTAAAAATAAAAGAATTTGGTCCCTTTTTCAACCAAAAGTCCTCTTGTATGGAAAAGATTTTTCCTGCCAAACTAGTTCGTAAGTTGACTGGAGCCACGCCTAATCAGTTCAAATACTGGGTGAAAATAGGTATTATTCAACCTGACAGGATGGGTAGAACTTATTTCTACTCCTTTAAGGACATTATTAAGTTACGGATTCTAGTTTCGCTTAAGCAAAATGGATTAAGCCTTCAGAGGCTGAGAAAAGGCGTAGCAACCCTATCTGAAGTATTACCTGACGATGAGGAGCCGCTCTCCCGTCTGATCATCCACACTGACGGAATTGACATGATTATCACAGAAAAGGGAAAGTACTTCAGTGCTATAACAAGGCAGAGATATTTTCGCTTCGATACAGAACGAATCAAGGCAGACATTATCAAACTACAAAGGCATGCTGACAGTTCCCTTCCGAAATTAAGTGTTTCTAACTGAGGACCAAATCAGGATGCTAATAGCTTGAGGGCGAGCCCATAGGAGTTGCCAAATTCTTACTCACTTTCGAGGGACAGACATGCAAGATAGATTGAAAGCTTTTTTTTCAAAGCTCGGTTTCAACTACGATTCAGATTTCACTGGCAAAAATAGTTTGTCAGTTAGACTGGGAAAAACGAACTTTCTTTTATATCCCGTTGGTGACATCAGTAACATCTATTTCGTGTACCTGCCAGTCCATGGCTTCGCCGATGGCCTGTTCGAAGCACATAGCTTAATTTGGAATGACAACAAGACCGAAGTATTCATAACTGTATCTGATTATGAAACCCACCTGTGCTCGGCAAAATACAAGCCAGACAAAAATATGCCATTGAGCTGTAAGCTAGCAAGTTTCAACTATGGCGTGAGCTCCCCGCAAATCAACACTGAAGAACTTGGTCAACTGAAAAAGGAAAGCATAGACTATGGTTTCTTTTGGGATTTTGTTCGGGAGAACCTAAATGAAAACAAACGTCACAGTGTAGACGTCGATTTACTTCTTAACTTGTTGCATCTTAGGACTGATCTGAAGAAATGTGTTCCCTATGAGAAGTCTTACATTTTGATCGAAAGATGTTTATTCCTTAAATTCTTAGAGGACAGACATTTCCTAGAGCCTGAAGCTCTTTTAGAAATATTAAAGGAATCGGATAGTAGATGGCTAATTAATAAGTTCAAAGAAATTAACCAAGCGCTGAATGGTGATATCTTCGTGGAAGAAATCTTCGAGATTCAGGATATTCCCCGTGACGCACTGCAAAAACTATATGATTTCTTTACCAGCGACTACAGGAATCAGATAAGAATTTTCCCATACAACTTTAGTGTATTGCCGATAGAATTGCTGAGCAACATATATGAAACCTTCCTCAAAGCAGGAGAGAGAATCGGCGGCGGAGTTTATTACACTCCGACCGTTCTCGTCGATATAATTTTAAATGATACCCTTCAGCCTTTATTGAAAAAGAAGCAATACCCAACGTGTATGGATTTTTCATGCGGCTCGGGAGTTTTCCTCGTCAAAGCTTATGAAAGATTGATAGCCAAACACAGATGCTATTCGGATTTCGAGACAAAAAAGAGGATATTGAAAAAATGCATCTTTGGGATTGAAAGGGACGAAGTCGCTGCAAGAATAACAATTTTCAGCCTCTACCTGAAATTACTTGAAGGCGAAGATCCTGACTTCTTGAAGAAATCTATAAGAAATGGAAGTATCAAATTTCCAGAGTTATTTGACAAGAATATTCAAAAGAAAAATACACTTTTCGATAAAATAACATTGAAAAATGAAGATGGAGCAGTTTTTCATAAATTTGATGTCGTGGTTGGAAATCCACCCTGGGGGGTGAACCCTTTTGAAGACCCAGAGATTGGACAATCCTGTGAAATGAATCTAGCGGAAGACAAACTAAAAGCTGTTACCCGTTTCCAGAGTTCCCAGTACTTCATTTTGAAGGCGCAGGACTTCATGTCGAAAGATTCAATAGCTGGTATCCTTTCGAACAACTCAAACTTGCTAATGACTAAGTCACAGCCATTCAGACTCAAGCTCTTGGATGATTATGATCTTGAAACAGTTTATGATTTCACACACTGCAATCCTATACTGTTCAAAAAGCGCAAGCTAAAAACGCGTTACGGGATACCTACAAATTCAGACGAAATCAATCTCGGTGCTGACGAGCCTGCTGTTGCCTTAATATTAAGAAAAAAAGGCAATTCCGACAGACAAGCTTTGAAATATGTCACGCCGTCATTGAATCTGTTGACGAAACTCTTGAAGGTTGTCTCCATAAAACCTTCTGATGTTAAAACTATCAACCGGCAACTCCTTAAGGATGATCAGATATGGAGGGTTTTGGCAGTCGGAGATATTGAAGATTATGAAGTCATACAAAAGTTGAACAAGCAGGGTAGTGAAAGCAGGCTTAAAGCATTCTATGGTTTTCAATTTGAAAAAAGCGGAAAAACGATTTGGGAACATTTTGATTACTTCGACAAGGACTCAATCGATCACTTTAAATTGAAGAGGCCGAAAAGAATTGATCAGAGCGGAGGGGCAATAAGAAGGCCGGGCAAGTCAATTGAGGGGAAAGTCTTAGTCAAACGATACATAGAAAAAGGTCTTCGGGTAAAGGCTGCGTACGAACCAGGTAAATATAAGTATAAGGAAAATCTAATTGGCGTAACAGCTGATGCCTTGGACAGCAGAATCCTTCTCGGCCTTTGTAATTCATCGTTGATCAGCTATTTTCTTTTTCATAATTCCGCACAGATTGGTAAAGGTACATTTAATATGCTGCATGCGAATGAGGTCGAGAATATTCCCGTCCCACCAGACAACGCTATACCACCGGACCTTAAGGCAAGAGTCTTTGAGGCGATTGGTAAGACTCGGGAATCCGATATAATACCTCAGGAAGTCTTTTCGGAACTCGACGAGCTCGTTTTTGATATTTACAACCTGAAGGAACATGAGAAGCAGCGGGTTCGTGATTTCTTCCATATTGCGAAAAGAAGAAATATGAATGCTCTGATTGTTAAGGACGAAGACTTTTGCAGATATGGCGACAGATTCAGAAGCGTGTTTAGATTTATCCTAAGAGATGACATGTTCCTAAATGCAGAGGCATTCTTCTCTTTTACGTTAGGTGCTGGTATCACTTTCACTATAGTAGATTCAGGATCAAGTGTTAAAGAAATTCTTGTGACACGTGATTCAAATCTTGTTAGGATTATCATTGGCACAGCAAAAAGACAGTTGAAAAGGGCTGAAAAGGATAAGATCTTAAAGCAAGAAAAACTCAAACTCTACAGCGAAACAAGCTTCACAATTCTGAAGAGCAATTATTATCAGGATTGGACAGAAACTGAAGCTATTAAAGATGCCAGAGAAGAAATAGAACTCTTTGTACAAAACCTTCCCGATAACTAATTTAAATAATTATGGAACCGTATTTTATGACGGCTTTTAAAAAAGAAGCCTCTCGTTATCATTCAAAAAAGGAAATTGAAGAGTTATGTTTCAAATCTCTTATCGATTCATATGGACGAGTGAAACAGATTGAAGGAATCGAATCACTTAATGAGAATAGGATACGAGACGAGTTTGTCGTTGACTTAGAGAAGAAAAATGAGCTCATAAGACATGCTATTGATAATCATATTATAATAGTTATTCCAGAAAACTGGGATGCGGTTAAGAGAAAAAGGGCCGATATAAGATTCGATTTGTCAATTATCAGGCGCAATCTTATTTTTGAGTGTAAAAAGCTCCATTCAGCAGAAAGGCGTTACTTAGATGATGGCCTGATAAGATTTGTAAGATTAGAATATTCTGAGAGAGAAGATGACGCGGGAATGCTAGGGTTTGTCATTAAGCCCAAAAATCTCATTGATGTTATATATGGCATAAAAGAAAAAGTCTGTCAATTCCATTTCTTACGTTTAATCGATAAGCAGGTTCTCGGGTGGCCATATTCATTTCAATCTATTCATGTTCGGATGGATTCCAGGGAGATATTAATATGCCATCTCTTTTTTGAGTTTTAACACTCTCGATTGGGCCATAGACTTCAAATGGTATGAAAATAGGGGGTAACAATTAAGTTATATAGAATCCACCAAAGAAGATAAGAAAGTCAGGATTTTATAGCTGTCCCTTTTTTCGCCGTTTGTGATACCTGCTATATATCTCCAATTTGCGAGCCTTCACAAACGTTTTGATACGATTTTCATATCTTCAGCTGCATTGATCACTATCTTTCAGTTGGTGTAGGTGATTATGGACTGATTTTCCTTACCCAGGGTGTTTAGTTCAAGATAAATTCAGCAAATTCTGCCCATGCTGAATTCTGTCGATTTCAGTTAGAACTCGATAGATGAGATTCGTAGGGATTGAGATTCGAGCTAGAGCGAGAGCTAGATAATTATTCTGCAGCTTTTCACTCATTCATTCCCTCAGATATGGAATTCGGGCAGCTAACCTCACATGGAGTTTTTGATATTTCTATCATATCCAAACTCTTGTAGAGGTGCATATACTGGCAAGATATCTGGAAGTTAATAGGCAGAAAGCACTGTCTCCAACCTTATGGAAGGTTAAATTTTAAAGCTTCCAATTCAATTTATAATTTTATGGACGTCACCATTGATTTTCCGTACAGGGTTGTTTCGGTTTGCATGGGGATCTCACCTTTTTAAGGCGCATCTCACCGTCTCGGGTGCACCATAATGTGGTGTAGGTAGGGGTAGGTTCTATATGAAGATTTCGGGGTTGGGAAATATAGGTGTTTTATAAAGAAGGAGGTAACTTTTTGATCGGGATAGCTTTTAAAGGCCCTCAATAAGGGAATTAATCAGATTGACATGTTCCATTGTTTGGTTGTGGGCTGCAGTCAATCCAACCTCAAGGCTTTCATTTTTCCTAAATCGAAAGACTATAATTAGTTTGATAGATTCTGGATAACCGTTTAAACCAAAATTGATGGATTTTTCTCCTGTGATTTGCATCGGTCGCCAGAGTATATTTTTCAATTGGACCATGCTGACAGCATTATCACCTACCTTGAAACCTTCATCAAAACCGTTCTTATGCTGTTCCAGCATCTTATACTTAAAAAGTTCAATGGCCAGTTTTTCATAATCGGGAGGAGTAGCTGGCAGATCTATATCCGCAATGCTCATAATTATTCTTGAGGTAAAATCGATGGGCAAGGATAGATTGGATATTTTATTGCAAAAGGTTTCATGCCGTTTTTCAACCCTGATTTCTTCAGGTAAACGCTGTCTTAGATCTGATATTTGATCTTTCTCAAGGAAATTTACCGAGATTTTTTGCAGACTCAAAGACCTAATAAATTCCTTAATTACCCTTTCAATTGTTTCTTTGTTTTCTTTTTCCAAAGGGAAGCAAAAATAAAGCTTATTGGAATCATCATCTCCTAAGACTAAATTCGTGAAATCTGTGGCAGCCAGGGCCATCGAAAACTCAAATCTATTCTTATATTCGACTTCACAGACAGCTGATTGTTTCAAAACGCTATCAATGTTTTTCAGAATAACTTTCAGGGTGTCATCAGAGGATTCGTAAATTGGTTGACTGTACCCAACTGAAAACTCAACTCCTGTATCTTTGTGTTTGTAAAATAGATCATCATCGTCTTCCATTAAAAATTCACAATTCGTAGATACGGCAGATAATATTTCCTCAGAGCAACGGTCGGCAAATAATACATATGAACGGTAGGGCCTTATCCCTGTCAAAATGATATCCTGAGTGTCATGTATGAATACAGGTGCAGTTAACGGGGAGGATAAAATTGTTACCCATTTATCGGATTCATCCTGATAACTTTCCATTAATGCCGTGGATAGCTGCTCTCTAACCGATTCATAGATTCTTCGGTCTGTCTTATTTACAACATGAAATTCTAAAACTGAAATAGGTGCCGTTACTAAATCGTAAGGGGCTTTTAGAGAGCAGGGAATGAAAAGATTTGCTATTGAGGCAAACCATTCTCTCATAAATACAATAATATCTTTGTTTTCGATTCTCCAGCTCACCCCCGATTCATCGGCGCTGTAGCCTTGCTCTATAACTTTCTCAATGAATATCCTGATATGATCCTCTAAATCTGCTGGTTCTCTATCAGGCATAAGGACTGGCAAAATCCTGAATGAAAAACGTTTAACTGAATGGAGCTGTGCAAGGCCAGAAAACCACCTGTTAAGAAGATTTTGGTTATCTCGGAGTTCTTCCCATAAATCTCGGCCATTCCAGACAGTTAGCCCAGGATATCCACCACGTGAGTATTCTCCGCTTCTATATAATGTCTTAGTCGGTGTCGTCATATCGGCATTTGTTACCAATAATCCTTTTTCATAGCGAAGCCTTCCAGTTGATGACCAAAGCTCATCTAGATCGCGTCTATTGAGATTTGGCTCATGAGGATTTTCAGTATGACGGCATTGTGTAAGTTGCTTTTCTCCATTCGACGTGATCGTATGAATATCCCGGCCCTGGTCTCCAGGTCCATCGGTGATATCTCCTCGTGTATGCTGATAGTTTTCGATAAGGATCTGCTCTATAAGCTCCGGAAAGTCTAAAGCAGGTAATTGCGCCATTAGTTCAAGAATGGCGCTTCGTTGTGGAAGCAATGATTTTGGTTCTTCAGGTGGTTTTTTGGGGTGTTTATATGATTGGAGTTTTCCAATATTCTTTAATTGTTCATCGAAGTCATAATCTTGGCTAACCCCATGATAATATACTTTCGTTTGCTGTTGTACTATACTTAATGCACACATGATAGCACCTATTACTTTATCAAAGGCTCGACACCTTCAGGGTTTCGCTAAAAAGTCTTGGATTTGGCTCCACTGATTCTGGTACATGTCAAGGTCAACCAAGCGATTCTTTACAATCTTACCCCATTCATTGCTGGGATCTCTGACCTTCATTATATACGATATTGGTAAAAAATAGTATTCTGGTACCTTGATACCTGTATCGCCGGTCTTTCTCGGTCTTGAATAACCTCTATTCAATCCGACGAATACAACAAACTCACGGTCAAAGCTATTTATAATGAAGCCATCCCAGTTCGTCTAGTAGCGGCTTTTTACCTGGATACAAGCTGATGTATTGTTTTCAGCGTTGGTTGCTATGAGATCATATCCGGGGAAGTTGGTATAGGTTTTGAATGCTGTGATCCTTTCGAGAAGCAGGCGTCCAAGTACCAAGAATCCCGCTCCTTCAGATTCGAGTTTTGTGTCTTTTCGTATTCCTTTCTTAGGCATTTAGTCATCACTTCAAATGGTTAACAGTAATAAAGATAGTGACCTTTTATAGGTTATACTTCTTGGCTCTAACGACAAAAGCCGCTTCTCCACCCTCCATAATCGTTTTTACATCCTCGATAATTGGGGCATAATCGATGCTGCCATTCCTTTCCAATTTACCTTTTGATCCATCGGGTTTAAATACTAAGATGTTTTCAGCATCGCCGCTGACGGGTATATTGGGATTATGGGTTGCAACAATTATCTGCCGGCATTCTTTCAAGCTTCGCATGGTATTTACAACCAAATCAAAGATGAACTGGTTATCAAGATTGTCTTCTGGCTGGTCGATAATCAGTGGTCTATCAGTCTCTAAAAGAATAATAGGGAGCAAGGCTGTGCAACGTTGACCGGGTGAAAGATCCTCTATCGGTTTTTTTACGCCCTGAACATCAAAGTATATCTTTGGCAAATCCGTGCACTCACAGGTTTCGATTTCCATTATATCTTCAGATTTATCATGCAAATGGCTTATCAAATCAAAACCTTCGTCTTGTTCAAATCCTGCATTAATAAAGGATTCGATGTCAACTGCTCTAATGGCTGCTGCAAATTCAATGGGTGTATAGTAGTCTGCTATCCTGGACGGGTATTTTCCCTCGCGCCAGTGTTTAGAGAGGCCTACAAGCTTTTTATTCAGCATTTCAATGAATTTTTTCCGTTCTCCTTGCTCCAAAACGTCTAAAGTGACTTCAACATTTGCCTTTCCTTTTGGGAGCTTTGCGGCTATTTCCGATACGTACCGTTGGCGGATAGTGTACAGGTCTGTTCGCACTTCTTTTAGCTTGTTTATCAATTGTGATCTATCATCTCGTAGTTCTTTTAAGGTTTTTTCTGCCGCCTCTTTATTTTTTTGTGCCTTTTTTCTTATACGGATCTCTTTTCTTAACCGTTCCCTCCTTTGTGCTATTTGTTTTGCCTCTGATTGTTCAATCTCCTCAAGCAAACGCGAAAATGCTGCATCAATAGGATCATGCTTTTCCTTTAATGTAGCTTTCTTTTTCTCGATCTTTTCCATGATTTTTGATATTTCAGATAAAAGGTTCTGCCTAGCGATCATTAGCGGTGAATCTTCCGTTATGGAGTCGGTGAGGGTTCGTGATATTTCCTGAAATTCAACGGCGAAAAGAATTTTCTCCCCTGTTATTGCATTTGTTATGAGTTCAGAGATCCGTTTGATTTCTTCCTCAAGATCCACATCTTTGATTACATCATAAAGGCCTTCAATTTTATCCTTTAGGTCATTAAGTAGCTCAGTTTCATTGTCAATTTTTTCTTTGTTTAGTTCTTCCTCTCTTTGTTCCTCACCGATTTTCTTGAGCTCTTGTTCCAGCTCTGACAGATTGCCAACCTTATTAGCCTCTCGATCAACTTCTTCCATTGCGTTTTTTATTTCCCTTGCATTGGCCTGAAGGTAGCCTATAGCTGTTTGCTCCTCTCTTTTAATTCGGTCTATTTCATCAATGAAGCTGTCAATCAGATTCAATTGTTGTGAAGAATCTTGGGCTATGTCTTCAATCTCGCTCCAGCCATAAAAACTCAACCTGAAATTATGTGACATTTGAAGGTTAATGTCGGTATTCTCAAAACCATCCATGGTCATAACCCTGGTGGCCGGGTCACCGTAGGTTCTTTGAAGGACATATTTTTCACCATGTTGGTCTTCGTAAATGATCTGTGCCGTGCAGCCTGAGAGGACACTATCTCGAAGCCGCTCAATATCCCTTTTTCGTTCACCAGGGATCTGTGTTTCAAACAAATAACGTATTGCCTCAATGCAGGAGCTTTTCCCTGTCCCCCGCCCTCCAATCAGGCAATTAAGGTTTGATGTAAATGAAATTACCTGTTGATCCAGGAACCCTCCGTCAAATTTTATTCCAAGAATGGTCTTAATGCCTATTCCTTGTGGATCTTGAAACCGTATGCGTGTCTCTGGATCTTCAAAGGCTCTTGACAAACCACTGAAGCCTGGAGCGGTCATTTTGATCCTTGTAATATATTCCTTCCCACCGATATCTTTGAGATAGTGCGCATCTGATCCGATGACGCATGGAATTTGCCTGTCACCAGAAATGAAATGAGGCACATCTTCCGGCTTTGAAACCTCAACAGCGTTCATTGACAATTTACAGATATTTTCGAGAATTTCATTATCATCCTGGCCCAGAGATCGCATTTCTTCCCTATATCCATTTGCGGAATTAACATGGGCAAGTATGGCTAACCCACCACGATCACGTATCCTTTGAATGATTTCAACAAGACGTTTTGTGGTGACTTTGGATTGGTCTGTTCGGACTTCAGGATTTGATTCTATATCTGTGCCATCAAGTATGCGCTCCATCTCAGCGGGGTGGGCATTTTCAGAGAAAATAGCGAGGACATGGACATTTCTTGTATTCTCTTCAACAGAGATTTCCATGCCTGGCAGTACCATAAGGTTGTTGTTAACATAAAGGTTCTGGCCAGACGACTTTATAGCCAGGCATGCATGAGCGATATCTTTAGCACGATCGCATCTGTGGTGGTCTGTTATTGCAAGCAGATAGAGGCCTTTCTGGCATCCGGCGATGGCTACTTGTTCCACTGTGGCATCAACGTCTTCTTGGCAAATACCGTCTTTCCTGCCAAAACATGGGGATAAGGGGGAGTGGCAATGCAGATCAACTGGATAAAAGCGTGCTGTATGCCTAAGTTTCCTCCGGAACTTTTTCACAAGGTCATAAAAGACAGGGGTATTCATAGCCTTCCAGCTCCTATTAAATAGGTAATGGACTTGTCTATGTCATGATTAAGGCTCCTTTCTAATACTAATTTAGCTTTTATTTGCCTGATTTGTCAAGAAATTTAAGCTTTCGATTATCACATATCTTATTGTCTAAGTCACAAATGCCAAGACATAGGTTACCCGATTCTAATGGTAAAAAATGCCAAGACATAGGTTACCCTGATTAGTTAATTGTAATACTCCATGCCGGAAG
>SDBU01009684.1_pt1 | contig 10774 bp, 12 predicted proteins | sample 2277071 | NCBI WGS metagenome assembly SDBU01 (sample SAMN10397929, study PRJNA504765) | marine sediment metagenome | isolation source: marine sediment core GS08_GC12, 126 cmbsf | place: Arctic Ocean: Gakkel Ridge, Loki's castle | collected 2008
ATCAGCCACCACTAACTCAATCTCCATCTCCACCCCTGCTCCCGACCATTTCCTTTCAAGCTCAAGATTTATATGAAAAAGACCATTTTCACTATGGTCTAATAAAATCAAACTCTTCGGCCCAAATCTGCAAATCTGCCGAGCCAGCTCTCCTCCTATCGAGCCTCCTCCTCCGGTCAACATCACTCTCTTGCCCTCCAAGTATCCGGAAATTTCCTCCAAATTTAAATCTACCGGTTCCCTTCCCAATAAATCTTCAATCCTTACCTCCCTGATCCGGGAAACACTGACCTTCCCATCTACCAACTCATACAATCCGGGTAAGATCTTTATCTTCACTTTCTTATTTTTTATATTTTCAACAATTCTCTTAACCTCTTTACCGCTTGCGGTAGGGATGGCAATAATAACCGTATCGATTTGTTCTTTTTCCAAAATATCATTTATCCCCTCAACATTCCCCAATATCTTTCTATTATGAATTCTCTTTCCGACCTTCTCCTTATCATCATCCACAAAGCCGACTAATTCGCCCAAATCAGGTCTTCTAATTATCTCCCGGGAAATAACTTCCCCGGCATCTCCTGCACCCACAATTACTATTCGTTCTTGCCCCCTACTTAAAGCGCCCTTCCTCTCGCAATATAACCTCCAGATCAATCTGCTTCCTCCCACCAATGCCAGACTGAAAAACCAGGTCAAAGCCACAACGGTACGCGGAAAAGCAATACCATTAACCCAATTCAAACACAAAGCCGTAACAAATATTCCCCCAGTGACAACTTCTGCTATTAGAAAAAGATCGCCGATACTTAAATATCTCCAAATCCTTTTATATAATCTAAAAATTACAGCAAATAACAGAAATAATCCGCTAAGATAGACAATTGATTCCCGATAAACATAGAAATAGTTTCCCCAATCTTCCCCAAATCTTAATATCAAAGAAAGGATTAGAGAAACATTTAACAAAACTATATCCAAAATAACCCAGGAAAAACTTCTAAAAAATTTCTTCATATATTCCCTTCCGCACTTAAAGGTAATGGCGAGCCCTTTTTTATCAGGGCGTGACAATCTCGTCTGAAAACGAAAAACGAATAACGGAAAACCTATAGTTATACTAACGACTATTTCAGCCTTCCCTTTTTCTCAGTTTCCCATTTAATTACTTTCCTTCTAAAATATCATGTTTCCCAATTCGAAGAAAAAAATATCCTTTAGAAGTAATTTGGAATAAAAACCGATAATTCTTGTTAATACTTCCCTCCAGAACATTCTGATATTTTTTAACTTTTTTCACTCTTAAGGAAGGATGGGATAAATTTTCAACTAGAAGCTTTATTTTTTCATCTGTCTTCTTTTGAATAGCAGCTGAAAGTGTCTTATAGTCTTTCTTAAAGTGAGCAGTATAAATCAATTGCATCTATCTATTCGTGAAGGTCATTAATTAAATGTGTTACATCATTATGTGTCTTGACCTTGCCTTTCTTAACATCATCTATAGCCTCTTTTAGCATCTCTTCACCTTTTGCCGACAAATTTACCGAGACTTTATCTACCAATACTTTAGGAATAATAACTATTTTATCATCTTCTTTGATGATTTCTAAATAATCACCCTTTTTAATGCCTAATTCTTTACGAATTCTATTGGGAATGGTAATTTGCGCTTTTTCTCTAACTTGAATTAAAGACATTAGTTTAACCTCCTCCAATTATAAATAATCCTATAGTAAGAATTTCTTACTTTCTTTCTTAGTATAAGATAGCAAATATTGATAGAAGTGTCAAATTAAAAAAAGAAAAACTTGCACTTTGTACTTCCTTTCCTTCCTTTACTATATACTCGATACTGTTTTTCTCTATGTACTGTTCTTGCATCTTATCTTTATCTTCTGTATTTTCTTATGCTAACGACTATTCACCAACGACTAAATACTAATTAACCAGGAAGGAGAAAATTCCCATGCAAATGCTAAACAGTACCAACAATATAAAAGCCACCCACTTCAACCTATCCGAATTTGCCTGTCCCTGCTGTAACCTGGTAATGTTACATCCCAGGCTGCTTGACAAAATAGTAGAACTAAGAAACACCCTGGAAAGACCGGTATATATTACCTCCGGTTATCGCTGTCCAGGATATAATCAAAAAATTGGAGGGGTACCAAACAGCTACCACTGTATCGGACTGGCAACAGATATTAAAGTAAAAGATATCAACTTAATTGAACTTTTAGAAATATGCGAGAATATAGATTTTGCTGGGATCGGGTTTTATGAGAATAAAAACTTCCTCCACTTAGATGTCCACCCCACCAAACGCACCCGCTGGCGAGAGTGAAAAAGGAGAAAATCAAATGGATATAAAAACACTATTGGACATCATCGCCAACCAGGGCTTCCCTATCGCCTTATCGATACTCTTAATCTTTCGTATCGACAGATTTATGCAAGAGATAGTAATTGCCCGAAAAGATGGTTATCGTCAAATATTAGAAAATACCAAAGAGATACACAATACTATTACCAACCTAAATCAACAAAACCGGGAATATATCTTTCCCCACATTCAAGGTGCAATTTTATCTCTCCCATATTCATGATTTCTCCTTACTGGTTTGTCCTTTATACCAATCAATGGTTTTTCTCAACCCTTCTCTGAAATCAGTTCTTGCCTTAAACCCAAATTCTCTTTCTGCCCTACTCGTATCCAATCTCCTTCGGGGCTGGCCATCTGGCTTACTGGTATCCCATTTAATCTTTCCTTTAAATACCACCAGCCTGGCAATCAATTCAGCTAAGTCTTTAATAGATATCTCTAAATCGGTGCCCAGGTTTACCGGCTCACTCCTATTGTATTTCTCTGTTGCCAGTAAAATCCCCTCTGCCGCATCTTCCACATACAAAAACCCCCGGGTAGGTTTGCCGGTCCCCCAGCAAATTACTTCATCTTTTTCCTCTCTCTTTGCTTCTACAAACTTTTTTATTAAAGCCGGAATTACGTGTGAACTTTTAGGGATAAAATTATCTTTCGGTCCATACAAATTCAAAGGTAAAAGAAAGATAGAATTAAACCCATATTGCACCCGACAAGCCTGAGACTGAACCAGCATCATCTTTTTGGCCAGTCCATAAGGAGCATTGGTCTCTTCAGGATAACCATTCCACAAATGCTCTTCCTTAAAAGGAACGGGGGTAAATTTAGGATAAGCACAGATGGTCCCGATAGCCACAAACTTCCCCACATTAAATTGCCGGGCATACTCCATCAACATTGCCCCCATCACTAAATTGTCATAATAAAACTTACCAGGATTTTCCCGATTAGCTCCAATCCCTCCCACTACTGCCGCTAAATGAATAACAATATCAGCCGAATAATCCTGATATAATCTGATAACATTTTTCTCTTTAGTCAAATCGTAATCTTCCACCAGAGGAATAAATATATTTTTACATCCTCGCCCCTTCAACTTCTCTACTACATAAGAACCTAAAAATCCTGCTCCTCCGGTAACAATAACTCTCTTATCTTCCCAAAAATCCATTTTCCACCCCTATCCTTACATTTCTGTCATTCCCGAGAAATCGGGAATCCATCTTTATTTGTCTTTTTCTTCCTCTTTTTATCTTTCAATTATTACACATTCACGCGATACTCGATGTTATATACTGTTTTTATCCCACTGTCAAATGATTCTCCGTCCAGTCAATCCCTTTTGTCTTTAAAATCTTCTTTCCTTCTCCGGGGGAGTCCAATCCGGCCAATTCCATATCGCTATCCACCATTATCTTTACCAATTCCTTAAAATAAATTCTCGGACTCCAACCTAACTCTCTCCTCGCCCTGGAGGCATCAGCCAATAACAATTCCACCTCAGTAGGTCTAAAATATCTTGAATCTATTTCTACATATTTTTTATAATCTAACTTCACATAATTAAAGGCTTCCATTAGAAATTCTTCTACTGAATGAGTTTCCCCTGTGCCAATGACATAATCGCATGGTTTATCCTGCTGCAACATCATCCACATCGCCTCTACATAATCAGGAGCATATCCCCAATCTCTCTTGGCCTCTAAATTACCCAGATATAATTTCTTCTGATTACCGGCTATGATGTTTGCAATCGCCCTGGTGATTTTCCTGGTTACAAAGGTTTTTCCCCTTCTCGGTGATTCATGGTTGAAGAGTATACCGTTACAGGCAAAAATATTATATCCTTCACGATAATTATTAGCCATCCAATAAGAATAAATCTTTGCAGCCGCATAAGGGCTTCTCGCTCTGAATGGAGTATCTTCGTTCTGCGGAGCCAAAGCATCGCCAAACATCTCACTACTTGATGCTTGATAATACCTGCATTTTATCCCGCTTCTTCTTACTGCCTCCAATATCCGGGTAGTCCCTAATCCGGTAATATCTCCGGTATATTCCGGAATATCAAAACTAACCCGCACATGGCTCTGGGCTCCTAAATGATAAATCTCATCAGGTTTAATATTATAGATAAGATTAGTAAGCTGACCGGAATCGCTCAAATCTCCATAATGTAAATGTAATTTTACTCCTCTAATATGAGGGTCTTTATAGATATGATCTATCCTATCAGTATTAAAGATACTGGCCCGCCTTATAATGCCATGAACTTCATATCCCTTATAAAGTAGAAACTCTGCCAGATAGGAACCGTCTTGGCCGGTGATACCGGTGATTAATGCTTTTTTCATTAGATACTACCTACTTTCTTATACAATTTCTTAATTACATTAATAAATGAATTTATATACAAACTATCTTTAACGTAAAACCAAAACACTATACAATCTCTAAATTTATCTTTCGTATTATGTTTGTTATTTTGCTATCTTTATCTCCTTCTTTTTACTCTTTGGCTTTGGGGCATAAATTTAGATTGCAAAAACAGGGTTTAAGTTATAAGATATATGTTCAGCAAATGAACTTATATAGATCATATTATAAAAAGGATTTAATTTTAAAATTTATTTCGAATTATTATAACATATGCCTTTCTCTAAACAAAAAAAATTATGACAGCTAATGGACCGAATGAAATAAGTGAATCCAGCACAAAAGTTTACATAAAAAAAGACAGACGCCTCATCACCCGTCCAACTTCCTTTTTTCCTTCTTCATCAGACCGGAGTCGGGTATTTTATATTTTTTCTATATCTTCAATCGGGTTTTTCATTTTATTATTCATTCTTATATATCGATATTCAAATCTGTAATCAGTCAGCTTTTTACTATACTCATCATATGGAGCATTGTAATTATATCGTTTCCAAATACTTTTAAACTACGCATTAAATCTAATCTAAAAGCATAGATATTCCGGGATGTATTTGACATAAATGCTATTTTTTATTCATCTTTTCAAACCTTATTATTTGGACTATTTAATATTGCTTTTAATCCCATTTTGATTCCTTTAATTCTTTCTGTATTTCTCAAGCATAAACTCATGGAAAACTGGTAAATTATCTCACCGATGAGGCTCCAAGTAAAATTTAAAATAGAAATTTTACTATGTTTAAACATAACTGTCTTCCACATAACAAAATGGTTGTATATTCTTGCTGCAACCTCCAATTTATTATCATCAAACCTAATATCAGCTACCTCATGGTGAATAAGGTAGCCATTTTCTGCTATTACCATTTTCATGCCATTCATAAAAAGCCTAGAGGAAAATTGAACATCTTCGCCAATGGCATATCCGCCGAATTTTTCAAGTCTTTCTTCGAAATTAAACCTATTGAATATTTCTTTTCGATATGCCATTGAGCATCCGCTCAGCCACTGTGCTTCTCCAGGATGATCAAAAAACGAATTCATACCATTCCATCCCGAAGAATAAATCTTTCTAAAAGAAGCATACCTGTTGTAAAGCTTAAATATATTACAGTATATTTTCCTAAACAATGAATACTTTTCACTATCATTATTCACGCCCATACTTTTTAATGATAAACCTACACCAAATACTTGTGAATCATCGAACTCTTTAAGTACAGATTCTAATCCTTCGGGCGATACTTCAGAATCATTATCTACAAAAAACACTATTCCACCTAAAGCGATGTTTACAGCATCATTTCTTTGAGAAGCTATTCCTATTCTTGGTGCTTTAAAATATTTGATGTCAATTGATTGACTTTTTCCTTTGAATTCCATTACAACCTTTTGTGATAAATCGTCATCACTCGCATCCCAAACTATAATCTCAAAGTTTCTGTAGGTTTGTTTCGTAAGAGAACGCAAACTTATATTCTTAAGAACCTTGGCTCTATTTCTTGTCAATATAATTACACTTATCTTATTCATGCTATTCAATATCATATATTTATCGCTCATTTTTCATTATTTTTATCCTTGATTTCTTACATATTTGCTTATTGTATCTTCACTGCCAAACTTGCTTACAGTATTTACAAAAAATCCATCTGACCAAAATTCTCCACCCCACAGTTGCTTTTTTACTTCCGGGTGTTTTTCAAATATCTTTTTGGCAGTTATACTTTTTATCATTCTTATTATTTCTGTCACACTGTATTTTGGAACTGACTGTATCAGAAAATGCACATGATCTCTGTCCGTTCCTATCTCTAAAAAACTTATTTCATATCTCTTGGAAATCTCAAGACATATACCTTTGAGAGTTTCATCTACTTCTTTACTGAAAATAACCTTTCTATATTTTGCGGGACATACAAAATGATATATTAGTACAGATACATTATGTGATTTGTGAATATACTTACTCAAATCACTTTACTCCTCTACTTTTTATACCATTTTATCATATTTTATTGACCGCAGCAGAGCTGCGGGGAATTGAATTTTGGCAGATTAACAAAGCTTGACATTTTAACTGAATTTATTCGTAATTAAAAAATCAACATCTTGATTGATAAACTTAAATATTTCTTTAAATCTGTGTTCGTAAAGATGTTCTCTTTTTGCTCGATTATATGCCATATAAGCTAATTTTTTATATCCTTCTGGATTTTTCTGAAATTTTTTTATTATATTTATAAGCTCAGAAATATCACTCCAAAAAATAATTTCTTTATTTAATTTAAAATATTTTAAAATTCTTGCATCTGGTTTTGTTAAAACTAAACAACCACAGGATGGGTTTTCGAAAACCCGTGCTTTAATCTGAATATTTTTTTCATCAGAAGCAATAGAATCATCTATTGCTAACCAAGAATTCCTATACGCGTTTATCATTTCCGACTCTTCTAAAATTTTCTTTCTTGTATCATGGACAAATATTAGTTCTTTAAATTCTTTTTTCAGTCTTTCTGTTAACATGGCTCTTCCCCCATACATCCTACCAATAAAGCAAGCTAAATAAGAACGTTTATTTAGAAAAGGGTAACACGTTTTTGCTGCCCATTGCGAACTAATTGCTTTAGCACCAAGAAGCTTGTAATATTTAAGGTTTGGTTCGAAAGTTATTATATTTAAATTAAAAAAATTTGCAACATGTTTTGAAAATTTATCAAAAAGCATATCATCATCGGTATACCAATTCACTAAATAAAATCCTTCTTTTGACAATTTAAAATAATCTTTAGGTATATCTTTTAATTGTTGAAAAACGGAGAAAACTATAGTTTTTTGCTTTTCTTTTTTAAAATTTCTTATTGTTTTGGTAATTTTATGTTTATTCTCGATTGGAACAAAATATGTCTTACTTGCTAATTTTTTAAAGGCATACATAAAATTCCTATATTCAAATCCATCACCCACAAAACGAGATCTATAATCCCATCTGGAAGTTACAAAAATTAAATTAAATTGTAAATCGTTATCTCCGTAATGTATTTCATATTTTGGCGGGGATAATAAATTAACCATCTGTCCTGATCTATTCCTTAATGAATTTATTATTCGCCATACATCCATATTAAGCGCTCCAATATATGAAAAACTTTTTTATTATATAAAATTAAAATAACATTTTCTAAAAATGAGTTTTATTTGTAATTTTTTTCTTTTTTCTTTTTGTTAAAATCCCTTTTGTTTAATGTTTTTATCATTATCAAAATAACCTTCTCTTTTTCATCTCAAGCGCCTTTAATTTAGATACAGAAACTCCACTTGGTATAAGCGGCTTGTATAAATGGGCGCTAATATGTGTACACCGTCTTAATTTAATATAATATTCTAAAATTGCTAATTTTTGTTTTGTAATACATATTTTTTCATCAGACAAAGCACACTTGCGTAAAATATTTCTTTCTTTCTTATGCGATGATCTAATAATTGATTTTTGTCCCTCGTGTTTTTGAAATGCACTAAAGATTATGGGCAAATACTCACAACACCCCAAACTACCGGCTATAATCTTACCAGGGTCCACCACCTGCTAAATATCACGACCTAAACCTGGCCGTACGTAGAACCCCGTCCCTATGACATTTAATAATGTCATATATGATTGCGAAATCTGCTTAAACGAATTATTGGGACAGTATAATTATTCCCATATTTATATAATGATTAATTCCGTCTATTGTTATGGAACACGGTAGATTAATTTTCAGTTGCAGTATTTTATTGATCATTTAACAGTTCTTCTTTTCTTCCTTTTTCAATGAATATAAAATTTTCCGTGTGAAGAGTATTTATACCGCTCCTGATTATCGCTTTTATTTCTTCAAAGCTTACAAAGCAAGGAAATTTATCCACAGTCCATGCCTCATAATTATTGTTCCAGAAAATCTCAAATGTAGATAACAAATTCGGATTAATAACAATCCCTTTCGGTTGATTCGTTAAAATACATATTTCAACTATCCAGATTGGTTTTAGCCTACGACTTAACATTCTTACAGCTCCCTCAAGCATGTACTTCTCAGATCCTTCAATATCTACTAGAATGAGACACCACTGATCTTGGAATCTACAACCTAGGACATTGTCCATTGTTGAAGACGGAGCTAGTTTAAAATATTTTTGTGGTGCACTAGCCCATCCTTTAATGAGAGAGGCTCCCGTTCCACTGCCAAAAATATTGATAATGCCTATTTTCTCACTCAGTGCTATTGGAAATATTTCGATCATCTTTTCCCAATGATTGGCTTTTATATTTTTATATAAGCATCGCAAGTTAAGTTCGATTGGTTCAAAAGCAACAGTATATTTTCCGTATTTTAGAGCATGACAACAATAATATCCAATATTCGCGCCAACATTTATAAAAATGTTTACTCGTTGCAATAATTTTATAACTACTTTAGTTTCTTCGGGTTCGAATCTTCCTTCTTGCATTGATTTATTACCAGTAAATTTGAAGCCCATTTTGGTTTCCTTAGGCTCCTTCCAGAGCTTCAGATTATCCCGTATATATCTATAAAGCATTGCCAATTTAGGAAACTTTACACCAATAGTTTTTCTAATATTTTTAATATTACCACCCATTTTTATTTTTAATTTCCTTTATATGATTTAATATTTGATTTTGTTTTAAGAAGTAAACTCAGCCAGATTATAGGGCTTTATATGTATTTCGTGTTCCTTAAGAGCTGAGGTTTTGCCCAAATTAACCTTTTAGATTCCATCTCACGATGGACACCCTTGCTGCTTAGCTAATGGTTGCCAACTGCCCCATGCCAACCCCATAGCTCACTTCACTGCCAAGGTATCACTCATGCCAAGCGCACCTTTCATCCCCACTTTTACAGATGGTGAATTCCCGCTATATTAGGTTTACTAATAATTTTTTTACAATATTTTTTTATTTCACTACAAATATATTGTATTTGTTCATCTGTTAACTTTGTTGACGGTGGTAGCCATAGTCCTTTTTTAGCTATTTCTTCTGCTACTGGGAAACTCTCTTTACATCCATATGCAGGTTCTGAATGTAAAGGGGGATAAATTCCCTTGTACCAATTCCTCTTTTAATCAAATACTCTTTTAATTCTTTTCTACCATCTACAAGAATATCAAAAAACTAAGGAGCAGTATTTTTAAAATTTGTGGGGATTAATTCAATCCCCGGAGTATCCTTTGATAATTCTGTATATAACCTCCCCATTTGTTTTTTTCTATTTATTCTCCAATTAAGTTTTTTCTTTTGTTCAATACCAATAATTGCCTGAATATCTGTAAATTTATAATTCCATCCTTTTACAAGATAATAATCTTTACCGGAACATTCACGCCCAAAATCTTTTATTTTTTAATCTTATCATAAAGTTTTTCATTATTAGTTATTACTAAAGCTTCGCCCTAGCCTGTTGTGATAATTTTAGGAGCTCCAAAAGAAAAACTATCTATATCCCCAAAGGTTCCAAGTTGCTTGTTTTTATATTATGAATCTAAAGATTGAGCGGCATCTTCTATTAACCATAAACTTTTTCTTTTGCAAAATGAAACAAATTTATCAATATTTTTTGGATAACGCCCATTAATGGTTACAATATGATCGCCTTTGTTTTTCTTGTAATAACTTCCCTCGTTTTATCAAAATCCATACAAAGATTTCGTTTATCAATATCGACAAATACCGCTTTCGCGCCAATAAGCTCCGCAGAATTTAATGTAGCAACCATAGTAAAATCTGGAACTATTACTTCATCCCCTGGTTTAACTTCACAATCTTACAAAGCTAGTACTAAGCTTATTGTTTTTTCGTGCATGTTGCAGTACACTGTATTTGTAACTGGCAATACGATCATCTTTGGTCATGTGTGCTGTTCTCCTTCCTATTTTTGAATATTGTGGTTA
>SDBU01009685.1_pt1 | contig 10773 bp, 8 predicted proteins | sample 2277071 | NCBI WGS metagenome assembly SDBU01 (sample SAMN10397929, study PRJNA504765) | marine sediment metagenome | isolation source: marine sediment core GS08_GC12, 126 cmbsf | place: Arctic Ocean: Gakkel Ridge, Loki's castle | collected 2008
TCCCTCTCGCTTGTCGACAGAAATAGTTCAAGCTGTCTCATTTTTCTTCAGAGAGTCACCAACTGGAAAAAGTAAGCTTTGCTCGGCGCACTCATTTTTTTTCTCCTTAATAAAAAAAACAATTAAACATATCAATTTAGTATTGATTTTCATAAAAAGATGTGCTATTATTTTTTTAGACCTGTTGTGCTGGCTGGGCAGGTTCCCTTCAAAAACCCCCTTTTGCTTATTAACCCCTTAACAGCCAGCTTTTCTCTATACAAGATTTATATTCCTTTTTTAAGAATTCATTTTTAGCCGATAATATAATCAGGAATTTTTAAGAAGAGAAAATTGACCAGAAAGAATTCAGTTAAATGGAAGTCGTTGCGCTCTGGAGGTTCCCTCCATCAATCCCCCTTTTGGCTTCCACCTTTTAAGGTTTAGTTCTTTATCTTTAACAATTTTTTCAAATTGTTTTAATTTTCCTCATCAAGTAGTATGATATATACTACTTGACATACTATTTGTCAATAAGAAGGGAGTTTTTATACTGTCAGGAGAGTAACATGCTTAAAAGATATCAGGTCCTCTTTCCCGATTGGCTTGAAGAATATATTAAAATGGGTGTAGAAACCTATGGATTCACTTTTTCTGAACTTATCAGGCTGGAAGTCTGTTTTTCAATCCTGACTCAAATTCCTATTCTTCATCCGGAATACAAACCGAGTATAAATTTACAAGACATCTTTAGAGCCATAAATCAAGCAGCAACCGAAAGTCCCGACAAAAAAAAATATGCTGGTGTTGTGTCTCAAATCTATTTTGAAACAAGAAAAGCCATCGAATACCGGAAACAAAAGCTGGAGAAGATATCAAAGAAATGACTTCTCTCTCCAAGTGATACAATACTCCATGTTTTCGTGCAGTTCCAAATCGGGCCGGTTGTCTTCCCAGATTCCGTTCAGTCCCAAATCTCTTGCTGTTAATTCAAAATGGCACATGGCAATCCCCATATCAATCCGCTGTAGGTCAGCAGATTTTATGTGACCGGAATAGTTAGGAGTGCGCTGGAGAAAGAAATGGTATTGGTTCCCTTGATGTAGGACTCGCCAGGGTTGTTTGTTTGAAGCGGAGGGGGCCAACCGGACCATGTCCAGAACAACAGCATATTCTCCCAATGTGTCTCGATTCAGTTGAGTTTCAAGGTCGGCTTCAAAAAAAACGCTTTCCCAGGTTTTCCGAGAACGTGATTTCGCCCCCCACCGGATAGTCCTGTCACGAAGGCTTCTCTTGACAGTGGAATAACCTACAGGAGTAATGGCCGGAATAACCTCATTTTTTAAAACATTTATAGCCTTCCCAATTTCACTACGCTTAAAAGTTCCTCCCATCCAGCAGGTTCCTAGCTCCAAATCAGTCATTTTTAATATGATTTTTTCCAGCAGATAGCCATAGTCTTCCCAATGCTTTTCCCCTGTAACAACAGCTCCACCAATAAAGTTTTTGGCATTTTTAATAAATCCATATGTCCCTACCCGGACATTTTCGATAATGGTTGGATCATCTTTTTCAATCAATTGGAAGCGTGTTTTGTTTCCCAACGGCCCGGAAGTTTGAGCTTTCAAATACATGAGTATCGATTCACGTAATTGAGCGCTTAGAGGACGAGATTCATAGCTTCGCCAGGAAGACCGCGTTTGTATTAAATCGATAACCGGCCTAGTAAATTTTTCGTTGAACATCGGTTCAGGAAACTCTAATAATTCCTCTTTGGGTACATGCAGCTCTGATTAGAAGAATAGCGGAGCTGGACTGCCTCATTCACCTATCTCTTCCTCTGTGATTTTGGCCCAGGAGGCATGTTGGTCAATAGATATCGAGTCAGGAGGCTGAACAGGTGCCTTGTTGTGTTTTCTCCTTCTGATATACCATGGCTCCGGTTGGGGTAAGCCATCATGGTGAAGGGCTTGTTGTATTTTATAAGCTCATTGACCAGCCGCTCAAAGCTCTGGTAGTGGACGTTATCGTCTCCCGTCCCGTGGACAATCAGAAGGTTGCCCTCCAGCTTTTCGGCATGAGTGATAGGAGATCCGTTGGTGTAACCCTCTTCGTTGTCAGAGGGAAGTCCCATGTAGCGTTCCTGATAGATGGTGTCGTAGAGAAGCTGGTGGCTCACAAAGGCGATGGCCATTGCCGTATTGTACAGTTTGGGATAGCGGAAGATCATGTTCAGGCTCATCTGTCCGCCACCGCTCCATCCCCAGATACCGATTCGTTCGGGATCGATGTAGGGTCTGTCCTTGAGCATTCGGCGCAGAGCTGCAGCTTGATCCTGGGCAGCCAGGATTCCCACTTGACGGTAGATGCTCTTTCTCCAGGCCCGGCCGCGTGGAACATTTGTCCCCCGGTTGTCCAAGCTGACTACTATGTAGCCCTTTTGATTCAACATGAGGTGCCACAGGTAATTACGTCCTCCCCAGCTATCACGAACGGTAGATCCGGCCGGCTCTCCGTAAATGTGAAAGAGCAGCGGGTATTTTTTCTTAAGATCGAAGTCGGGCGGTTTCATCATCCAGCCGTCGAGTTCCACATCGCCGATATCCACCCGGAAAAATTCTGATTTTCCTCTGGCTAATCCTTTGAGTTTGGTGATCAATTCCTCATTGTCGGCAAGGGTGCGGATTGTTTTGTATCCGGTAAGTTCGATCAGTTCGATCTGAGGAGGAACCCCGAAAGAGCTCCTTGTATGAATGGCCCACCTGGCGTCAGGGGAAATTTGATAGCTGTGGGATCCGACTTCTCCGGCCGGAGTAACCCGCTCGATTTTCCCGCTGCCGTCAAGAGTGGTTTTATACAGAAATCTTTGTGTGGGATTGTCCGGACAGGCTGTGAAGTATGCCCAACCGTTTCCTTCATCGACAGATTGAAGACTGACGACATCGAATTCGCCGGGGGTCAACAGCTGCATATCTCCTTCCGTCCTGCCTTCCCTGTAGAGATGCTGCCAGCCATCCCGTTCACTCAGCCAAAGAAAAGCCCTTCCTGAATCGATCCAGGTAATATCCTGCACATTCACCCAGGCTTCATCTTTCTCCGTCAGAACAGTCCGGAATTCTCCAGTTCCGATGTCACACAGCAGAACATGATCGGTGTTCTGAAGACGGTTCAACCATTGGATGACGATCTCTTCAGGACCTGCCCACCCCATCCGAGCAATATAGTATTCACGGGAATTTATTCTTGACGGATCAAACCAAAGGGGTTCTCCTCCGTCTGAATCGATTACGCCGATTCTGCAGGCCGAATTAGTTGTCCCGACCTTGGCATGCCTGAACGTTATGGTTTTTGGATATAGGGAATCCGTGTTGTTGATCATGGTGAATTCCCCGACCTTGCTGCTGTCGAACTGCCAGAAGGCAATGTGATTGCCATCCGGGCTCCAGCGGAAACCATCGCGGATACCAAATTCTTCCTCATACGTCCAGTCCGAAGTCCCATTTATGATCGTTTCAGATCCGTCGAAAGTCATCTGCCTGATGTGTCCCGTATCCACATTCTCCACAAAAATATTATTTTTGACGACATAGGCCACCCGGTCTCCTCCAGGAGAAAATTTCGCAAACATTAAAGAAGAAGAGTCGGACTCCCCACCCAATTGGTCCAGTTTTCCGTTTCCCAGATCCAATACCCAATAGTCTCCTCTTGTATTTCGCCGCCAGACTTTCCTGCTGTTGGTGTAGATCAACAGTTTCTTCATGTCCTTTGACCAGGAGTATCCCTGAACAGCCAATGCCTCCGAGTCTCCGGCCGGTATGAGCAGCCCGGCTGAGACGAGAATCTCTCGTCTCCCTGTTGCTGGATCGTATTTGACAATATCCTTTCCCCTCTCCACCGCCAGTGAGGATTCAAGCACCGTATAGCCAGAACTGTCTTCAAGCCATTGTACACCGCCGAAACGCTCGGCGCTGAACTCCCGGCCTAAAAAGATCCGATCCAATGTCAGTAGAGCAGAATCCTTCTCCCTTCCCTCTAAAAAAGTACAAACACAGACAAATGTGAAAAGTAATATCAAAACAATTGATCTAGTAAATACCTTAATCTTTTTCATGATCATTGCTCCAAAGGATGATTTGAAACTGATTCACTCCTATTTTTTTGAATATCTCAACTCACTTCTTGGTTTCAAGGGCCGCCCCCTTCGTGTCCAAAATGAACTGTGCCACATCCTTCTTGAACTTCTTAAGCATCGATGGCCGGATGTACATCATATGGCCGGCTTCGTAGTAAGTCATACGCACTCTTTCGCGGTATGTGGGCTCAAAGCCGAGGTGATCAAAGGTCCATTCCGTCGCAGCGAAAGGCGTGGCCATATCGTAAATACCGTTGGTAACGAGGACTTCCAGAAAAGGATTACGCGCCATAGTGCTGCGGAGAGAGTCAACGAGGTTAAGATACCTGGCCCTGTATTGAGTGCCATAGTCCCATGGGCGGACAGGTCCTGAGGTTCGGTATCTGAGCTCCGATTCCCACTTGAGATCATTCCGGATGTAGTCGTTGAACAGCGCTGTGTATGCGCCGCTAAGAGCCGTATTGGAAGGATCGAACTCCTGTGCCTCACCCGCCGGCATCAGCATCGATACCTGTGAAGCGGCTGTCAAGACGCCCCGTCATCAAGCGTCGATCCCGCAGCAGCTCCTTGCGAAACCGCCTGGGGTTGATACGAAGGTTCGCTTGTTTGACGTACTCCGGTGATAGGCCTGTAAGACGTGCTACTTTTTTCGCCATATCGTCTGTCTCTTGGGGAGTTAACCGATTTCCTTTGGTGAGTGCGGAAAGGTATTCCCCGAAAGCAAACTCCCTCGCCTCGTCCATGATCTCTTCGAGGCTGCCCTGAACATCCGCCGACAGTTTCTTGTGATACAATGCCGTCACCGTATAGGTGGGAAGGAAACCGGCGTAATGAATACTGTTGCCAGGAGCCTCAGAAAGTGTGCTGAAATCGATGACCGACGACACAAGGACGATGCCGTTGAGTTCAATGCCATGACGCGATTGGAGCTCCTGCGAGACGCCTGCCGACCGTACCGTACCGTAGCTCTCACCAAGCAGATATTTCGGCGACGCCCAGCGGTTGAATTTAGTGATATAAAGACGGATGAACTCGGAGAAAGCCTCGATATCCGGTTGGACACCATGGAACTGCTTTGGATCCTCACCTTCGACGGCTCGACTGAATCCGGCCGACATCGCGTCAATAGCAACGATGTCCGTAACGTCCAGAAGGGAGTGTTCGTTATCGATAAGACGATAGGGTGGTGAAGGTTGGAATCCTTCTTCAGCCATCTGGACTCGTTTGGGGCCGAGAGTGCCCATATGGAGCCAGATCGTGGCGGAACCGGGGCCACCATTATAGCAAAAAGTGACCGGCCGGGAACGCATGTCGGTGACGCCATCGCGGGTATATGCGACAAAGAACATGTTGCCTCTGGGCTCACCGTTTTGACGGCGGAGGACGAGTTGGCCCGGGATCGCCGTGTAGCGCACTTCTTGTCCCCCTATGCGGACACTATGCTGCGTCTCGACAAATTTCTCCTCCGCGAGGATGGGCCTGTCATTCTTTTTTATCTCCTCTTTTACCCCTGATTGCTGCGCGAAAGCCACACTGGCAACGAGTGTAATCAGAATTAAAGTCAGGTTCATTCGTTTCATCATTGATCTACCTCCTGGAGTGATTATGCCTGAGAATAAATATCAATTCGGGTAAGGAAAGTCAAATGACTGTACTCATTTATAGGATTTGTGATATGCATTCCATATGGAATCTCAAAATATGACATTTATCAGCATCTTCAATGACGTTCTTGGCCCGGTGATGAGGGGGCAGTCGAGCTCTCACACAGCGGGCTCCTATTATATCGGAAGACTCGCTCGAGAACTCTTTGGGGCAACACCTTCCAAGGCCTTAATCACATTTGCTCCTGACGGATCATATGCCCGTGTTTTCCAAGCTCAGGGATCTGATTTGGGCTTTGCAGCAGGACTGATGGGATGGTCCATCACGGATGAAAGATTCAACAAAGCTCTTGATATCGCTGAAGATCAAAATCTCCATATTCGTTTTTTGGTGTCTCCGCTCCCTGAGGCCGACCATCCCAACAGCGTCAAGCTTGCACTTCGGTCAAAAGAAGGAAAAATCTTGACGGCTGTGGCAAAATCCATTGGCGGAGGATCTGTCCGGATAACCCGGTTGAATGATTGGAATGTAAATCTGGACGGGAAAAATCATACAATTTTTGTGCCCTGTACGGAATCGAATATTGCGGATATTCGAGCTCTATTGAAGACAATCTCACCAAAAATTGCCATACAGAAAAAAGCCCATGAAGTGCTCTTGACCGCCACCCTTAAATCTAGACTTGACCCAACCATGCGGTCAAAGATCAAATCTCTATCTTCGCAAAAAGAGGTATGGTCGTCTTCTCCGTTCGTCTATCCAAAAAACGGTGAACCGATATTTTCCTCGGCCGAAGAGATCCGGCGAACCGCCGGAGAGAAGGACTTACCGCTGGGGAAAATCGCCCTTCAATACGAAGCCGCTCTGCTTGGGCTCTCTGAGGAAGATTGTCTTGAAGAGATGAAAAAAAGATTGAGGGTAATGCAGGATTCCATCACAGCCGGTTTTCAAGATCAAAATGTGAATATGCAGCTTCTAGAACCGAGTGCTCATCGGATTGATCAAGCCATAAAAACAAAAACTGTAGCCATAGGCGGACCCCATGCCAGAGCGGCAGCCAGAGCAATGGCCGTGATGCACACGGCTAACAGCATGGGAATCGTGTGCGCCGCCCCGACCGGTGGTTCTGCAGGCGTCCTGCCGGGTGTGATATCGACCCTCATCGAAGAAAAAGGCCTGGACGAGACCCAAGCCGTTCTGGCGCTCTTTGCCGCCGGTGCTGTCGGCCTGATTTTGGCCTTAAGAGCCACTTTTGCGGCGGAGATCGCCGGGTGTCAAGTCGAAATTGGTGCCGCGGGAGCCATGGGAGCCGCAGCTGTAGTCGATGCCGTGGGAGGACGTGCTGATTTGGCTCTCGATGCCGCAGCCGTTTCCTTCCAGAACACGATGGGTTCTGTTTGCGATTTGGTCCAGGGGATATGTGAAATTCCCTGCCATACCAGAAATGCCACGGCCGCATCCAGTGCGTTTGTCTGCGCAGATCTTGTCCTTGGCGGCTACCATAATCCTATTCCTCTGGATGAGACAGTCGACGCCGTATTCTCCTCGGGGAAAATGCTGCCTGTCGAACTGCTCTGTACGTCCCTTGGCGGTTTAGCCGTTACACCCTCTGCTCTCCATTTGAAAAAAACCTGATGGGCTATCAGCTCTACTTCACTTCAACCCAGCCAGCCTCTTCTTCGCAGCGTCAACCTCAGGGAGGCCTGGATCGGGGTCCTTCCAGAAATCGAGAAATCCCTTGGACTCCAGAGTCACCTCGATATCAATTTGATCTGGTCAACGATGCGGAAAGTTGCCGAATACTTGCAGATCATCGTGGAACCATCCACATTGATGGGAAAAGGTTTATCCTTATCAGGTTCGATCTTGAGTTCTTTCTTTATGCGATAGGACTGGAATCCCCATTGTTCGGATTGATCCTTGATTGAGGAATTCCAGATACGTTTGAACTGGCTGACCAATTTGTACATCCCTAGGTCCTTTATGGCAAACATGTGGAAGTCTCCGGATCCTAGTGGAACAGCCTTGGCAAAAGGAAAATCGCGTCCGAGATCGCCGTTCACGATAACCATGGCCTGATACATACTCTCGGAAACCAATTTACCATCCACCCAAATTGTCCATTTCATCCTTTTTCTTCTTATAATCTTTTCTATTACAGTAAGCACTGCCCCAATAAAAAACGGTCCCTTGTCACCGAACAACTGCCCCAGCACCCCCTTGTAGTATTTGACGAACCGGTGTTCAGTATAGAAAGGAATCCTCCCGAAGATTTCTGCTCCTCCATATCCCACAAAATGCCGGACACACGAATCGTCTTCACCACTCACGGCTTGGATCACATCACATTTCACTATTCTGTTCTCTGCCAGAGACATCACAAAAACCTCGACAGCTTTCTCAATGTCATCAGGCATCCCTAGACTCTTCCCGATAAGATCAGCCGATCCCTTGCGAAGAAAACCCAGGGTGATTTCCGCCAGCCCAATCCCAGAATCAATACAGCCCTCAAGGACGCTGTTAAAAGTGCCCGATCCCCCTGCTGATATCAGAGTCCTGTGGCCCTTCATAATGAGGTCACAGGTCAGGCTCCTGGCTTCCGCATGGCTATCGACCGCATGAAGGGAGACATCTTCCCTTCCATACTTCCTGAAAAGGGGAACTATCTTGTCGACTTTCCCCCAGTCTTTGATTGAGCCAGATATCGTCGTCGCGATGACTTCTATCTTCTTGTTACTCATTGGCAGGTTCCCTCTTATATGCTTCCTCAACGAATTCAAGAGCTGATGCTGTCACCTTGTCGATTTCCGACTGTCCGTCCAGAATTCGGGTCGGAATATTGAACTCTTTTTTTACTGAATTGCATACTATTAGATAGCCTTCCCGAAGCTTGGCCAATTTTTCCTCTGTTTCGTGGACCTGTCTTCTTTCGCCCCTACTCTGGATTCTCTTTATCGAAACACTAGGATCTATATCCAGCATGATTACTGCATCAGGGAGTTTCATATGGGTGAGCTTGAAGCGTTTAAGTACAGCCAGTTCTGGGAATTTCTCAAATATGGGATCGGCCTTCCTGACTCCCCCACTCCTGCCTGTAAGAATCTTTATTGCCGATGAGCAGACACCGGCATTGAAATATTTTTCCTTGTGCAACTTAGCCCACGCTGTTAGGTTGAGCAACGGACATCCATCCTGAACGATAATGTCAGGAGAATACCACCTTTGAACTTCGCCCATAATATGGTCTCTGAGCAGAAGTTCGGTCATTTTTGGTATTTTGTAATTCTTCAGTGATTTTGCTGTCTTGGCATATCTTCCCACTGCTTCCCTGAGCTTCTCGGTCAGCAGAGGCTGAACCTCCTTTTGTTTCTCATCCTCGTAAAACTCAAGGTTGTCACTGACCAGACAAACCTTGAAAGAGTCCGATAATCTTATCGAAAGCCCTCTGGAAAGCGTACTTTTCCCTGATCCGTCGATGCCCAGCACTGCCAGCGCAAAGGAATGCTTCGCTCGTTTATGCCTCCTGTGCCGATTTGCAGTCTCTGACTCGGAGAGCTCACGGATCATCTTTTCCAGAGAAGCGGTGATATCCAGACTACCGCCCCTGAAAACCTGTGGAGGGCCGACAGTGACATTGTTCCAGATGGGCAGAGGAAAAGCGCTCTTTTTTGGAAAGGCTTTTTCAGGCCCGGAGAGAAACACGGGAATAATCGGGACATCCCGATATTCCTCGGCCAGCCTGCCAACTCCTGTCTTGAATTTTCCTATCTGGCCAGCTACTCCTCTCGTCCCTTCGGGAAAGATGATGATGTTGTGCCCAGAACTCAATTTTTCTTTCATCCCCTTCAAGGGATCCTCTGCCTTTTCTTCTCTCACGATCCAGATTGGACGAAAAAGGTAGTCAACTATCTTGAATAAGACCTTCCATTTGGAGAAATATTCTTCGGCTGCAACCGGATGAGTAGTCAGGATATGCTTTGCTGGAAGGATAGAGAACAGAAGCATGATATCCAGATGGCTGTTGTGATTGGCAATGATGATGTATCTGTCCAGAGCTCCTAACTTTTTCCTCCCTGTGACGTTGACCCCAAAAACCAGCTTCAGGAAAGGCCTGAGCAGAAACAGATTAATCAAGAGACGCAGGGAAAAGATTTTGGAAAGCCTATTCATTTCAGAAACCTCCGGCTTTATTGGAAAAATACCGGATGTAATGAAAGACAACTGGCGCTGTGTAAAGGAATGACCTGAGGCTATCGAGAACCTGGCCTTTCCCCGGAACCAACTCATCACGTCTGATTCCAAAATCTTTTTCTATATATCTTATAGTGTGACGTCCGATAGCGACTAACGCTGGTATCAAGATCCCTAGAAAGATGCAATGCAGCCATGGTATCCTTGTCCATTCTGAAAGAACTAACGTAAGGATGACTATAACCGGAACTGACATGAAGTACTGAGGTAAGACCCAATGTCGAGGAGGCTTTATCCATTTTCTCATAAGGATGGAGATAATATCACAAACAGCAACATTGAGAATCAACATGACTGCCATCCACGTTGATAAAAGAGACAGATAACCGATGTGTCCAAGGCAATAAACGAGAAGGAAGATTCCAAAGTCAATCACGCCTATGGAAAAAAGGGTCCCCTCGATTTCTTTTCCTCCAAGCGTTATCAAGAAGGGAATGACGAGAAATGCATAAATAGGAATAGATATAATGAAGATTCCGTAGGCATCTAGCTGGATGAAGATAATCATGAAAGGGATTGAAAGGTACGCTCCCAGGATACCCCATCGATCCTGAAGCCTGATGTCCACAAGTGTAAAATATTCTCTTAAGGCTACAAAGCACAAAAGCGCTAGAATCCAGATAGAGAGTTTGAAAGAGATGACCTCTGAGACAGCAAATATCAGGGAAAATGTCCACAAATAATTGAGGTAGGAGTCGTAAGTAAATTTGATTTTGAATACTCTTTTGAGGATGGAAAAAAGTGATAAACATAGAAAGATTAGGACAACAGTGGTTTTTGGTATATCAGAAAACATCGGAAAGATC
>SDBU01009687.1_pt1 | contig 10771 bp, 9 predicted proteins | sample 2277071 | NCBI WGS metagenome assembly SDBU01 (sample SAMN10397929, study PRJNA504765) | marine sediment metagenome | isolation source: marine sediment core GS08_GC12, 126 cmbsf | place: Arctic Ocean: Gakkel Ridge, Loki's castle | collected 2008
GCTCGTAGTTGCGCTGGTCGTCTTTGCGGCGCTGGCGAGCCTGCTGATTTGGGGAACTCTGCGGAGCTCGTATGAGGGGGGTGAGGTCCGGGCGCTGCTGGACATCGCCCCGGATTTCACCATCATGACCTTCGATGGCGACCAGATGACCCTGTCGGACCTGCGGGGCAAAGTAGTGCTGGTAGATTTCTGGGCCCCATGGTGCCCGCCGTGTATCGCGGAGGCACCGGATCTCCGGGCAGTCTACGAGGCGTACAAGGACCGCGATGTCGAGTTCATCGGCATCAACGTCTGGGGCAACGACTTGGACAGCGCCCGCCAGTTCTTGGAGCGTTACCAGCTGGAGTACCCGAACGGTCAGGACACGGACGGTAGCATCACGATCGAGTACGGGGTCGCGCGGATTCCGGAGAAATACCTGGTGGATCGTGATGGCCGCATCGTCCGGAAGTACGTGAATGCCATAGACCGCGATACGCTGTCTGAGGCGCTCGATGAGTTGCTGGATCAGTAGACCGGGTCCAGGCTGTCGGGCGCTTCTTTCGTTCGTGGGCCGGGCACAGAGCATGATTATGTCGGAATATGTGATAATATCGGCGTTTCCCGCTAGGATCCTTGGCACAGTGATGCTGTGCATACCGGGGTCGCGACCGGCGGACCGGCCTGAACCTTTGTCCATGCTCATCTGCGTATGACATCTCGAAACAGTGGGCGTCCCCCGAAACGGGCATCGACGCCGAGAGACGTACCGGACACTGTCGTGCGTCGGCTGCCGATGTACGTGCGCGTCCTGTCGCAGTTTGAAGCCCAGGGCATCGAGGTCATCAAGTCGGAGGAGCTCGGCGCCAGCCTGTACATTACCCCGGCGCAGATACGGAGGGACCTGAGCCACTTCGGGCGGTTTGGCAGGCAAAATCGCGGCTACGACGTTCGCGGCCTGGCCGCGGAGCTCCGGTACATCCTCGGGCTCGATCGCGTTTGGGAAGCCGTTCTTGTCGGGGTGGGCCGCCTGGGCCGCGCCATCGCCGTCTACCCCGGCTTTACCTCCGAAGGGATCCGCATCGTTGCCGCGTTTGATGCCGATCCCGACATCGCGGGCCTTCCGGTCGGCAACCTAACCGTGCAGCCTCTCTCGGATCTTCAGAGCACGGTGCGCGCCCGTGGGGTCAGGATCGGCATCGTGGCCGTTCCCGCAGTGCATGCTCAAGGCATCATCGACGAGCTGGTTCAGGCCGGCATCGGGGCGATCCTCAACTATGCTCCGACGGCCGCCCGCGTCCCGCCCGACGTGAAACTGCGCTCCATAGACCCCGTTCTCTCGCTTCAGTCGATGACCTACTATCTCCGGCCCTGAGGCGCCCAGGCGAATCCGTCGGGTCACAGGCAAAGGGCCTGCCGCGAACACTTCGAAAACTCGTGGCGCGCCCGCGTCAGCGGGTTGCCGCGGACGCGATCCCTGCATCTCGCGGGAGCTTCTGAGGGACGGGAGACTGGTCGGAGCGCGCCCCGGCGGGCGGCTCCGTGCCGGGGCCGTGCTGTGCCAGGTGCGTGTGGCGGTCAGGCGTTTTCGCCGTGTCCGTTTTCGGTGAGGTGCTGGTGGATGGAATTTGCGGCCTTTCTTCCGGCACCCATGGCGAGGATCACGGTCGCTGCGCCGGTGACGATGTCGCCGCCTGCCCAAACGCCGTCTCTGGTGGTCTTTCCGGTTTCGGGGTCGGCGAGTATGTAGCCCCACCTGTTCAGATCGAGTCCTTCGGTTGAGCCGGTGAGCAGGGGGTTCGGGCCGGCGCCGATGGCCACGACGGCGAGATCGCACTCGACGTGGAACTCGGAGTCGGGTACGGGCACGGGCCTACGGCGTCCCGATTCGTCGGGCTCTCCCAGTTCCATCCGCAGGCACTCCACTCCGGTCAGCCGTCCCTTTTCGTTGCCGAGGAACTTTGTTGGCGCCGTCAGGAGCTGGAACTCTATTCCTTCCTCTTCTGCGTGATGTATCTCTTCAGCCCTGGCCGGCATCTCGGCTCTCGACCTTCGGTAGATGATTCGCACGTTGTCGGCTCCGAGGCGGAGTGCGGTGCGTGCTGAGTCCATCGCCACGTTTCCGGCGCCGAACACCGCCACGTTCTTGCCCCTTACGATCGGCGTGTCGTACTCCGGGAAGAGGTACGCCTTCATCAGGTTGGCCCTGGTGAGGTACTCGTTTGCGGACAGTATTCCGACGAGGTTTTCACCGGGTATTCCGAGGAACATGGGCAGGCCGGCGCCGACGGCGACGAACACGGCGTCGTATCCCTGTTCGAAGAGTTCGTCCACGGTGACCGTTCTCCCGACGACGGTGTCGCATAGCAGCGTGACGCCCAGGTCTTCGAGCGAGGCCACTTCTCTGGAGACGATGTCTTTTGGCAGCCTGAACTCCGGGATGCCGTAGACCAGCACTCCGCCGGGCTTGTGGAAGGCCTCCAGGATGGTGACATCGTGTCCCTTCAGTACGAGGTCACCTGCAACTGTGAGCCCGGCCGGTCCGGAGCCGACGACGGCGATCTTCTTTCCGGTGGGTGGGGCCTTCGTCGGCCGCTCCGCCCTGTGGTGCTCCAGTTCGTAGTCGGCGACGAACCTTTCCAGGTTTCCGATTGCGACCGAGTCGCCCTTGATGCCGAGCACGCACCTGGCCTCGCACTGGGCCTCCTGTGGGCAGACCCTTCCGCAGACGCCGGGCAGCGTGTTTGTCTCCCAGATCTTGCTCACCGACTCGGTGAAGTTGCCGTCCTTCACGAGCTGTATGAAGGCTGGGATGTCGATTTCGACCGGGCACCCGTCGATGCAAAACGGCTTCTTGCACTGGAGGCACCTTTCGGCTTCGGCCAGGGCGAGTTCCCGGTTCAGCCCCAGCGGAACCTCGTCGAAGTTCCTGGCGCGTACGTCCGGCGCCTGTTGCGGCATCAGTTGCCTGGGTATCTTGGGTTTGCCGGGTCTCTTGGTCTCGGTCTGGGCTGCAGGTTTCGCTTGCGCCACGTTGTCCTCCGCCAGGCAGATTGTGTTGCGTGGCCTACGCCGTTGGCAGGCCTATTCTGCAATGCTCGTCGTAACTTCTCTTTTCGTCCTCTGTGTACGCCTGGAGGCGGAGCATTAGCTCATCGAAATCCACCTGGTGTCCGTCGAACTCCGGCCCGTCCACGCATGCGAACTTCGACTCGCCGCCCACGGATACCCGACAGCCCCCGCACATGCCCGTTCCGTCCACCATGATCGGGTTGAGGCTGACCACCGTCTTCACCGCATACTCTTTGGTCATCTTGCTCACAAACTTCATCATCGGCACCGGTCCGATCGCGACCACCAGGTCCACACCTCCGGCCTCGAGCACTTCTTTGAGCACCTCCGTGACGAATCCGTGGTGTCCGTACGAGCCGTCGTCGGTGCACACTCGGAAGTCGTGTGAGGCGGCCTTCATCTGGTCCTCGAGGATAAGCAGATCCTTCGTCCTTGCGCCGATGATGCAGATGACGTGGTTGCCGATCTCCTTGAGCGCCCGGGTGATCGGGTGCATCACGGCCACGCCCGTTCCTCCGCCCACGCACACGACGGTGCCGACGTTCTCAAGGTGGGTTGACTTGCCCAGGGGGCCGAGGATGCCCGCGTATGAGTCGCCCACCTTCAAGTCCCTGAAGAGGGCGGTGGTCTTGCCCACGACCATGTAGATGACCGATATCGTTCCCTTTTCAGGGTCGGTCGACGCCATGGTCAGTGGGATGCGTTCGCCGGTTTCGCTCGCCCGCAGGATGACGAACTGGCCCGGCAGGGCCTTGCTGGCGATCAGGGGAGCATCGATCTCATTCAGGATCACGGTACCCTGGGCCATCTCCTCCCGCTTCACGATCTCGTACAAAAGAAAACCTCCGGGGCGCTCCCAGGCGCCGCCACGTGCGCACCCATACTACTAGTAAGATTAACAAGAAGAAGCCTATGTCGCGCGGTTCTAGGCGGCACGGTGACCGCGGGGCTCTGAGGGTCCGCGGGGCGACAGGGAAGCCGGCGGCGGCACATCCGACCAGCGCGGTCGGCCAGGGCTGAACCCGCTTCCCGCTCGGAAACTATGGCTCGTTCATGCCGAGCAGCCGGAGCCAGTTGACGGGATGCCGCTGGGACGCGGTGTTCGGACGCGGGGCCGAGTCGGCGGGGGGACGGAATGACGATCTTCAGTCGAGCGCGGCCGGCCGCTTCGGCATGCACGTTCTAGGCAGTCCGAGGAGATAGGGCGTGAACTTCCTGGGCATCGGCATGCTCGAACTTCTGGTGATAGGGGGGCTCGCGTACCTCCTTCTCGGGCCGAAGAAGATGGGCGAAGCTGGGAGGACCGTGGGCAAGGCCCTTCGGGAACTGCGCAGGCAGCGCGACGAGCTCACGGCAATGTTGATGAATGACCCGGACGAGAAGACTCCCACGCGCTCGAGACCATCGCGGCCCACGGGTGCCGCACCGGCTTCGGATAATAGCGATGATTCGGGGCAGGATTCCCGGAAGAGCGGTCCTCCGCCGCGTTCGGGAGCGAGCTAGCCATGGCCGACCGAGGCCTGCCGATCACAGCTCATCTGGGTGAACTCAAGAGCCGGTTGATCCGGGCCGTCCTTTTCCTCGTCGTCGCGACGGGTGTTGCGCTGGCGTTTCACCGCGTGATCCTCAGGTTCCTGCTGGCGCCGGCGGAGAACCTGAACACGTTCACCGGGGGAGTACCGATCTACACGGAACTGACCGAGTTCTGGGGTACTGCGGTGAAGGTCTCGGTGCTGGCCGGCCTGGCCGCGTCGGCGCCGTTCTTCATCTACCAGGTCGTGAGGTTCGTGGCCCCCGGCCTGAAACCCTCGGAACGCAAGTGGCTCTACCTTCTGGTGCCGTTCGCCCTTGCTTCGTTCGCGAGCGGCGTTGCGTTCGGGTACTACGTGCTGATTCCGCCTGCGATACGCTTTCTGCTCAACTTCGGCGGCGACGTAGCCACCCCGCTCATTCGCATCGGCTCCTACGTGAACCTTGTGACGATGCTGCTGTTCTGGATGGGGGCATCGTTCGAACTGCCGATCGTGTTGTTCTTCCTGACCCGCATCGGGGTTATCACGCCCAAATGGATAGCCGGCAAGCGGCGGATCGCCATCGTTGGGGCGTTCATCGCCGGGGCGGTCATCACACCGACGTTCGACCCGGTGAACCAGTGTCTCGTGGCCGGCCCGATCATCGTGCTGTACGAGGTCGGATACTGGCTGTCGAGGCTGGGCACGGGCCGGCGGACGGGCTAAGTGGCGGATACCGTGCCCACAGCGGCCTGATCAGGCACGCGCAGCCCGGCAGGCTGGTCAGTCAGCCTGATTCCCTAACCCTCGGGCCTCATATGGTCCGCTTCCACTCCACAGTACTCTGGCGTTGGTGTGGAGCCTACTAGAAGGATACCGTGCGATCCGACTCGACCACCCACCCGACCATGTCCCGCATGGCGGCTATCTCAACGCCGTCGATCAGTTCGGCCGGGTCGATGCCTCGCTCCGCCGCGCACACGCCGCACAATTTCACGCGGGCACCCAGTCCGATGGCTGCCCTCAGCAGCAACTCGCAGTTGGGCATGAGCTGCTCACGCACTCCGGGGAACTCGTGCGGGCTCTGGTTCGCCTTGGCAGTAAACAGGGCGTCTTCGAACGCGAACATGTTGACTTGATGCCCTTCCCGCAAAGCGGTGATGGCGAAACGCAGCGCGGTGTAAACCCGCTGTGTCCCGTACGGCGGGTCGCCGAAGAGAACGGTGATCGTTGCCATGGGCTGCTGCTCCTTGTCGGCCTACTCGGAGGTGCGGGATAGAAGACACTCGATGGTTGCGCCACTACCTCAAATACACCACACCTGTGTCCTCGTCCTCAGAGTGAGGTAGCACCCACCGGCCGGGCGAGCAGACAGGATTGCCACGGGGCCTGTGGCCAGGCTCCTATGAGGTCACTGCTCGCTTGGTCGGTGGTCCGACATGGGCTGCCCCGAGGTCGAGTCGACAGATCTGTTTGTAGGCATTGCGTCGGTCCCGCTTTGTGTCAGGCTCGACCCGCGGAGACGCGGCAAGATCATCGCATTCCCATTTTCGCTGACGGCCTACAACTAATGGACGATGCGGCCTCCGGTTGTATCGCGTATTCTCCCGCCAAAATGTGAATAATCTAACATATTGGAGTCCAGGCAGGCTTCTGAGCACCAACCCAGATACGAAAGAGGTGCGCCTTGGATATCACGCGAAGACAGTTGCTGAAGACAGCGGCTGGGGGCGCTGCTGGGGCGGTGGTGGTGGCGGGCCTGGGATTGACGCCCCAGTCTGTCGCCGCCAAGGCTCCCAAGGGTAAAGTCCTTAGAGGCACAGACACGGCTACCATCTGTCCCTACGACGCGACCGGGTGTGGCTTCGTCGTCACCACTGAGGACGGCAAGCTGATCAACATTGAGGGTGACCCGGACCACCCCATCAATCGCGGTGGCGCCTGTGCCAAGGGCGCCGGCCTGTCGCAGATCCATAACAGCGACCGTCGTTTGTCAAAGGTCCTGTACCGGCGGCCCGGAGGCACGGATTGGGAGGACAAGAGCTGGGACTGGGCCATCGATCAGATCGCCCGGAAGATCAAGGCCACCCGCGATTCAACCTGGGTTAGCGACGACGACCAGGGCTTCCAGGTGAACCGGACCGAGGGTATTGCCTCGTTGGGGGGCGCCGCCCTGGACAACGAGGAGTGCTACCTCCTCGTGAAGGCCCTCAGGGCCATGGGCCTGGTCTATATAGAACATCAAGCACGCATTTGACACTCCTCCACTGTCGCCAGTTTGGCGGAAACATTCGGCCGGGGAGCGATGACCAACCACTGGAGCGACATCGCCAACAGTGACTGCATCATCGCCATAGCCAGCAACCCGGCAGAAAACCACCCGGCCTCCTTTGGCTGGATCATGAAAGCCAAGGATCGAGGCGCCAAGCTCATCAGTGTTGACCCTCGTTTCACCCGCACCTCGGCCAAGGCGGACATCTTCGCCAAGCTCAGGTCGGGCACCGACATCGCCTTCATGGGTGGGATGATCAAATACGTGTTGGAGGACATGGAGGCGAATCCCGGCAACTACAACATGACCTACGTCAGGGAGTATACGAACGCTCCCTACCTGATCGATCCGGACTTCAAGGGACCTGCGGACCTCGACGGGCTGTTCAGCGGCTATGCGGGGGCTCCGAACGAGACGGACGGCGCAAAGCGCACATACGACAAGTCCACCTGGAAATACCAGACGGATGCGGACGGCATTCCCAGGAAAGACAAGAGCCTAGAGGACCCCAACTGCGTCTTCCAGCTTCTGAGGCGGCACTTCGCTCGCTATAACCCCGACATCGTGTCCAACATCACGGGCACCCCCAAGGAGACCTTCCTGGAGGTGGCCCGGACGTATGCGGCTACGGGGCGCCCCGGCAAGGCGGGGACCATCATGTACGCCATGGGCGCCACCCAGAGTACGCACGGCGTACAGAACATCAGGAGCTACGCCATCTTGCAGCTCCTGCTGGGCAACATCGGCGTGACCGGGGGAGGAATCAACGCCCTGCGGGGCGAGTCCAACGTCCAGGGCTCCACCGATCACTGCCTGCTGGCTCACATACTACCCGGCTACCTCAATCAGCCAAAGAACAAGGACAGGACCCTCGCCGATTACACGAAGGCCTATACGCCGGTGTCCAACGACCCCCTGAGCCTCAACTGGTGGAAGCACAAGCCCAAGTACATCGTCAGCTTGCTCAAGGCGTGGTATGGCGCAGCCGCCACAGCGGAGAACGAGTTCGGTTACCAGTACCTGCCCAAGACCACCAAGCCCATCAACGACTACTCCTGGATCGGCCTGTTCGAGGCCATGTACGCGGGAACGATCAAGGGGCTTATGTGCTGGGGGCAGAACCCCGCGGTAAGCGGCCCAAACCTGAACCTGGAGCGCGAGGCCTTCGCCAAGCTGGACTGGCTGGTGGTGGCGGACCTCTGGGAGACGGAGACAGCCGGGTTCTGGAAGAGGCCGGGTGTTGACCCCGCCAGCATCAACACGGAGGTGTTTCTGCTGCCGGCCGTCTGCTCATATGAGAAGGAGGGGAGCGTCACCAACAGCGGACGCTGGGCCCAGTGGAGATACAAAGCGGTGGAGGGCCCAGGCGACTCCAGATCCGATCTGGACATGATCAACGACGTGATGCTCAAGCTCAGGGAGCTGTATGGCGCCGACCCTGCCGCGCCTCACCGCGAGGCCATCACCAACCTGACCTGGGACTACGGCGCGCACCCTGATCCAAACCAGGTGGCCAGGGAGATCAACGGCTACGATCTGACGACAGGGAAGCTCGTGCCCAGCTTCGGCAAGCTGAAGGACGACGGCACCACCTCCTCGGGGAACTGGCTCTACGCTGCCAGCTACACCGAGGAGGGCAACATGATGGCCCGCCGTGACCCCGCCCCGGGCCCCTTTAACGTGGGCCTCAGCCCCAAGTGGGCGTGGTGTTGGCCCGTGAACAGGCGCATCATCTACAACCGCGCCTCGGTGGACCTTGACGGCCAGCCCTGGGACCGAGAGCACCCCGTCATCTGGTGGCAGGACGGCAAATGGGTCGGCGACGTGCCCGATGGGGGAGCGCCGCCCGTGGCCGAGGGCGGCTACCACCCCTTCATCATGAAGACCGAAGGGCATTCGCGTATCTTCGGAGCCGGGCGATCGGACGGCCCCCTGCCTGAGCACTACGAGCCCTGGGAGAGTCCCGTCAAGAACCTCATGTCAGGCCAGCAGAACGGCCCCACATTCAAAGTCTGGGCGGCCGACAAGGACCTCCGAGGGGACCCAGAGCGTTTTCCAATCGTGGCCACGACCGTTCGCCTCTCCGAGCACTGGCAGGCGGGCCAGATGACCCGAAACACGCCGTGGACCGTGGAACTCTTCCCCGAGATGTTCATGGAACTCAGTCCGGAGCTGGCGGCTGAGAAAGGTGTCAGCGATGGGGACATGGTGATCGTGGAGTCGGCCCGTGGAAGGATAGAGGTCCGGGCGAATGTGACGGAGCGCCTCCAGCCCTTCCAGCTCAATGGCCAAACCGTTCATCAGGTGGCGCTGCCCTGGCACTGGGGCTACACAGGCCTCAGTACCGGCGACAGCGCCAACATCCTTACGCCTCACGTGGGGGACCCCAACACCATGATCCCAGAGTTCAAAGCCTTTCTGTGCAACGTGAGGAAGGCATAGGGACGAACCAAGGCGGCGCTACGACTGAGCCTCAGCGAGGAGGTTGCCCAGTGAGCAAAGGCATGCTGATCGACATTACGCGGTGTATGGGTTGCCGGGGCTGCCAGGTGGCGTGCAAGCAGTGGAATGACAAGCCGGGCGAGTCGACCGAATACAGCGGGACGTGGACCAATCCCCCACAGCTTAGTGACAAGACGTGGACCCTGGTCGACTTTAGGCCGGCCGAAAGGGTAAACGGCACCACCAAGTGGAACTTCGTCAGACAGCTATGCATGCACTGCCTCGATCCGGCCTGCGTTTCGGCCTGCCCTGTGGGCGCTCTGGTGAAGCTCAAAAGTGGGCCTGTTGTCTATCATGCCGGCAAGTGCATGGGCTGCCGCTATTGCATGATCGCCTGCCCCTTCAAGATACCCAAGTTCGAGTGGGACAAGGCGCTGCCCATTATTCAGAAGTGCCACTTCTGCTTCGATCGGATCGATCAAGGGCTGGAGCCGGCGTGCGCCAAGACATGTCCGACCGACGCGGTCAAGTTCGGCGAGCGCGACGACCTTCTGCTCGAGGCGAAGAACCTGATCGACGACAACCCAGGCAAGTACGTCGACCACGTCTACGGGGAGGAGGAGGTGGGCGGAACCTCGGTGATGTTCCTGTCCGATGCCCCCTTTGAGCGCATGGGCTTCAACATGGACCTGGGCACCGAGCCGCTGCCCGACCGCACCTGGGAGACTCTACGGGTTATTCCCATCGAGGCGGCGGCGATAGTTGCCGCGATGGCCGGCGTCTGGTGGGTGATCAAGCGGCGCGACGAGGCGATGAAGCGCAAGTCGGACTAAGTACCCGAACAGAGGTGGCCTGACACGTTGTCATAGTGAGGAGCGGAGCTGCGAATTACCTGGGGTGGAGCGGCTGGGGCTGGTGCGTGGGGTGTGAGCCCCCCCTTGACAGAGGAGAGTAGGCAGTGAGCAATCAGCATGGCATCCGGAAGTACCTTGATGTCCCGGTGGTCACACCGGTCTCCGCCATCCTGCTGGTCATCGTGCTCGCGGGGGCGGTGGCCATAGGCTACCGTCTGTGGAAGGGTCTTGGCGCCGCCACCAATCTGAGCGATAACTTCCCCTGGGGCCTCTGGATCAGCGTCGACGTTATCACCGGGGTGGCCCTTGCCGCCGGCGGCTTCACCCTCGCGGCCATCGTCTACATCTTCCAGCTCGAGAAGTATCGGCCCGTGGTCCGCCCGGCAATCCTCACGGCCTTGCTGGGCTATGCCATGGTGGCCGTTGGCATCACCCTGGACATAGGCCGGCCATACCGCATCGTGTGGGTCATCTTCAACTGGAACCCCCGATCGGTTATGTTCGAGGTCTCCTGGTGCGTGATCTTGTATCTGACAGTGCTGGTCATGGAGTTTGTGCCGGCCGTCTATGAAAGGCTGGGCTTCCAGCGCATGGTCAACATCTGGAGGTATCTCCTGATCCCGCTGGTCATCGCGGGGATA
>SDBU01009688.1_pt1 | contig 10771 bp, 7 predicted proteins | sample 2277071 | NCBI WGS metagenome assembly SDBU01 (sample SAMN10397929, study PRJNA504765) | marine sediment metagenome | isolation source: marine sediment core GS08_GC12, 126 cmbsf | place: Arctic Ocean: Gakkel Ridge, Loki's castle | collected 2008
TCATCACGAGAAGCCGTAATGCAGTGTTTACGGACGATATCGTAAACTTGAATATCCCTTGTGCGGCGGAACCATTCGTTAACCGCATCCTCAACACTTTCATCGCTGTTAGCGAGGGCATCAGCAAAGAAGAACTTCGCCTTTAACTCTTTAATTGCAGCAGTACGTTCACCCATATGCGGCCTCACATACCTAACACACTACATTAAATCCCACACTACATCGTTAATATCATGCTGGCAAGAGTGTGCACCAGTAATTTAGCTGGTCATTAGCACCCAGGAACACCGGCCACATGAAAAAACGCCCAGGTTTTGATTACGCGGTTTCTCCCGCCTATTGCTTGAGTCTACTGACTACCTCACCGGGGCCAGGAAATCGTCCTGTTTCGAACTTGGAAAATATCAGCTCATCATCCACGATAACATCAAAGATGCCGTTGCCCCCCGGGAGCAGCTTTGCCTCCACACCGAAGGTCTTGCGCAATTCATCTGCCAGACTGGCAGCTTGAGGTTTATAGTTTCACTCTGTGCAATAATGAATATTAATTTTCACCATATACCTCCTACAGTGAGCCGTATTTATCCTTCCCACTTCAGCTAATCTACCATTAACCCCACGAGCTGGTTCGTCTTCAAGTCCACCATCCCTGCCTCACAGATACGCAGGAAGGGTATGGCGGCAGTGCTCAACACCGATACGGTAAGGCGGATATCAGGGGAAATGCAGCCCAGGTCAGCAGCGGCTCGCTGAATACGGTTAAGTTTCTCCACTATGGTTGCCATCGGGTCCAGGCAGAACAGACCACCGATGGGTAGTGCAATCTCCGCCAGTACCTTGCCGCCGGCACAGACCACAACGCCCCCGCTGAGCTCCCTAATCCGGTTTACCGCCAGTGCCATGTCCTCCCCATCAGCACCGACGACCAATAAATCCGAGGTGTCCCAGGCGGTAGTAGTGGCAATCGCGCCACTTTTGAGTCCAAGCCCCCGGATAAAGCCGACAAAGCTCTTGCCCGACTGGTAACTGCGCTCAATAGCCGCTACCTTTATTATATCGCGGCTGCTATCCGGCAGCACCTCACCATTAGACACTACCAGTTCCACGATAGACTCCCGGCTGAGCAGGTCGGTCACCATGTCCATCACCCTGGCTCTGACCTGACGGCAATCGCTATCCACCCTGACGGTGAAGTCATCCGCCGCAAAATCCCGGGGCAGGTGTACGGAGTGCAGCATCCATTTAGGAAAGGTGTGATTTCTCGGCTCTATTGTTAGCTGCCCGTTCCGGGCTACTACCTCACCGTTACTGATGACATACTCGGCCCGGATAGTGGTCAGGTCAGGAATAACGAGAATATCAGCGTATTTACCCGGAGCAATACCGCCAATGAAGTCATCCAGCCCAAAGCGCTGGGCGGTATTCAGCGATGCCATTTGAATCGCCAGTACCGGATTAAAGCCAAGGTCAATCGCTTTCTGGACAATGAAATCCATGTAACCGTTATTGAGCAACTGCCAGGGTCCCGGCCCATCGGTGGCCAGTGCCATCAACCTGAAATCAATCTTTTCATCCTTTATCCGGGCAATTTCCGCCAGCTCCCCGCGGATTTCACCTTCCCTTATGAAAACGTGCATCCCCAGCCGCAACCGCTCCAGAACCTCTTCGGCGGTGGTTGATTCATGGCAGGAGGTAACACCGAGCGCGGCATACGCCTGGAGTTTGTTGTCCTTAGCTCCAGCCCCGTGCCCGTCAATCTTTTTGCCCGCCTTTTTTGCTTCATTGATAAGGCGCATAATTCTCTGGTCACCTTTAACCACCGGCACCCAGTAGGACTCGCCCAGGGCGATAACCTCCGGCCTTCTCAATAGTTTGCGCACCTCATCTACGGTCAGGGCATGCTCTCGGGATACCGGACTCATAGTAACCATTGCCGGCGCGGTAACAAATGTCTTTATCGGCTGGTTCCTCACTGCCCGGATGAACTCAACTACTCCCCTGTATCCCAGCGGAAAAGCAATCCCCGGAATCTCGGTGATAATAGTGGTCGTACCCCCCTTCATAGCGTACCTTATCAGCTCATCCGGCGGGATAAACCAGTCTATATGGGTATGCCCGTCAATGAAGCCGGGGACAACGGTCTTCCCGGTGGCATCAATCACCCGGGTGGAGGAGCCAATGGACCCCCGGGTATTCTGCCCAAGATAGGCTACCTTATTCCCCTTGATAAGAACGGTATTACCGGCGAGCACTTCACCGGTGTAGACATTAACCACGTCTCCGTTGACAATGGCCAGGTCCGCCTCCGCCTCCCCCAGAGCCACTTTCATTAAGTCCGTTGCCGGCACTTCCTTTACTGCTGAAAGGAATCTGCTTTCTGGCATAAGGCACCACCTTTCCCCGTGCATTATACTGGATAAAGGTTGTGAGGGGAAATTAATATGGGGCAATGTGTGTTACAGTCTGGACGGGAGGGGAGTGCTATCAATGTGGCGGTATCGGTCAACCGCGACGTATTTCTCACCGGAATTGACCCCTGCGCCCACAAAAGCGTAGTATTTTGATAGGGATATATTCACCAGTCCTGAAATGCGGCCAGGGGGTATTGCGATAATAAACCATGAATAAATCAACCGTAGCCCTGGTAAGATGCGATACATATGATGATGAGCCGGTTTACAAAGCCGTCGAGGCCGGGGTTGACCTTCTTGGTGGAATCTCCTATTTCATAAAACCCGGTGAAAAAATAGTAATAAAACCAAACGTGCTGTTTGGCACAAATCCCCGGAAGTGTGTTACTACGCACCCCGCTGTGTTTAAGGCGGTAGGGAGACTGCTTCAGAAGGCCGAAGCCAGCGTATATTATGGCGATTCCCCAAGTTTCGGAAAGTGCGAAGGCGGTATGAAAAGAGCCGGTTTGAAGCCGGCGGCTGATAAGATGGGGATAATGTTAGCTGATTTTGATAGCGGGAAGGTTGTCAGTCACAAGAAAGCACTCCTGAATAAAAGGTTTGTTATTGCCACTGGCGTCCTGGAATCAGATGGTCTGGTAAGTCTATCGAAACTAAAAACCCACCAGCTTACCCGATTTACCGGAGCCGTCAAGAATCAATTTGGGTGTATTCCCGGTATCTTGAAAAGCCAATATCATGTCAAAATGCCTGACCCTTACGATTTCGCCACCATGCTTGTCGATTTGAATACGCTAATCAGGCCGCGCCTATATATTATGGACGGCATTATGGCGATGGAGGGCAACGGGCCAAGAAGCGGAAAGCCCAGGAAACTGGGGGTTCTATTATTCTCCAGCGACCCGGTTGCCTTAGATTCGATAGCCTGTAAAATTATTAATCTTAACCCTGCATTCGTGCCAACATCAAAACCGGGTGAAAAGGCAGGACTTGGAACATACCATTATGCGAACATTGAAGTAATCGGTGACAAGATAGAATCGTTCATTGACAAGGATTTCGAGGTCATTAGAAAGCCTCCTGTCTCATTCCCCAGCGGGCGTATAAGGTCGTTCATCAGGAATCAGACATGCCCGAGACCGGCCATCGACATAACAAAATGCAACCATTGCGGCACATGCGTTGAGATGTGTCCCGTTGACCCCAAAGCGGTCAACTGGTACACCGGTGATGAATCCAAGCCACCCACATTTAAATACGGCCGCTGTATCCGCTGTTACTGCTGCCAGGAATTATGCCCCGAGGGAGCAGTCACCGTAGAGAATACGCTACTGGGCAGAATCTTTTTCCGCTGATATGATTTGACCGCCAATATGGGGCGCCAGCCACCACCTACAAGGCTTGGCTTTCCGTTGAGTACTGTTAATCACCACGCAACGGGATATAATTACCGCTTCTCCCCGCTTCACCTCTCCTTTCACAAGATACGGCTTGAGAAACAGGCTAAATATTAAGCAAAGTTGGACGGTTGACACATATTGAGGTAGATGATAGTCTTCCTCTTATAGGAGTACTCAAAGAAGTGTTGAGTGGTTCCCCGGGCGGAAATTCCCTTATTCCAGGCCAAGAAGCCGGGGTCGAAGTAAAATCTTAAGACATAGCCTCCTAAACAACTGGAGAGGTTAGTAGTAGCGTGAACAAAAACCTGGAAAAGCTACAAACCGGTTCAAAAGTCGCCATTATTGGCGGAGGGCCTGCGGGCAGCTTTTTTGCGCTGTATCTTTTGCACTATGCCGGGGAAAGGGGAATCCGCCCTGAAATCACTATCTACCAGGGAAGAAACTTCGATGAGCTCGGCCCGAAGGGATGCAAGGGCTGCGCCGGTATACTCTCGGTATCCCTGCTCAGGAACCTGGGCGAGCTCGGTATAACCATACCTGAGGAGATAATCCAGAGCCGGATAAAACATTATGCCGTCCATAGTCCCTACACCGCAATCAGTATCAGCAACCCGGACAAGGAAATACAGATTGTCAGTATCTACCGTGGGGGCGGGCCGCGCATATCCAATTATGATAGTCCTATTAGCTTCGATGGCTGGCTGTTGAGAGAGGCCGAAAAACGAGGCGCAAGGGTGGAATATGAGACCGTATCCCGCATTTACCTTAGCGAGGGGGCAAGGGTAGAAGTAGCCGACGACAAGCTCGGTTATGACCTGGTGGTGCTAGCCTCAGGCGTAAATGCGCGACCCATTCCAATTCTTGGACTTGACTACGTTCCACCAAAAACGAGACCCATGGCCCAGGACGAGCTTTATGCCGGTACTGCCCAGGTGAAATCACGATTGGGTAATGTGGCGCATGCTTTTCTCATCCCGCATTCCGGGATAATCTTTGGAACCCTGGTGCCCAAGGGACCCTTCATAAATATTTCCGTCCTGAGTAGCGGGAAGCGTCCTGTTTCCGTTACCGACTTTTTGAGACACGCTATTGTGCGGAGTATACTACCCGAAAAGTACCAGCGTAACTGCGGCTGCCAGCCCCGGGCAGTAGTTGGCCCGGCCCGCAACTATTATGCCGACAGTTTTGTCGCCATTGGTGATGCCGCCGTCTCCAGGTTGTACAAGGACGGCATCGGCTCCTCACTATTGACCGCCCGGGAAGCCGCCCGTACCGCAGTCTATCACGGAGTATCTCGCCAGTATTTTGAGTGGCACTATCAACCCTTCTGCAGCGCCATAAACCGGGACAACTCCCGGGGTGAGCGGTTATTCAAAATAAATGACCGGGCAAAGGATTCCCGTGTCTTTATTCTGGCACAGAACCGGTTAATTGGAGATGAGCAGCATGATGTTAGTGGCCCACAGCCCTTTACCAAAGCTGCCTGGGGAATGTTTACCGGAAGCTACAGCTACTCCAGTATAGCCCGGATGGCTCTTAGCCCGGCCTCACTGGTAAAGCTCGCTATGGCCCTATTATGGGAACGCCTGGCCCTTTGGCTCGACAGAGGGGTTACCGGCCGCAGGAGACTACACGTAGGCGGCCGGAAGGTCTTGATACTGGGTAGCGGATTCGGCGGCACGTATGCCCTGCGGCATCTCGTCCCGTCTCTAAACCGAAATGAGAATGTAGAAACCACTATGGTCAGCGATGAGAACTTCTTCCTCTTTTCTCCCCTGCTCCATGAGGTGGCTATGGGAGGCATTGAGACCAGGCACGTTGCCTATCCCATCCGAAGATTACAGTGGCGGGACCGGTTCAACTTTGTCCAGGCCCGCGTGAAGAAAATAGACCTCAGTGCTCGCCAGGTAATCACTACCAGGGGAACCCTGCGCTTCAACTATTTAGTCCTGGCCCTGGGCAGCGTTACCGATATACCAGAATTTGACGCTGCGGGTAAAAAGAAAGGGCATATATTTACCCTGAGAACCCTGCGCGATTCCATGCTGGTCAGAAATCATATCATCGGAATGTTTGAGCAAGCCGGTACTGAAAAGGACCCAGAACGGCAGAGACAACTGCTTACCTTTGTTGTCTCCGGGGCTGGCTATACTGGCGTCCAGGTAGTTACCGAACTAAGCGACTTCATCTACAAAAATTTGATTAGATTTTATAAAACGATAGACCCGGACAATATCCGGATTATTCTGCTTGAAGCCGAGCCCAAGATTGTTGCCGAGCTACATACCAAGCTCGGTGCCTATGCCATGAAATGCCTTCAACAGATGAGGATTGAAGTTAGATTAAAGTCACGGATAACACGTGCCTGGAAAGACCATATGGAAATCAATAGCACGGAAATCGTGCCCATAAGTACCCTCATCTGGGTAGCCGGCATGGTGGCTAATCCACGGATTGCTGAGCTCGATGTGTCCCGGGACAGTATTGGTCGGGTTCTGGTCAACGAGTATCTTGAGGTACCTGGATTTCCCGGTGTCTATGCCGTTGGCGATTGTGCCCACTTTAAAGACCCAGGGTCGGGTCAGCCAATACCACCCCGGGCTCACACCGGAGTACGCCAGGCTAAGATAGCCGCCCACAATATTCTGGCTGAGATCCGAGGCCGGGATAAGAAAGTCTATCGCTACTCTAACCCGGCAGAAATGGTCTCTCTGGGTTCTTCTAAAGCCATGTTCCGTTTTCACCGCCTGCGGCTATACGGCTTCCTGGCACGCGTAATCTGGATAGGGGCTTACTCCCTACTGGTTACCGGAGCATATAACCGCGTCAGGATCATCATGGATTGGCTCCTCTCCCGCTTATTCGGCCGGGATACCACTTTCCTGAAACTGGTGAAGTAGCCACAATGTATCCCTCCCCGGCTAGCTGTAACCTGCTTTGCGCTGCCGCTTAAAGCAGGCACACACGAACCGCCTCTCTACGGCACAGCCGTGGCTCAAGGAACAGGCCCCCAAAAAACACACGGAATTATCACCAGTCCTTCATAATTCCTCCACATTGATAGCTTATGATGAAAATGAAAGGTTCAAGGGAACCGATCGAAATAACAAAAGAAAGGAGGTGTTGAGATGGGTAAGAGAGCAAAGATGTTGGCAGTTGCTCTGGTCGCAATTAGTCTACTGGTGGTTTCCGTTGCCGGAGTTGCTCTGGCACAGGGCCCGGCAGACACTGATGATATGCCAGCTTACTGTGGCCAGGGATGGGGCCGCTCCCATGGGCAAGAAGCTATCTGCTCAGAAACGCTGAGCGAGCTGTCAGGGCTTACCCCTGAGGAAATCCAGGCTCAGCGGCAGGAAGGCAAGAGCCTGGTTGAGATTGCTGCGGCTCAGGGAGTGAGCGAGGATGCTCTAGTGGAAGCTATCATGGCTGTTAAGAAAGAAGCTATTCAGCAGAGGGTAGAGGCTGGCATACTGACTCAAGAAAAGGCAAACCTAATGCTGCAGCAGATGGAACAGCGGACCCACCAGGCAGTCAACAGGACAACCGTTGGTCCTCCTGACTGGAGCAGAGGCAACGGCCGAGGGGCATGCTCCGGCGAGACGGGGCTTGGTTCCGGTCCGGGTGGCATGCACCGGTGGGGAAGAGGCTCCCACTAAACTAGAACACGAACGTTGTCAAGAGAGGCAGACAATGTCTGCCTCTCTCTATGTTTGACAAATTCACCTCAAATAGTAAGATTAACATACAGTATAGTATACGGGGGCGCGTTTAATGCCAGCCGGGAAGATTCTGGTAGTTGACGACGAAAAGAAAATCGTGGATATAGTCAGAGCCTATCTGGAAAGAGAAGGCTATCAAGTGATGGTTGCCTATGAGGGTAAGTCAGCCCTGGAGCTGGCTCGGAGGCAGCCCCCAGACCTGATAATTCTCGACCTGATGCTTCCCGAGATTTCCGGTTGGGACATATGCCGCATCCTTCGCAAGGAATCCGAGGTTCCTATTATCATGCTAACCGCACGTGATGAAACTACCGACAAAATTGTCGGCCTGGAGCTGGGCGCCGATGATTATGTTACCAAGCCCTTTGACCCTAAAGAACTGGTATCAAGAGTGAAGGCTGTGCTCAGGCGAGCTGAGGGCAAAATGGTACCGAAAGGGCGGCTAAATGTTGCTGATTTAAGCATTGATGTTGAAAAGCGCCTGGTACGGCGTAGTGATGAAGCTATTGAGCTAACACCAATAGAATTTGAACTCCTCAGGGTTCTGGCGGAAAATCCGGGACGCGTCTACAGCCGAATGCAGCTCCTGGACCGGGTTCAGGGTGACGCCTACGAGGGCTATGACCGTACTATTGATAGTCATATCAAGAATTTGCGCAAAAAGGTTGAGCCTGACCCGGATAACCCCAGATATATAATTACCGTCTACGGGGTGGGCTACAAGCTGGAGGAGGCGCCGGGTGCGTAGTTTAAGCTGGAAGCTCGGCGGTGCTCTCTTGCTGATGGTGGTTGTTTCTGTAGGGCTAATGGCCTATATAACCAACCTCAGCACCAGCCGCGAGTTCCGCCAGTATATTTTGCGCGGCAGCATGATGTATACCCAGAATGTAGCGGATACCCTAAGCCAATTTTATGCCCGGGAAGAGAGTTGGGCTAATATACAGGGGATGCTTGGTAACCTGCTAATGTCACGAAACGACAGGTTGATTGTAGCTGATAGCTCCGGGGTAGTAGTTGGAGACACAGCCAGAGAATGGCTGGAAAGAACGGTAAAAGAGGTCGGGCTGGACAACGGCACGCCCATCATCGCATCGGGAAAGGAGGTGGGCAAATTCTACGTGCTGTCCTCCGGAGGTATGATGGGCAGAGGTCGCATGGGAGGAGGAATGGGGCAGGCTCCACCCATGATGATGCTGGGTGAAGCCGAGCAGGATTTCCTCAGCCGCACTAACCGCTCCCTGTGGATAGCCGGTCTTATAGCCGCCGCGGTGGCTCTGCTGGTGGGGCTGGTTCTGACGCGTCAAATTACCCGACCTATTCGTGCCCTCACCCGAGGAGCCAGCCAACTGGCCAGGGGTGCTCTTGATTACAGAGTAACGGTAGACTCAAAAGATGAGCTCGGGGACCTGGCACAGTCCTTCAACGCAATGGCTCACAGTCTGGACAGGAGCGAACAAGCCCGGCAGCGACTCATAGCCGATATAGCTCATGAACTGCGCACACCGCTCACGGTTATAGAGGGAACCATAGATGGGATTCTCGATGGTGTTTTTCAGCCTGACGACGAGCACCTGGATTCCATAAAGGAACAAACGGCCCAACTTACCCGGCTAATTGGTGATTTACGAGACCTTTCTATGGCTGAATCGGGACAACTGAAGTTAGAACTTATCCCAACCAGCATGGTTGACCTTGTGCGCCGTAAGCTATCACAGGTAGAACTGAGAGCCCGAGAAAAGAATGTCCGGCTTGAATTAAATATTCCCCAGGAAGTGCCCGAGGTTAACGTTGACTCCGCCCGGATGGAACAGGTCATAGCCAATCTGATGGCCAATGCCATACAACACACCCCCCCTGGAAATAGTGTCACAATCTCTATCGGTACCGTGACCGGCGAGCGTAGCCACCAGGTTGAGAAACCCAGTCTCATAATCTCGGTTGCTGACACGGGGGAGGGCATTGCGCCCGAGCATTTACCAAACATCTTTGAGCGTTTCTACCGGGTTGAGCACTCTCGCTCCAGAAGCGAAGGCGGCACCGGATTGGGTTTAGCCATTGTCAAGCAGATGGTACAAGCCCACGGAGGTAAGGTCTGGGTCGATAGCGAACCGGGTAAAGGAAGTACATTCTACGTAGCTCTGCCCCTCGCTGCTCTGTAATTTCATGCCAATATACTGGCAGCAAGACAGGCACCATGGCTTGCCATCCCAATTTAGAAACCTTGACAGCCAGGGATTGGGGGTTTTAACATAGCCACGGCAGACTGATACCGGAAATCCCGGTTTTGACCCCGGGTGAAAATATCTGACCGAGGAACAGTAACCGGCAAGGTGGTTATCAATGCCCTACCGGACAATTAGTTACCGAAAATCGGGTGGAGTAGGCATCATCACCCTCAACCGCCCCGAGGCAAATAATGCCATCAATATCGGGCTGGCTGCGGCATTGGCTGATGTTTGTTCTGAAATCAACCAAGACCAGGAGATAAGGGTGGTTACCGTTACCGGGGCAGGAGAGACGTTCTCGGCAGGAACGGACTGGAGCAATCCTTCAGCCATGACCGGCAAAAACCGGGGAACTTCGCCTCCGTGGGATCGGGGACCTCCGGCTCCGTTTTCTCGCAACCGATGCTCGATCCCAGCCACAGCAATCCGAGCAGGAGGATCGCGGTTAATCGGGCGATTCGTGGCGTGACGCATCGGGTGGTCATTTGGTCACTTCGCTTCAATGGGGTCTGGCTTGTGTTACTACCTTGCCGCTGCCCTTGGCCAGGGTGGTATACTTATCGACGGGCAGTTCGGTCCACTGCTCGACCGATCCGTCCGGCCACTTGGCGGTTACTTTGGTCACCTCGGTTGCCTCGCCCAGCCCTACGAGCAGGCGCGGATCGTTCGTCGAGGCATAGCTGGCTGCGGCGCGCACTCGTCTCCACAGCGTGGGACCTTTGCTTCGGAATACTCCCACCCATGTGCCGAGCATGTCGCGTTTTCTCGTCGGATCGACCATTCTCAAGCCGATCCAGTGGCTGCGGTTGCCGACCTGGTTAATCAACAGCCGGGGAGAGCCGCAGTTGTTGGTGATCAACACGTCGGTATCGCCGTCGTTGTCGACGTCGCCGAAGGCCGCCCCGCGACCGACTTCAGACAGCTCGAACACCTTGCCCGCCGATTCTGTCACTTCCACCAGTTTTCCGTTACCCAGGTTGCGATACAGTTGGTTCGGCTGTCGCAGCGGAAACGGC
>SDBU01009689.1_pt1 | contig 10769 bp, 17 predicted proteins | sample 2277071 | NCBI WGS metagenome assembly SDBU01 (sample SAMN10397929, study PRJNA504765) | marine sediment metagenome | isolation source: marine sediment core GS08_GC12, 126 cmbsf | place: Arctic Ocean: Gakkel Ridge, Loki's castle | collected 2008
CAGCCGGACAACTTTATTTGTAAACCGGCAACACTTTTAAGAGGTTAATGATGGAAAAAATCAAAGTGTCGATACCCGATGGAATAAAAATCGGTGACTTATTATATTTACATTCAAATAGTTGCGGGCAAGGCACTATTAAAAAATCCGATAAAGAAAACCCTCCAAATTGTTACGCGGCAGAAGACTTGAAGGGAGGGGTTATCTATTTAAACCGCACCAGCGGGGCTGTATTTATCCGCCGGGATGGAACCGGCAACACTTTTGGGTGATAATTATGCCAAGAAACATGAGTTTTGCAATGACCACCGAGCAAATCCGGCTTAGAATAAAATGGGTTACACGCCGAGAAGGGTGGAAGTTCTTAAAACCGGGGGATATTGTCAACGCAGTTGAAAAAGGGCGAGAAGGTTAAACGGATTTGTCGGCTCAGGATTCTAAAAAACAATGAAGTCTGGCTGGATTATATAACGCCAGAGGATGTAATCGCAGAAGGTTTTCAGGATCTTGATCCCCAAGAGTTCATAACGATGTATTGCAAAACAAACAAATGTCCCCGAAATCATAAAGTTAATCGAATTGAGTTTGAATACATTTAATCCATTTTTAAGGGAGGTTTATATGAATCCAGACACAAATGAACTTGTGCGGTTTAGCAGCATTGAAGGAACGGCAGGGCTTAAAAAAGAAATGGCGAAGTTTAAAGAAAAAGGCTTTATTCCCGTACCGCAAACCCTTGAACGAGCAGCCAGCCTGAAGCTTGGAAAAAAGAAAAGCGTCTTTGTCAGCAAAACATCGGGCGGCAAGCTGTCAAAATGGGCAGCGAAAAAGAGGCGGCAAAGGACGGAGCAAAAGAAAACGGTCGATAGGTGCAACAATTACTATGACGTGCTTGAAGCCTCTAACCATGAACGCACTTAGCCTTTTCACAGGTGCCGGATGAAACTATTCAATCGGGACAAAATAATTTTAGACCTCTGTGGAGGCTCGGGCGCGTGGTCGCAATATTACAAAAAAGCTGGTTACGATGTACGACTAATTACCAGTCCAGGCCGTGACGTAACGGACTATGTGCCGCCGATAAAAAAATATAATAACCGCAACGACGTTATGACGCCTGAGCAAATCATCTTGTGTAAAGAAAACAGAAAACCACAGGACTGCGGGACCGACAAAAAGGCCAAAAGAGCGATAACACCCGCAGGATTTGCAAAGGCTTTTTTTGAGGCCAACCCTTGAACTCCATAATCACCCAGGTAGAGCTTTCCAGGCTGGCCGGCACAACCCGCCAGGTAGTCAGTAAGGCCATTCGCGTAGGTCATGTCAAGGTAAACCGGAAGCGCAAGGTCATATTTGACCACGATTTGACTCAATTATGGTATCAAAAGCAGGTCGCAAAGAACACCGAAGCCCCCGAACAGACCGTCTCGAGCAAGAAATCAGAGAAAGACAAAGCACCCGACACCCTAATAAACCTCCAGCGTGAGAAAATCTTTGAAGAAATCGGCAAGATCAGAGCAGATAAGCGGCTAAAGGAACTGCAATACTCACAGAGGCGCGATGTTTTGATTGAGAAAGATACGGTTGCGGCGGTCCTCTTCCAGTATATTGATGCGCTGAATATCAATATGCTGGACGTGCCGGACATGATAATCGATACCGTGATGGATAAAATAAGTGCCGGGGCGAACCGGGGCGATGTTATCAAGATCATGCGGGACTCGATACAGAAATCGATTGTCAGTACTAAAAAACAGGTACAGGAGAGAATTAAATGAAAAAGAAGCCACGCGCAATGATCGGCAAAGTTCCGGTGTGGTGTGCTCATGATAAAATCGTTAATTGTGTTGAGCTAAAACCGAACCCCAAAAACCCGAACACACACCCGGCCTCGCAGATTGAGCTTTTAGGAAAGATCATCACAGAGCAAGGATGGCGTGCTCCGATAACAGTTTCAAAGAGGTCCGGATTAATCGTCAAGGGTCACGGCAGGCTCGAGGCGGCTTTTAATGCCGGCATATTAAAAGCGCCGGTCGACATGCAGGACTATGAGAGCGAAGCCATGGAGCACGCCGATATGGTAGCCGACAACCGCCTCTCAGAGCTGGCCGAGATTGACGACGATAAGCTGTCTTTGCTTTTAGCCGAGCTGAACGATTTTGATATTGACATGGACTTGACTGGGTTTGATGTTGACGGACTAAAGGACCTATCTGGGTTGGTTGATCTGTCGAGCGACAATAGCGGTAAAGATGAAAGTACCCCAGAAGGATACGGAATTTATATCGAATGCGAATCAGAAAGCCACCAAATAGAATTGTTGGATAAATTTGAAAAGGAAAATTTAAAATGTCGAGCACTCATATCATAAGAGAGACAAAAATAAACAAGTCGGCAAGAGTGAAACAACTTGAAGGAATGTTTGATATTCCACCGAGTGAAAACTCAAGGCACGAGTGGGATGTTGATCTGCCACTTACAGAAAAAAAATGGAATGTCGGGTTAATTGTCGGGCCGTCTGGGTGTGGGAAGTCTGTTATAAAAGACGCAATGTTTTCAGAGTATGTTTATGATGATTTTCGGTGGGATGGTAGCAAGTCCATCCTCGACGCATTCCCGAAAGACATGGGCATCAAAGATATCTCTACGATTTTAAACTCAGTTGGCTTCTCTTCGCCACCGTCATGGTTTAAGCCGTTCCACGTTTTGTCGAATGGTGAGCAGTTCCGGGTGACGATTGCGCGGGCGCTGGCAGAGTCAAAGGATTTGTGCGTGATTGATGAATTTACATCTGTTGTTGATAGGGTTGTCGCTAAGTGTGGAAGTGCGGCAGTGGCAAAAACAGTGCGCCGATATGGCAAGAAATTCATAGCGATATCATGTCATTACGATATCGAGGAATGGCTTCAACCGGATTGGGTTTATTTGCCGTTCGAAAATGAATTTCAATGGAGGTTACTTCAGCGGCGACCGGAAATCAAACTTGAGATTGCCCGAGTGCATCATAAAGCTTGGGGATTATTCAAACAGCATCACTATTTGAGCGCGAGTTTAAATAATTCGGCTCAGTGTTTTATCGCTTTCTGGGACGGAGTTCCGGTCGCGTTTTATTCTTACTTGCAGTTTGTAAACAATCGTTTGAAGCGGACAAAGCGCGGCCATCGGGTAGTGTGTCTCCCTGATTACCAGGGGGCTGGAATCGGAATTAGATTAGAGGAGTATATTGCATCATGCCTGAGAGCATTAAAATGGGATTACATCGGAACGTCAAGCCATCCGGCGCGAAATGCATACTACATGAAATCTACAAAATGGAACATGATAAGAAAGCCGAGCCTGACAAGAAACAATGCGGGGACCGGGAAGATGGAGAGCGGAATGAAAAATTATCATTATCGAATGGCGGCGACGTTTAGATATTGCGGGCCGGCGGCTTCGATTGACGAAGCCAGCCGGATTATTAGACATGAATGATTTCGAGGATTTTTCCGAGATGGATAATATAATGAGTTTGGTTTTTCGAGATCCCGAGGCACCGAACCCGCATAAACGGGCGCTGAGATCCGTAGCCGTTTGTAAAGTGGACTTCATCGTACCGCCGGCCATCCAACCGGGAAATCCAATGAGGCTTGATTTCCCGGTATTCTTTGGTTTTTGTGCCGGCGGCGATTTCGCAGAACCATCGGCGATATAGGGTGAGCCTAAGAATGTCCATTTTTCAACAACTTTCGGAGGCCCTGGACAACGGCCTCCTGAATAGATTTAATTTTCCCATCGGTCTGGAGTTCGCGGAGGCGCTTCCAGATTTCGAAGGGTAGGCGAATGGTTAAGGTTTTTGATTTCATTTTTCAAGTTCCTTTCGAAGCTAATAAATATCTATTACGGTTTCAAATACAACTGGATCATGTCCGAGCTTTTCGGCTTTTGGATCATAGACCTTGATCCGTACGCGCGACAATCCAGCATAAGGCCAAATGCGTTTGGCCGCTCGAATATATCCGGCTTCTGTCGTTGCAATCGTGTTCCCTAAGTGGTCATTATTTCCGTTTGTAACCAAGACATCTTTTTTCATAATTTTAGCTCCTTTGCTCTTTGACAATTTGACACCATTTAGATCGTTATCATCATAGGCCCGTAACCATTCGGGACCATTTTCCCATTGATAAGCAAGGTCGCCGCCACGCCATACCTTCTGGCTTCTGTGCGAGTGATCGCTCTTCGCTGGTCAAAACCGAGGTTCCATGCGACAAAATTATCACGCCCTTTTTTAGAATTAAAAGCATAGGGCTGGGTTCCGTTTCCACCATTTCCGGTTGCAAAAAAATGTTTTTTTATGTTCATTCTCCTTATTTTGAGGTTTGTTTTTATCCGGTCCATTCTCGATCGTCCGCCTCGTTGGCGACTATTTCCACGTATTCATCTGCCTCCGATTTCTGCATATTGGCGTAATGCCTTCGCAAAGAAAATGATGCTGCCGGAAGATCTCGATGACCATTGCGTTTTTTCGTTTCAACGAGACACCCTGCTGCCATGCGCTGGATCTCGGAAAGCGCGCTGTCTTGTTGCATTTTTTCAAGAGTTGATTTTTTCATGTTGACCTCCTTATCTTTGCCCGTAGGCGGTGAGTTGGTTTCCCGGAATACCCGCCGGGCCCGGGGTTTGGTTAATTAATCATTATGGGCCGCAATGGATTGACGGCCAAACACACCAATGTGTTTAACGCATCCATAACGGCGGGGCTCTCGATAAGCTCGGCGGTTAATCCCGAAATACAAATCGGTTCGAGCGCCCGAATTTCGGCAACCGACAAACTAATGTTTTGAGTCTGGATCATGGTGTTATCGGTGATTTCAATTTCCATTGGATTCTCCTCTATGTTTGGGTTTGTTTTCATGTTGGGTTCATTATATACCGTTATATCATGGTGTCAAGGTGTCTAAAGGGTGATTGCACCCGATTGCGGACAATTATGCGGAAATATGTTGAAAAAGGTATTAATATCTAATATGTTTGGGTAATATCAGCCGGTTCCATCAAATTATGATAAATCTATTAAATAAAACAATATCCGACCTTAAAAACTCTATCGGAACCGCACCCGCATCCGATGCCGTTAATATAGCTGCAATCCTAAAATCGATAAAAAACAAAACTCCGCATTTGATTTTAAAAGAGGTCGAATCCGCTGGGCACCTTCACAATTTCATAAAAAATAAAAAGACCGGCGAACAGAAATCGATTGAAGATATAAAAAAGTTTCTATCGGTTGATATTGATACCCGGCCGGCGATTGATATCATAATCCACTTACATTTTTTGATGTTGATCGCTTCCGGCAACAAAGATCCCGTCAAGTGGCCTGCCGAAATCACCGGAGAGCAGATAATTTCTGTACGCCTACCGGAAAAAGACTATAAAAAAGATGAGGTCAGGTGGTTAATTGAGCAGATCGACACGCTAACCGACGAACGATTGACCCTGAAAGTGTCTGATGTTGCCGAAAAACGACGTATTTTACCCAAAGGCACACCGTTTCCCGGCCCCTGGAACAATGAAAAGACGCCATATCTAACAGAATTCATGGACGACATAAGCGAATCGAGCCCGATTGAGGTCTCTGTTTGCATGAAGGGGCACCAATTAGGCTACACCGCGGGCATTGAAAACGCCATAATTTACATAATTGACCATGCTCCCGGGCCGATTCTCTACACAACTGCCACAGATCCACTCGGGAAAGAGTGGTCAGAGAACCGTTTTGACCCGATGATCGAGCAGGCGGGAATGCAAAACTTTATTTTCAGCCAATCCACAAAGCGTGGTAGCAAAAAGACGGGCGATAAGACCTTGCTCAAAGAATTCCCCGGCGGCCGGATCAAGATAGCCGGGTATGGAAGCACAGCGCATTTCAGGTCATCGTCATATCGTTATTTCTTTGGTGACGAAATAGACGAAGCGAGCCTTGACCTTAAAAAGCAGGGGAACGCTCTCGATCAGGCCGAGGGCCGAACATCTGCGTATAAAGCCAAGCGCAAGATAATTCTTTTCAGCACACCAATTGAGATCGACCTATCAAATGTTTATCACGCCTATCTTTTGGGCGATCAGCGCAAGTATTATGTCCCGTGCCCTCATTGCGGATTTATGCAGGAGCTTGACTTTAAGCATTTGAAATATGAACGCGACAAAGACGGCATGCTTGATGTTGATTCAGTCAAGTACGAATGCCAGGGGCCGGACTGTGAACAGTTTTTCTATAACTATCATAAGACTGAGATATATTCGTCTGGTCGCTGCGAGTGGCGGCCAACGGCCAAAGCGAAGCGAGCCAACTATAGGTCCCGGCATATGAGCTGTCTTTATTCACCGCCCGGCATGATCACATGGACCGATATCGTTCAAAAGAATATTGACGCAATTGAAAGCAACGATCCCGGCAAGCTCAAAACATTCGAAACCCTTTATCTCGGCTGGCCGTATCAGGAAAAAGGCGAAGCTCCTGAATTCCGGAAAGTGATTTCTCACCGGTCTAACTACAAATCAAAGACGGTGCCGGACGATGTTTTGTTTTTAACCCTGGGCGGCGATGTTCACGGCAACGATATCACGCTTGAGATTTGCGGCCACGGACGAAGATATAAAACCTGGTCGATTGATTTTATAGTTATTCCGGGAGACACGAAAACAGTAACAGCCGGCGCATGGCCTATCTTTCGTGAAATGTTCATGGACGGTCAATTTGTTTATGGAAACGAAAAAGGCCGGTATGCTCCGCAAATGGCTTTTATAGATTCTAATTATCGGACTGATACGGTGGTTGAATTCTGCGAAACGATGCCCGGCATATTTCCGATTGTGGGGCAGGATAAGTTTTCAAACCCGCAACAAAAATTTAGGATTACACAGCTCCCCGGATCCAGCTTAATGTCGGTCCGGATAGCAACGAATTACCACAAAGATATCGTCTACAATTCGCTACGCACCGAAAGTGCGCCGGGCGAAGAGACGCCGACCGGATACCCGGCGTTTCCCTACGATTACGATGATAAATATTTCAAGGCACTGAATGCCGAATATAAAAGAGGGAAAAGAGTGGGTAATAAAATCCAGTATGAATATTATTGTCCACAAGGAAAGCCGAATCATTCACTTGATTGCCGGGTTTACAATATCGCGGCGCGGGAAGTTCTGTATTCTCAAACGATGGAATCTTTTGCAGAAGAGATTGAGAAATTCGAACAGCAGGTAAAAAGAAAAATCTTAGTATCTGAGAAAGTCGAGTATTTTTATCAGCAAATGCAGAACATTGGGGTTTTTAAATAATGGATTGGCCTAAAAAACCTACACAATGGATTAAGGACCGAACGCTTTATGTCTCAATCCCGTTTACGTGGAACCTGTTGGAGATCAAAGAAATGTTGCAGCATCGGTCTTTTTTTTGGGATAGAGCTATTTTAGGAGGTCCGGCTATTGCCTTGAATTCAAGCGGATTTGAAAATATGGAGCATGTTTCAATTGGCCCGACCTACCCGTTCTTGTTGATAATAATCTTTTGGCTTCATCAAAAAAACACTTTAACCGGGTGATAGATAGGCTTAAAAAGCATAAATTGCCATTGGATAGCAATGGATCCACAGCAGATTTTAACCAAGGGATAGATGCTCGATTGCTGACAAAGTTTCATGCCGAACGAATAGCAGAAATTAAAAGACCGCTTGTGAGATTAGCATTTGATTCGTGGGGATCCAGAGACAAATGGATATCAGCCTTTGAAATATTAAGAAAAGCTGGACTTCCAAAAAGATCCATACGTTCTTATATTTTAACCGGCTTTGATTCGGGCGTAGAAGATGCCTGGGAGCGCTGCGAATATGTAAATTCATTCGGAATCAAAGCTTTACCGATGTGGTTTCACGAACTGGACGCAATGAAACAAAATATAGTCACAGAAGATCAAGAAAAACTCGGCTGGACGGATATCGATCGTAAATTAATTATGCAATATTATTATCAGCGCGGCAAAGGCCGGGCAACGATTCTTGAAAAATATAATGTCAGATTAAAGGCATATTCAAGTTAATTCAACAACCTCACCAAACCTCATCCAATTATCCCAAAATGAGCAACATTTCCCTCCAAAACCTCCCTTTTTCACGGATTATCTAAAAAAAACAACTTGACAGGCATTAAAGTCTTGTATATCGGTAATATTCAAATACATTATATGGTGCTTAATGGGATATCTTTTTGACACGTTAGCTGAATATGAGACGGAAATAACGTTTGTCCGCGAACAAATGCAGAACGCCGTCAAAGCCAAAGAGTTTATTTTGAATACGTCGCAAAGTAATCAGAAAGTTGTCATGGACCTGAAGGGAATCCGCGACTATCTCACCTTATTAACGACTGAAAAACAGGCATTTATCCAACAAAGCCTTGGCGCCGGAGTTACAAGCCTCACATTTCGGAGGTGTTAATTGAATCTCGCGCTCGCAAAAATAAAATCTTGGTTTAAACCTCCCAGTGTCGAAATAGTTCCAACGGCTCAAGAACTTTTGCAATCCTACCAAGACGCAATCGCTCAGCAAATAGTATCAGGTTATAGCGCCCGGTCAAATTTAGGCGGCGGCGAAAAGTTTTCCGGCGGCATGAATTATCAAACCTCCTTTGGCTCCGGCGCATACGCCATGCGGCAGCGGTCAATCAGGGCGTATTGGGAGAGCATGCAGGCCCGTGGGATTATCAATCGGCTGGTCGATACGGTCATAAACACCGGACTTGCATTAGAATCAACTCCGATATCATCAATCCTTGGGCTATCCCAAGATGAGCGCAAAGCAATTTCGAACAAAATAGAGGCTCGCTTCAATCTTTGGGGGAGCTCAAAGGGCTGCGACCTATCAAGAGAGAACACACTTGGGCAGATCGAACGCATTTTATATAGAAATCAGCTCGTAAAGGGCGATTATTTCGCAGCGCTTCCTTTTTCAGACGACCCGACCCTATCAAATCCCCTTCAAGTTAAAATTATAAAGCCGGAATTGGTATCAACCCCATTTGACGCAGTGGCCAGGAACGAAATAATGAAAAGAGGGAATTATATCGTCGATGGCGTCGAATTCGATCGGAATGATGAAGAGGTGGCGATTTATGTCAGGACCCGAAAGCCTGGCATGGCCGGAGCGCATTTTGACATTAATTCAATGATCCCCATGTACGGCGGTGCTGGATATGGCGGCTATAATCAGGGTCTTTTCGGATATGACACGCTGCCCGGTAATTACGAATGGATAAGATTTCCGAAATATGGTCCGGTATCTGGCCGTGTTATTTTAATCCATGGTAAAGTCCAAGAATTCGGAACTGAACCGCGCGGGATTCCGGCCCTTGCTCACGTTGCCCACGAATTAGAGAAAATAACAGACTACTCCTTGCTTGAATTAATGGCTGCGGTTGCGAATGCGACAATAGCAGCGGTTGTCGAACCGGGTGAAAATGCGCCGGCTACAAATCCCTTTCCGTCAAATTCCTTCGTGCCTCCGAGCTTGATACAAACCGCCGCCGACTTGACCGTAGCTTCAGCGTCTTCAATCGACCCGGGATATACCAACCTTGGTAAAAACGTGCTGAAAAACACGGGCGGTCTCTTGGTTAGCTCCCTAAATGCTGGCGAAAAGTTAGTAAGCCACGACACAAAGCGGCCAAACGTCAACTTTGGGGAATTTGTTGACAGCATTACAAAATATCTGGCGTCCTCTCTTTCAATGCCGATCGAAGTTTTAAGCATGGTGTTCGGCAATAATTTCAGCGCATCGAGGGCAACATTAAAGCTTTACTGGCAGTCAGTTTTTGTCAAACGCGATGATTTTATAGCCGATTTTAAGACCCCGGTTTTTAATTCGTGGCTTTTGGGCGAAGTTGGCACCGGGAATTTAATCTTGAAGGGCTACGAAGATCCACAATTAAGAGCTGCTTGGCAATCTGCGAGCTGGATCGGGGTACCGAGCCCGTCAATTGATCCGATGAAAGAAGAGCGCGCGGCTGCAATTAGGGTCAAAGAAGGCTTTACAACCAGAGAACAGGAAGCGCAAAGACGGCACGGAGGCAGCTTTGATAGCAACGTCGACCGTCTTGCTTCTGAAAATCAGCGACTTGCAGAGGCAAATGCTCCAATTGCAGAGCAAAATAATGATTCAAATAATCGAGGTGATACCCTCGCAACCATGAGCGATCAGCTTGACGAAATACAAACCGAACTTGACGAATTAATAGCGGCATAGGAGTTGATATGGCGATAACATCATATAGTATATTATCAACGGTTTGGACTCGAATCTCGGCAGCGGGTGAAAGCGGTACCTGCTGGAAGAAAACAGGCGGTACCATTGTGGTGAGCCATACTGACAACGAGGGTGCAGCAACGGTGGCTTTAACAAGCGTGCACGTTACGGTGGCTAAGTCAAAACGGGTGCCTCTTGACGGTGATAACAATGAGGTTTTGGCACTTCCCGCCGATAATGTGTCGGACGTTTTCTATGCACTCGTAATCAATGAGGACGCTGCTAATGTTCTGGCGGTGGATGTAATATAATGCCAGGCGGAATCGGTGGAACACTTATCGGCACAATTAAGACAAAGAAACTTACTGGTACAACAGGAGCGGCCGAAGGCAACGTTACAACTATTGCTCATGGATTAGCCGACAGAAGTAAAATTTTAGGGGCACAAGTTCTGGTGACCAGTAGTAATAGTAATAGAATTCCACCTGT
>SDBU01009690.1_pt1 | contig 10768 bp, 8 predicted proteins | sample 2277071 | NCBI WGS metagenome assembly SDBU01 (sample SAMN10397929, study PRJNA504765) | marine sediment metagenome | isolation source: marine sediment core GS08_GC12, 126 cmbsf | place: Arctic Ocean: Gakkel Ridge, Loki's castle | collected 2008
AAAATTTATGCGATTTATTTTAACTGTCGCGCCAATTGGATTGGCATCTCCAAAGAGTTCTCTGGCAATTGTAGTACCAAGCAAAACTACTTTCTGTCTCACTCTTAATTCTTCTTCTGTAAAAAATCTACCGATAGTAGGGATAGATGCCCGCATTGTCGCGTAATCTACCCCTGTACCCTGGACCTGTGTATTCCAGTTTTTATTGCTGTATACGATTTGAGCGCGTCCTCTGACCGAAGGAGAAATTTCCTTTACCTGTGGTAATCCGGCTATCGCTTCTGCATCCTGCATAGTAAGGCGTGTAACGGCGCCGGCTTCTAAGGCTACCCCGTGCATCCGGCGCGAACCGGGCCTTACCGATAAAAGATTCGAACCTAAAGAAGCAAGTCTTTGGGAAATAGACTCCCTTGCCCCCTGGCCAAGGGCAAGCATAGCAATTACCGCCCCTACGCCGATAAGAATACCCAGCATAGAAAGAAAGGAGCGCATTTTATGAGACAAAATAGCATGAATTGCCTGACGAAAATGGTCTATAAATTCGGCTTTTCCTCCCGAGGAGGAAGGTTGAGATAAAATATCTTTCAGGGAAATGCCTGCTGGAATCGAAGAAGTGTCCCGGGATTTAGCGCCTGTTTCCTCATCAGAGATAATCTCGCCGTCAAGCATATGAATGATTCTTCTTGCATGTCGGGCAATTTCTTTTTCGTGGGTAACCATGATAACGGTTTTGCCTTTTTGATTTAGGCCCTTTAAAATAGAGACGATTTCTTCTTCGCTTTTTGTGTCGAGATTACCTGTTGGCTCATCGGCTAAGATAATCAAGGGCTCATTAACCAGGGAGCGGGCAATGACTACCCGCTGCTGCTCACCGCCGGAAAGTTCGTTTGGGCGGTGAAATGCTCTTTGTGCGAGGCCGACTTCTTCGATCTTTTTGCGAGCTTCTTCTTTCAAGTGACGCTTTCCCGCATAGATTAAGGGAAGTTCTACGTTTTCTAAGGCGGTCACCCTGGGAAGTAAATGAAATTGCTGAAAGACAAAACCTACTAAGCGATTCCTTAAAATAGCTAATTCGTCATCCGTAAGTTTGGTTATTTCTCCTTTACTTAAATAATATGAGCCTGAATCGGGCCTGTCTAAAAAACCCAATACATGAAGAAGGGTTGATTTTCCGGAGCCTGAGGGGCCTATAATGGCTATAAATTCTCCGGGGGCAATCTTTAAAGATACATTATGCAGGGCTCGCACTCCTATTTTACCGGTCTTGTAGGTCTTTGTTATATTTTTTAATTCTATCATGTAAACGCTTTATCGCCTTTTTCTGCCAAACGGCATAAAAGGGCTGCCGCCCGGGCTGCTTTTTTTTGAGGATGTATACTTTTCGGCCTTCATTATTATCTTATCTTTTGGTTCCAATCCCGAAATAATCTCTACATTCTTATCATCGGAAATACCGAGTTTGACTCTGCATTTAACAGGTTTTCCGCTTTTACCTTGAATTAACAACACGAAGCTGCCTTTGTTATCCTGTTTAACCGCCTCAAGGGGTATAATCAAAACATTGTCTTTCTGCTTTTCTATTATATCTACATTGGCGCTCATACCCGAACGAAAAACGGCAGGTATCGCTTCCGGAAGGATGTCCACTTCATAAATAGTCACATTATTTACAACCGTAGATTCATAGGAGATGTGGTCAACTGTTCCATTCACTTTTATCCGGGGATACGCGTCTAAGCCAATAATTGCAGCCTGATCCGATTTCACTTTTCCAATATCGGTCTCATCGACCTGGGCCTTAACAATGAGACGATCCGACAATACAATAACCGCATCGTTAGACGTTACAGTCTGTCCCGGCTCAACTGCTCTTACAATCACCTCTCCGTCAATCGGCGCCATCAAAGGCGTCGGCTTATAGGCCTCCTGCCAATAATGTAAGCTTTCTTCGCCTTGAGAACGAGCTGTATCTAAAAGAGCTGCTCGTTCAGTCGAACTCATCCAGGCCAAAATCTGGCCAACGATAACTTTTTCACCCTCTTTAACCTTAATCTCTTCGATGCGGCCGCTAATCGGTGGTTTTATTTCTAATCGGTTCTGGGGTTGAACTACGCCGGTTGTAGATATAAAAGTCTGGATACTGCCGTATACGGGATTTATCTCTTTAATAATCTCGGGGGAAGGCTTATTCTGTCTTACCTTTATTAAAACTACCAAAATAGTTAAGGCAATTAGCAAACCAATATACGCGTGCCATTTCTTAATCTTCATTTAACGTTTCTCCTTTCGCTTGAAGCCATGCGGCTTCTGAAATAAGGGCACCCGCTTGTGCATTTAAGAAAGATTTCCGGACTCCTACTAAATTATCCTCAATAATTATCCAGTTATCAAATGAAACAAGGCCGTTTGAGTATTGCGCCTGGGTGATTTTTGCGCGTTCTTCGGCTGCCTCCAAAAATTTTTGCTGCACGTCGATTCTATCTATTGCATCCTGTAATTCCGTCCAGGTCTCCTCTAATGTAAAGATAACACTTTCTCGACCACTTTTTTCATCAGCCCGGGTCTGGTTAAACACAGCTTTAGATTTAGATAATTCAGCAATTCTCTTTCCGCCTTCAAATATGGGAAATGATATGTTTGCCCCAAAAGACCATTCTTCGCTATGCGGAAGAAGAAACGAATCTGTCTTTCCGTAGCTTGCGTTTGCGTAAACCGCGGGAAAGAAATCCGCCTGAGCGGATTTTACACCGAATCGGGCTGCTTCTTTCTTAGTTATAAGCTCTTGTAGAAAAGGATTGCTCTCGGCTAACTTTTCAAAATCCGGTTTTTCTCTGCTGGGATGTGTAATTTTAAAATCTCCGCTTGCTTTTATCGGCCTAAGATTCGTCCACCCTAATTCTTTATTAAGGCGTCTTTGAGCTAAATCTATATTGCGCCTGGCTACAGTAACATCAAATTCGGCCTGGGCTAGGTCCGCCTGAACAGTCAATAACGAACCTCTATGCTCTCTTCCTGCCTCATAACGCAATTTTAATAAGTCCGCGTTTTTTCTCCGGCGGCCAGCGATATCCTCCGCTATATACAAAAACTCTTGAGCTCTTAAAAGCTCGGTAAAGGCAATTGCCAGCCTAAGCCTCACATTGGATGAAACCACCCCATAATCATATTGCGCCGCTCTTTGATTTTCTAAAGCAGTTCTTATGTCATAGGGGGTTTTAAACCCATCAAATATCAATTGTTGCCCGCTTATCCCATATGAATAACTATCGGTTTGGTTTTTGGCAGCTGCTGTCTTTGACCTTTTTCCGCTCATGTCACTGATTATTTGAGGTAAGATATTGGCTGTAGTAATTTGCTTATTTGCTTTTGCCTGATTCACTTTTTCCCGCGCTGATGCTAAATCAGAATTGCTTATTCGCGCTTCCCTTACGCAATCTTCCCATGTAAGTATTTCCTCAGCGCTTACGTTTGCGCAAAAACACGAAAGTAGTAAAAAAATTATAATAGGAAATTTCATATCCACCATCTCCAGCCAGCGCCTGCTAAAATGGAAAACTCTCGCTTTGATTTAAGAAGTCGCAGGAAGGCTTCGCCATCACCTTTTAGGATTTTATGTTTTAGTTGGAGATTTGCGGCTATATCTCTATTTAGGGTATTCTTGAGCTTAAATGATATTGTATCTTTTTTTGTTAGCTTAGCATTTGCGCCAAAGACTATAGCGTGAATCCTTTTTTTCTCATATTCCACTTCAAACAGTAATCCTATATTCTTTTTAATTTTCCATGTGCCAAATAGAGTAACCGTTTGCTTAATTGGTTTTGGCCTGCGAGATATTCCCATGCCTATTTCATATTTTATATAATTATCCTTAAATATACCGAGGCCTGTTCTAAAGCTAAAAACAGAATTAGTATTTCTGTCTATTATGTATGATATCCTTGTCTTATCTTTTATATCCCAGTGTCCTTTAAAGGTCAGGGTGTGAATCTTTTTTAATTTTCGTATAAGATGCGCTTTTTGGTAGGTATATATAATTTCGTGATTCTTATTTATCTCCCATATACCATCGAAGGTTAATATATCATATTTGCCGTATTGTTTCTTGACCCTAAAAGTTAGACGATTATATTCATCTGCTTGCCATGAACCTTCCAATTTAAGGATGTATGTAGATTGCACATTCTCCTTTGTTCTTGTTGTGATAGCAAATAAAAGAGCGTTTTTCTTAACATCTATTATATCGGCCTGTAATGTCAATTGATCACCGAATGTTTGTCGTCCCCATTTATTGAGAGTAATTCTTAAATCGTGATTTTTGGTCAAGGACCATTTGCCCCTAAATTTAACTTGGTGGGGAACGCTTGTATCGTGAGGGACGGGGGCTTTTACATGGTAAATTAATGTATTACCTTTATCAACCTTAAATCTTCCATCTATGACTTTTCTAAATCGGGGAAGGCGGGTTTTTCTGAATCGTATGATTTTTTTCTTTTTCTTATAGACGGTTTCTTCAACAACAAGCCTGTTGTGGGGATCGATTTCGTATCTTACTTTCCGCATTCAATATTTTCTTCTTAGGAAAGGGGTAACAGCCCTTAACATCGAAGATGTCAAGGGCGCCATAGGGGAAAACCTTTTTTCTAAATTAGTTCTTCTCGCCAGCTTCGTTGGCTCGAAGTAAATTCGCACCTTCACCCCGTTAGATAGTAAACATCTAACGGGGTTCATAGAAGAAATTCAGAAGAAGATGAAGTTACAAAAATTTCCGTAAATTTTCGTAACTTCAGTGCTCATTTATGGTGGAGGTGCCGAGATTGTGCTTCATTTATATTCAAAACGGCCCTTTCACCACACTTTGCACCACACTCATGTATCATTATAACCCACTATTTAGTAATTTCAAGAACTTGTTTTAATCCTGTCTGTGTGCTATGCGAATAAAACTCTAATAAAACCTTTGTATCAGTAATACCGGATATTGTCTTAACGTCCGCAATTGGAACATTTGCCTTGCCGCACTCGGTGCAAAATCTGTGGCGGAAATAATGGGGCGTAAGCCCTATACCAAGTATTTTCCTGCTCATAGTCTTTAGATAATCGCGCACCCTATTTGGATAACATCTATTTCCAAGCCTATTAGGAAAAAGCCATTTAGTTTTATTATTGCTGAGCACCCTGCGTATATACTTCTCAAGATCTTCATCAAGATATGTCAAAGGGGCTTTTTCTTTCCGCTTTGTAGTTTCTGCCCTTATATTTATAGCTACGGGCCTAAATCCGTTTAAAACAACATCTCTTTTCTCTATAAGAGTACTTTCATTTATCCTTCGGCCTACCCTTTTTATAAAATATATAACGCCGTAATAATCGGGCCTATCTCTTTTTATAGTTGATAACAATTTATCGATATCGCTTTTGCTAATCTCGGGATACGCCTTTTTCTTGGCAGGGGGCTTTTTTAATTCTTTAAGGCTTTCAAGCAATTCCTTGCTGCAATGCCCAAGCATATATAAGCGCTTCATAATAGCTTTTACATGAATGAGCTCAGATCGTAATCCGCCAGGCCGCCCTAAGTCATTGGCATAGTAATTTCGATATCCTCTAAAAAATGGTAATGTCAAATCCTTAGGGCTTTTTACATATGGGAAGTATTTCTCTCTGAAATCTCCAAACATGCGCCAGTATGTATTTTTGTAGCGTCCTCTTGTCTTTTTAATAAGTCTATTTTCAGCTACAAGGTCGCCTTCTAATCTTTCCCAAATCTCCGAGAAATCAGCAGTAAGTCCCTGCCTTTCGCCTTCCGGCAAAGCCATCTTCTTTTGATACTCCGCCATATCAGATATTTTCTTTAAATAGGCCTCCTTCTCTGATGAGGCGCATATCCGATACTGCTTCCTGGCTCCGCCTATTTGGTAATTTACCTCATAGACATTGCTTTTGACTATCTCGCGTATACCAAGATACCGTTTACTCATTTATCCTTTCATCCATTTGTGAAATTCACCAGCAAGCGCGTATAGCCTCTTCCCTATCTTACGCACAGGACACCTTGTCCTATCGCGCCAACTCTTCCGCTGAACTGTATTCCTCGAAATCCCCAGAATCTCCGATATTTCCTCAACCGTCAAAACATCCTGCCTTGTCATATCTCCCTCCATTCATCTTTTCTTCTCCACTTGGTTAATCATATGTAGAAAACATAGACAAAAAAATATACTAGAATTTAACTCCCAATGCCCTCAGCCGGTCTATGATAATTTGATTTTTAGGTACTGCTTTACCGGACTCCCATCTATAAATCGTATTAAGTGTCGTAGGAATCTTAGCTGCCATCTCCTGGAGGGTCAAATCATTATCTTCCCTGTATCTCTTAATCGCTGTCGCTAACTTCTTTCTGTCTATTGTAGTCATCTAGCTTACCTTTTGTCTAAAGTATATCATATGTTTAATCATATGTCAAGATATTTTTTAAAAATATTTAAACTTCTTAAAACCTTTACCGGAAATAATATTTTGTTTGCCTTCTGTTACTAATTTCCGGAATCGTTTTTCAAGGTGCTTTGGCTGTAATATATTTTTTGTCCTTATTCCAGAATGTTTCAAAGCATTTTCGAACGATATCCCCCTATGTTCCAGTTGCAACATTGATAAAATTATTATAGCAGGGCCATCGGATGTACAAAATTTGAGATTTTCATCCTTAGCATTGCTTATTATGGTGATTGACTCGCGCTCTCCTGGATTGAATGATGGTGCATAAATTTCATCGAATTTATCGTATATTTCTTTTTGGTCTTCAGGAGTAGCGGATAATTCTTTAATTCTTCTATCTCTAAGCTGGGAGTCAAGATCGATATATATCTTATTATGCGAATTGTCGAAATAATGCAGAGCTTCTGCATATATTACTGTGGATGCTACGGAAATCTCATTCTGGGATACAAATCCATCCCAGAAACCAAACTCATGAAGATCAATGATGACATCTGCATCAAGTAGTAGATAGTTCAAGGTTGTAATCTCCTTTATCGCTATAACCATACTTTTCCAGAAAGCGAGAAACATCCCCCCTTTCAAGACTAAGATATTCGGCGAGTTTCCCCTTAGATATTAGTTTTTTTTGATAACATTTAAAGGCCAAATAGATGTATCTTTCGGAAAGATAGGGTAGTTCTCTCTGATCTTCACTCCGTCGTTGTTTATCAAGCAGCTTTATTTCTCCTTCTTCTAGTATTTTCTTAACGTCCTTAGGATTAAGACGTTTTAAATTGATTAATCTATAAAGTAAAGCTTCCGTAGACACAGAAAATTCCCGTGCCAGATCGACGCAATCTAAGAATGATATAGTATCGTCCTTAAGTCTACGATTAAATTCAACAAACAACGATTCTGATGGAAGAAGAAGACATGAAGCAAAATAATCTGCTAATTTCTCAGGTTCGCTTTTTTTGCCTGATGCTAGATGGATATCCTCCACAGAAAATTTGTCCCATGTTATAATATGGAAAAATTCATGAGCAAGATCATAATTGCTTCTCCATGGAGTATTATTCTTGTTTAAAAGAATAGCAGATCCAAATGGACCTTTTGTTGACGCACCTGACCCAAATTCGCCTAAATCCAGAAAAAGTATCTTTATACCAAGATTGTCTTCGAGAATTTTCTTTAAGGAACATGCTGGCCGACTTCCCAATTGAAGGTCTTTCCAGTATTCAAATGCTAAACTTTCAACTTGTGGATATGAAAATTTTTCGGGTACGATATCGCTAACTTTCAAAACCTCAGGGAGAGTAAAATCTGATTTCTTTTCCAGAATATGATAATTATTACAATATTGGATGAATTCGTTCTCTTTCTCTTTTACCGTAGGTATATTTAACTTTTCTCTCCACATGACAACAGGTTCAACATGTTTTTCCTCGCCTAAGAAATAACTTAAGTCCTTATGATAAATCTTTGATAATTTTGCTAATTCATAGGCTTTCACATGCCTATCACCTTTTTCAATATTTGACAGTATTTGGTAATCGGCAAAACCCATCCGGTCTGATGCATCTTTCAAAGTAATATTTAAAGACTCTCGGACTTTTTTGAGTTTCTGACCCAGGACTTTCTGGAAATCATTACCCATAACAGCACCTCCTTTCATATACATAAGATTTTATCATATTTTATGAAGAAATCAAGTAAAAACATAAGAATTTTTTATACAACAAGGTTCAAGCCTTTACCCTTTGTTTTGTATCTCTGCCAGTTCCAAAATCCGAATAGTATAACCTATATGCCTTTTTGGATTCTCTACCCGAAGTTTAGCCGTAATCCGATTAGCGCGCTTTACCTTCCTCCAGCCATACCTCTCAATCAACTGAATAAATCTTTCTACGATCTCTTGATCCTCGGGTTCGTTAAGTTGTCCGGCCAACATCTTCGCCCTGTTTAAATTTGTCTGCCCATATTTATCTCTTAATTTCTGCCAGCCTCTTTTAATCTCCTCAGGTGAAATAAGCTCACTAACATAATAATTATTGCTCCAACGATGAGAATATGGTTGGCCTGGCTCCGGGCTGAAGCGATATATCTCTATCAAATTATGCCTCTGCAGCTCCAGAAGCCCGCCCTCTATTGAACCCACACTTATCTTATACCTCTCCGACAAATTCCTTTGACTGTCAAACCACCAGGGCTTAACAGTACTCCTTTGCCTCTCCAACAAACTGATAAAATATAAGTATTTCGCCTTCATGCTTAATTTTTTCGCCCAACCATACTCCCAGAAGGCGAAAGGAATGCTGATATATCTTTGGCGTGGTTCACAGAAGGGTTCGAGTCGTGCATAATCTAACAACTGCACATAATCCTCTTTCTCATTATATTTCAGAAGGCTATACTTTTTATCTAAATCCCGGCAAAGTCTCTTTACCAGCCTGAAATAGGCAAAAGGATAACGCCTTAACTGGCTATCTTCTGCCTCTACTCGCTCATAACCTAACTCTCGAGTTAATCTCTCATAATCCAGCTTAACCTTTGCTTGGGGGTTTCCGTCCCATTCCCAGAGAAGCAAGAGATATAAGCTCAAGGCCTTATGGGCCTGGTTAGTATATAGCCTGGAACCCATAGTCTTAGCATATTTAAGGGGGGCCTTTGACGATACCTTATAGAAAAACTCATAGGGCAACCGGATAGAATATGCGTCATCGTAAATACCGGCTGCATATTTCGAAGAAGCGGTCTTAACTTTGGAAATCGCCTGAAGAAACTCTTGCGCAACCGTCTTATGTCTTATTAAAATTGATACTTGATCGCTATCCGCCGATTGAGAAGTCCAGTTCTGGCTGCCTACAATGCTTACTCTGCCGTCAATGACTATCAATTTACTATGGGTAACTTTTTCCGCTTTATCAAATTGAACGTCTATGCCATTGTTGGTCAGAAATTCCCAGGCTGTTAAATTCTTCATATCTACCTCTGTCTGCATCCGGCCAAATTTATTCTCTTGCCTTTTGAAATTCTGATCAAGAATAAGATGTACCTTCACTCCCCTTCTTTTTGCAGCAATTAATTCTTTGGCAATCTCATATGGAGGCGTAAATTTCCTTCTGGGGTTAAATTCGTATTGATACATCAGAATATAAATAGACTCTTTTGCCTCTTTGATTGCCTGAATGACTTCTTCAAAATATCTCTCTTCATCTAAAATAACTATATCCTCACCTTCGCTTTTAAATGTGCTCTTCAGAATCTCTGAAGCTACCTCTTTGGAATTTATGAGCACTCCTGCTTCGTGATTTAACCGCAAAGCGTGATAAGACCAATTCTGGCTGCCCAGGATAGTCTTACATCCATCAATTACTATCAACTTAGAATGGGTAATTTTCTCTGGCGAGTCATAACTTACCTCAATACCAGATGCAGAAAGCTGTTCATAAGCCTTTTGATTCATTTGGCTTTTAAAAGAATCTTCTAAGAGAACCTTAACTTTTACCCCTCTTTGATGGGCAGCAATTAAATCCTGAATTAACTTATAAACAGGACCTTCAAGCTCTGGAGAATCCACCTTCATCAGGTACATCTCCACATAAATTGACTCTTTTGCCTTAGCTAATTCTTGATGCACCCGCGCAAAATAGTTCTCATCAACCAATACCTCTATATCATTAATATCTAAGGCTAAGAGGTTTGAGAAAGGAATTATGAAGGAAAGCAGGATAAATAGGATTGCCCAACAGTAATTTTTTCTCATCATCACCATTTTATCTTATAGGATCTATGCTATTATAGCATATCTCTAATGAAAATCTACGGTAGGCTCGAAGCGGCATAAACTTATTTATCTTTCTATTAATGTTTTTTGCGTAAACTAACGGGTAGAATATTTAAACTATTCCGATATTTAGCTACTGTACGGCGGGCTATATTGATGCCTTCTTTTTTAAGGATTGAGACTATTTTTGCATCACTTAAAGGGTGCTCGGGATTCTCCTCTTCAATAAGGCTTCGTATTCTTTGTTTAATACTTCTATCCGAAACGAATTTACCCTCAGTTGTTTTTAAGCCGCCTGAAAAGAATCTTTTGAGGGCAAATAATTCTTTGAATATTTGAGCATATTTATTGGAAACAACTCTGCTTATGGTAGCCTCGCTCAAGAAAAGCTTTTCTGCAACCTGTTTTAGCGTCAAAGGCTTTAAGAAATTATCTCCTTTTTCCAGAAAATCCCGTTGCACCTCAACGAGTTCTCCGCTGACAGAATCAACGGTTTGCCTTCTTTTT
>SDBU01009691.1_pt1 | contig 10767 bp, 8 predicted proteins | sample 2277071 | NCBI WGS metagenome assembly SDBU01 (sample SAMN10397929, study PRJNA504765) | marine sediment metagenome | isolation source: marine sediment core GS08_GC12, 126 cmbsf | place: Arctic Ocean: Gakkel Ridge, Loki's castle | collected 2008
AGTTGTTTGGCTACGGTATGGGTAATGGGGCGAAGTCTGGTTCCCTCCCCTCCTGATAGAATCAAAGCCTTCATCCTAATTTCTCCTTGATGAGTCTAACGGTCCTTTCCCTCATCCCAGTCCCTGGCCTCATCCACCAGCATTACCGGTATACCATCCCTGATTGGATAATATTTACGACATTTTTTGCAGATGAGTTTATCACCCTGAAGGTGAATTTCACTCTTACAAACAGGGCAGGCCAGAATCTCCAGAAGTTCTTTGTCGATCATCGCTTTTCTCCCTCGTTAGCTTCACTTTTAGCTTGCTCTTGCCTCGAGATTCCCTCGTTTCGCCTGAACCACTCTATAGTCTTCTCCAGCCCTTCTCTCAGGCCAACCACGGGCTCCCAGTCTAGATATTTCTTTGCCCTGGTGATATCCGGCCGTCTGACCTTGGGATCATTCACAGGAAGAGGCTTGTAGACTATTCCACTCCTGCTCCGGGTAATCTCCAGTACTTTGTTGGCAAACTCCATGACAGGCATCTCATTAGAGCTACCTAAGTTCACTGGGTCATTGACATCGGACATCATCAAACGATAGATTCCCTCGATGAGATCGGAAACATAGCAAAAGCTTCTGGTCTGGGAACCATCTCCAAAAACTGTCAGGGACTCGCCTTTTATAGCCTGGGGGATGAAGTTAGGAACCACCCTTCCATCCTCTTTCCTCATGCGGGGACCAAAGGTGTTGAAAATACGCACGATCCTGGTGTCAATACCGTGATAGCGGTGATAGGCCATGGTTAAGGCTTCGGCAAATCTTTTGGCTTCATCGTAAACTCCTCGAGGACCAACAGGATCAACATTCCCCAGATAGTCTTCTCTTTGTGGATTAACCTGAGGGTCTCCGTAGACTTCCGAAGTAGAGGCGAGCAGGTAGCTAGCTTTCTTGGCCTTGGCTAGACCCAGGGTTTTGTGGGTACCTAGTGAGCCAACCTTGAGAGTCTGAATAGGATAATGTAGATAATCAACCGGACTGGCCGGGGAGGCAAAATGAAGAATATAATCCAGATTCCCTTCCACGTAAATGTATTCAGTGACATCGTGCTTGATAAATTGGAAATTCTGACTGCCTATAAGATGGGCAATATTATCTATATTTCCTGTGATAAGATTGTCCATAGCTATTACTTCATTGCCCTTATTCAATAAATAGTCACAAAGATGAGAGCCAAGAAAACCAGCTCCGCCGGTTATGAGGATACGCATGATTTATCCTTTTCCTATGTTTTTATAAATAAAACCTAGCTTATGCATCTCTCGAGGATCATAAATATTTCTTCCGTCCACAATCACCGAAGTCTTGAGCAGCCTTTTTATTTTCTCCAGGTCCAGGTTCCTAAATTCTTCCCACTCCGTAATAATAACCAGAGCATCACTACCAGAGGCAACTTCATAGGGATCTTTCATGTACTCAATATTGTTCAAGAAAAGTTTAGCCTTTGGTATGGCTACCGGATCATAGGCTTTAATCTTCGACCCTTCCTTCTGTAAAAGATTGATAACCTGGATGGAAGGAGCAAACCTCATATCATCGGTGTCGGGCTTAAAGGACAGGCCAAGGATACCGATGGTTTTGTCTTTCAATATCCAGAGAGCCTCCTCCAGCTTTCTTACTAGCTGACGAGGCCTTTCCCTGTTTATCCTCTGGACTTCTTTCAAAAGAGTGAAATCGTAGTTCAGCTTCTCCGCGATGTGGATGAAAGCCTGCAAGTCCTTGGGGAAGCAAAATCCTCCAAATCCCACTCCTGCATTGAGAAACGAGGAACCAATGCGAGGATCACATCCCATTCCTTCGGCCACCTTCTCCACATCCGCTCCCGCTTTCTCACACAGATCTGCCACCGCATTGATGAAAGATATCTTGGTAGCCAGAAATGAATTAGAGGCATGTTTTATTATTTCGGAGCTCTGGATATCAGTAACTACCAGAGGAACAGGATCAGAACCTGAAACCGAAATCTTTAGCCGAGAGTCAAATGCACGGTTAATGATGGGTTGGTAAAGCTGCTTTAGAATCTCGGCTGCCCTCTCTGTCTCCACCCCGATGACAATTCTATCAGGATTAAGGAAATCTCGTACCGCGCTTCCTTCTCTTAAGAATTCTGGATTAGAGGCAATATCAAAGTCCACCTGGTTATTGCCTAGCTGGACAACATGCTTTATCCACTGCCCCGTCTGGACCGGGACGGTGCTCTTTTCTACAATTAGTTTGTACTCCTTCGCATTTTTTGCAATTTCCCGACAAACTTTTTCTACCGAGGATAGATCTGCCTCTCCATCTTCCTTAGGGGGAGTACCCACGGCGATAAAAATAACCTGGGACCTTACTGTACCCTCAGCAATGGAAGTGGAGAAAGATAGCCTTCCCTGGCTGGAATTTCGCTTGACCAGCTCTTCCAGGTCCGTCTCGTACATGGGCATCTTTCCCTTCTTGATCATCTCAATCTTCTCCTCATCACTATCCACACAAATAACCTGGTTACCTATTTCGGCAAAACATGCCCCTGTTACTAAACCTACATGACCTGTTCCAATGATGCATAGTTTCATCTATAAATACTCCTAAAAAAATTCTTAATCTCTCTGGCCACCAGCTCGATTTGCTCCTCCTTGAGTTCTGGATACATGGGCAAAGATATTACCTCCCCAGAAGCTTTTTCAGAGACGGGGAAATCCCCCCTCTTATACCCTAGATGGGCATAAACCTCCTGCAGATGCAAGGAAAGAGGATAGTATACCCTGGTCCCAATTCCTTTCCTGGTTAAATAATCTCTTAATTTGTCTCTCTCGCGAACCCGAATAGTGTAAATGCAAAAGGTATGCCGGGCATAGGGAACCTGGTAAGGAAGGGTTACTAACCCCTTTAAGCTGGATAATAGTCCATCATAAAGAGAAGCTTTCTCACGGCGCATTCCTATCCAGACATCCACATGTTTTAGCTTAACTCTGAGAGTAGCAGCCTGGAGTTCATCCAGTCGACTGTTGTAACCTACCCGGGAATGAAGATAAAGATCCCCTGCTCCATGGACCCTGAGGATTCTCAGCCGTTCAGCTATCTCCTCGTCTTCGGTAAGAATCATACCGCCATCCCCACAGCCTCCCAGATTCTTGGTGGGGTAAAAGCTAAGACAACCCAGTTCGCCAATGGACCCAGCCTTTTTTTTGGACTGAGAGAATTTATATTCTGCACCAAAAGCCTGGGCCGCATCTTCAATGACATGAAGATTATGCCTTCCCGCGATTTCCATAATGGGTCCCATGCAGGCAGGCTGTCCATATAGATGAACGGGAATTATAGCTTTGGTTTTCTCGGTTATTTCTTCCTCGATCTTTACCGGATCGATATTGAAACTCTCTTCCTCGATATCCACAAATACAGGCTTAGCTCCCACCTGGGTAATAGCCTCAGCCGTAGCAAAGAAAGTAAAAGGGGTAGTTATGACCTCATCTTCCCTGCCGATGCCCAGGGCACTTAGAGCAAGTATTAAGGCATCTGTCCCCGAGGCCACTCCCACCGCACACTTCGCCCCGCAGTAGCGAGCCAACTCATCCTCCAGAGACCTCACATTGGATCCCAGGATGTAGTTTCCGCTACTCAGCACTTCTTCAGTCACTTCATTGATCTCGTTCTTAATGCTCTCATACTGAGATTTCAGATCGACTAAGGGAACTTGCACTTTCAAGGTCGTATCTTTAGACATATCCACTTTCCCCGCTCATAAAGAAGCCCCTCTTTTCTTTGCCAGTATATTACCAGCATAATAAAAACAGGTCAAATTTCATTTCGAGAAGCTTAGCCCCGCGAAAACCGTAGCTCCAGCGAGCCCAAGGATAATCTTTGGGAAAAGGTGCAACAGAACTTTGGCGAAACTTCCATGGAGCAGAAGTCATTGACATAGGCAAGCTCCCCTGATACAATCCTACTATCAGAGCTATCACAGAACGGCTACTCTGAAGTAAAAATAGAGGATATTTTCTCATGATTCTAGTAACCGGCTGCTGTGGATTTATTGGATCTCATCTAGCTGAAAGACTGCTTAAAGAGGACGAGGATGTCTTAGGCATAGATAATTTCGATCCCTATTACCCCCGCCGCTTGAAGATGAGGAACTTAAAGATCCTGAGGGACTATAAAAGATTTCAATTTGTCGAAGAATCTATATTGGGTGACTTAAAGCATCTATTCCCAGGGATATCCCTTGTTTATCATCACGCGGCCATCGCCGGGGTGAGAAACTCACTGAGGGACCCTTTGAGATATATGGAAAATAACCTTCTTGGCACCACGAATATCCTCAATCTATCAAGAAATTCTGGAGTAAAGAGGGTAATTTTCGCCTCCTCATCCTCGGTCTATGGGGAAGTAGCGGAAAGTGAACTGCCCATTGAGGAGTCTCACAAATTAGAACCTATCTCCCCTTACGGATATTCCAAGAAACTGTGTGAGGAAATTTGCCAGATGTACAGCAGAATCTGGGGTCTTACGGTGGTTTCTCTCCGATATTTCACCGTTTATGGACCAAGGCAGAGGCCGGATGAGGCCTTCAGCAAATTCATTAAGAAAATTCTAAAGGGTGAGAGGCTGGAAATCTATGGTTCGGGAGAGCAGACCAGGGATTTTACCTATGTCTCAGATGCCGTTGACGCCACCCTGCTGGCGGCCAGGAGAGGTCAGGGAGTCTATAACATTGCCTCTGGATCTCGCATAATTCTGAATAAAGCTCTTTCTCTTATTTCCAGGATAAGCGGCCTTAATCCCAAAATAGTATACAAAGAAAAACAGCCAGGAGACGTAACCCATACCTGGGCAAGTATCTCTAAAGCAAAGAAAGAACTGGGCTATAGGCCGAAGATTAGGCTGGAGACAGGACTCCGGGAACATTTCCAATGGCTAGAAAATGAGCTGAAACAATGAAACTCGCCGCTGCCAGAAGATAGAAAAGAAGGGCACATGATACCACTACATTGAATCCAAAGGATATGGCTAAAACGGTAGCCAGTACCGGACTTATGACCGAGCCGCAGCCATTGATACCCCAGGCCCAGGGAACTAAGGAGGGATTCCCAGAGGAAACTATCCCCAGGCCCAGAGGAAAAGGCATTCCCATAAAGAAGGCCAGGGGAGCGATGAGAAGAAGGGAAATAAGAATTTTGACGGAATCAGGGAAGGAGATAAAGAAGCTGAAGATGTGATCAATAAAAAATAGATAGATCAAACTAACCATTATTATTGCTCCCACAGCTACAGCTATTTTAGAAGAGTTCGCCAGGGAAAATCGCCCGGATAGATAGCTTCCCCATCCGGAGAAAAACAGAAAACCTGCTATGATGACGGCTGCTGCATAGATGGGATAGGAAAGAAAGAGGGTAAATTTCTGAATGAAGGAAATTTCCATAAACATATAGGCCAGCCCTAATGAGAGAAAATAGATAAATACTCTCGCCCTACTTCCCCTCGCCCCTCTTCCTTTCAGGAAAAACAGGGGCAGGATGATGAGAAAAATACTCGCTCCCACTGCCTGGACTAGAGTTGCCAGGAGAACGATATAACCCCATTCCATAAAGGGTACCCATTCGGCCCCCATGGTTTTAAGAAGATAGGGCAGGGATCTCAAGCGAAAAAAATGGAAAAAATAGGGGGAGTTGTCGGTGGCCGGGACAATGTCAAACAAGTAGTCCCGGTAAAAGCTATCCCTATCTGGTGAAAGAATCCTGGAGCTGGCCTCATAGTAGTAGGGTCTTTCCAGGATATTATATCGATTGACCTCACCCTTCTTAATGCCAGAGTACCAGATAATATCGAACAACCGCTCTTCACTAAACTCCCTGAGCTCCTCTATTTGAGAGGGAGTAAAGGAAGAGCTTTTAATAAGTAAAGTTGAGGTGGCCCAGCTTCTTATGAAAATTAAATGTGAAGAAGGATCATCTACTCCAAGCTCTTCTAGAGTCTGGACCGCGGTAGCAAATAGCTTAATTCCATCCCGGGGAGGCATCCTTAGCCATCGGGTAATAGAGAGAATTCCTTCAGCACTCAAATGCCCAAGGTACTCTTTCATAGCCTCAAGGGTATAAATATAGCTCTCTGAAAGAGCATGAACTCCTGCTGATGAGGCAGCGAAGGAGTCCAGTAGGGCTATCTGGATTAGATCGTACTTCTCTGAACTTGCCTGGATGAATCCACGGCCCTCGGCTATTTTGACGCTCACCTCTGGCCGTGAATAAATATGATTAGAAAACTCACCGTATTCCTTCTCTACCAGATCCACTATCTGAGGATTTATCTCTACAGCGTCTATTGATGAGGCTCCGTGATATAAAGCGGTGAGAACTTCTGAGCCTCCTCCTGAACCCAGGATAAGAACCCTGGGGTTTTCCAGAAGATGATAGGCCAAAGCTGCACTCCTGTAATCTAGATAGCTTAAGTTTTTTAGATCGCCGCCGAAATTGGTTATGGCGGACATAGAATCTGCATCTATAAAAAGGGCTAGCTGAGGAGGAAGCTCACCCTGAAAATTCAAACTCAGTCCCGGGGCATACCTTATAGCTGGAGATTCCAGTACATGGATTACCCCCAGGGGAGAGTAAGATTGGCTCAAGACCCTGGCTCCAGGTAAATAAAGAGAGGTCATTAGAGCTTTGTATTGGGATATCTGAAGTCGGGGAGGATAAAGGAAAAAACCCAACATTATAAAAAATGAGGCTAAAATGAGGGGTCGGAGGACTCTTTTGCTCAGACTGAGAGCGGAAATGATGCTGGCCAAAAAAGCGACGGCAGTTATGGTAAGAAGGAGATGGGTAGGGGAAAGAACATACATCAAAAGAACGGCTGCGAGGGCTCCCGCTCCTGAACCCAGGAGATTATAGAAGTAAACTTTATGTATCTTGCCAGTAAATCTTATGAAGGAGATGCCGATACAGCTAGCTCCCAGAAAGAAAGGAACGAGGAGAACCAGGTAATATGCTAAAAGATAAAGGTACTGCTCTTTGAAGTAGACAATAAGAAAAGGGTCAAAGGGGATTCTCTGAGAAAGAACCCAGGAGAAATACAGGGATATGGAAAAGAGAAAAGAGAAAAGAGTAAAAAGAGAATAAAATCTTTTTCTAAGCTTTTCTCTGAATAGAGCAATAAAGCTTCCGCTGGCTCCAAAGCCTAAAAGGGCAATACTAATAGCCATATAGGCGAAGTGCGACCAGCTGGTAATGGAAAAAATTCTCATAAGGAGAATTTCGTAGGAGAGAAGAGAGAGGGAGACGAAAAAAAGAGAAAAAAAGATGTTCATTCTAATATCTAATGTTCACCCAACATGGGGACGAATCTTACCGGTAGGATATTCTTGCTGATAATCTTGCCATCTTTCTTTTCCACCAGCATCAGATTTTGAGTCAAGAATACGCTTCCCACGGGGATACACATTTTCCCGCCCTCCTTCAGCTGCTGGATAAGGGGAGGAGGAATATGGGAGGCGACGCAGGTGACAATGATGGTATCAAAAGGCGCGTACTCTGGCCAACCGTAGTATCCGTCGGCTATCTTCACCTTTACATTATCATATCCTAGATCCTCCAGTCTCTCTTTAGCCGAGATTCCCAGCTCCTCAAAAATCTCAATGGTATAAACCTCATCCACAATCTCGGAAAGAACCGCTGCCTGGTACGCTGAACCTGTCCCCACCTCCAGGACCCTGTCCGAACCTTCAGGCTCCAGGAGCTCTGTCATTAAAGCCACAATGTAGGGCTGAGAAATGGTCTGGCCAAATCCTATGGGAAGAGGGCTATCCTCATAGGCATGGGGTATGAGATTCTCAGAAACGAACCTGTGGCGGGGAACCTTCCCCATAGCCTGAAGAACCTTCTCGTTCTTGACTCCACGGGCCTTGATTTGATCGGCCACCATCGCCTCTGCCTTCCCCCTGTAGGTACTCTCTTCGCTCTTTTCCCTTAAGGGAAGGACCACAAAAAAGATGAGGAGCACTGATAAACCTATTATGACAAATAAATAGAAGAGGTACTTTCTCATCATTTCTTCATTTGTCAAATCTTAGTTTGAACTCTCAAGCACTTTTACGATGCCTTTTTGCCAGAAGTACAATATCGCGCAATTCTTCAATGTTTTTAGCCCTTAGCCAGTTCTTGTCAAAATCCATATCTTGTGTAATTTGTGCTATCGCTGCTAGTGCACGTAAATGGAAGCTCCTTTCGTCACGCGAACCCACTAATATGAAGGCAGCATAAACAGGTGTCGAGTCTTGAGTGAAATTAATACCAGCCTCGCATCTTGCTATAACCAGCTCGAATTTATGCTCACCATCAACGGTTATATGTGGAATCGCCAACCCAGGTCGTATCTCCGTTGTTGAGTCCTTCTCACGTGCGATAAAAGAATCAAGCAATTGCCTGGCATCAATGTTTAATGATTCGGCGATTTTCTTTGCAATAATTTTGAAAAAATCTATAAGGGTAATTTGTTTACCTATGTCAATTATTTCAGATTCTTTCACTAATCTATCAAATCTATCCTCAACTATCTCATCACGTTCTTCTAGGATCTCGCGCAGCTCAGCGCCTAATGAATCGCCTGCTATCTCTTTAGCTGTGACACGCTCAACAATATGTATTAATGCAGCCTTACGCATAGCCTTCTCACCAATGTAAATCTTATGCCATAGAATGCTTAAAAGGATGAACCCGCCTGTTACCAAAAGCGCCACACTACCCATCGAATATAAGAAAAAACCGTAGGCAATTAGTCCCACTATGGGTAACCAGGGATATAGGGGCGAAATGAAGGCTGGCTTGTAATTCAGAATTCTCGACTCCCGCATAATAATACATGCCAGTATCATGAATATAAATAATATGATTTTCATGGTGGAGGCCACTTTTACAAGATTCTCAAGGTTCAGAAAGAGTATAGCCACTATCATAAAAATTCCAGTAGCTACTATAGAGAAATGAGGGGTGTTGAATCGCTTATTCACCTTGGCAAAGAATTCCGGCAGGAGTTGGTCGCGACTCATTGCCATAGGAAAGCGTGAGGCAGCCAATATGCCAGCGTTCGCGGTAGATACGAAAGCAAGTACTGCTGCAAATGCCATAATTACACCGCCAGCTGTCCCAAAAATTTTGTATGCGCCGGTTGATATGGGGGTAAGTGAATGTGCAAACTCCTCCCCCTCCAGCAAACCTGTAGTCACAAAAAGGGTTAATGTATAAAGGAGTAGTACCACACAAAATGCTAATATCATTCCGTAGGGAATGTTCTTTGCGGGATTTCTAATCTCTTCCCCGATGCTTGCAACTTTCGTCAGGCCACCAAATGATATAAAAACCATACCAACTGCCGCAAACAGCACGCGCCTATCTAACGGCATAAACGGTGTATACCTTTGAACATTAAGTGCCATCGACCCCCGAAAGATATAAAGGGATAATAAAGCTATGAGCAGCATCACCAGAAAAACCTGAACCTTACCTGTAAGTTTGACACTTGTCAGGTTAAGAATGGTAAAAAATACACAGAATCCGATGGCAATAAATTTAATCTGCCACTCACTGATATTTGGGCTTATCAATATCGCAGATACACCGATACCCACTAATGCAAATGCACTTTTAAGACTGAGGGAGAGCCAACTGGCAAACCCGCCTATGGTACCCGCTGCTGAGCCCATGCTTCGCTCGATAAAGAAGTAACTACCACCGGCTTTGGGCATAGCCGTGGCCAGTTCAGCCTTAGCAAACAACGCAGGTAAAATTAATACACCTGCCAGAATATAGACTAAAATCACCGCTGGACCAACTTTGGCATAAACCAGTCCGGGAAGAATAAACAAACCAGAGCTAATCATTGCGCCAGCAGCGATACAAAATACATCGATACCGCTCAATTGGCGGATTAACTTCTTATGTCGATTATGCATACCTACCCACCAGAGATTTTTCCTTTGTCACCCATTAATGCTACCTAACAAAAAATGAAAATCAAGTCCTTTTTTCTTGACAATTCGCTCTCCTCTAGTACTATTTCGGGATGTAAGGAGGATTTTTACATGAAAAAGAGATACGATCCAGGGGAAGTGGAGAGAAAGTGGGGAGATTTCTGGGAAGAAAAAAAATACTTTCTGCCTCGTCCCACCTCTCGTGGATCATCTTTCTCTATGGTCATGCCCCCTCCCAACATTACCGGATCTCTGCACATGGGACACGCCTTCAACCATACCCTGCAGGATATCCTGGCCCGTTACAAAAGAATGCAGGGATACGAAGTTCTATGGGTTCCAGGGATCGACCATGCGGGAATAGCCACCCAGCATGTGGTGGAAAAGAGCCTGGCCAGGGAGGGTCTGAGCCGAGAAAAACTGGGAAGAGAGGAATTTATCAAGAGGATATGGCAATGGAAGGAAAAATACGGGGAGCGGATTTTCGCCCAACTGAAAAGTTTGGGTATCTCCTGCAGTTGGGAGGACAGCGTTTTCACCATGGATTCTGGCCACTGCCGAGCTGTGGAGGAGGTATTCATTCGTCTATACCAGGAAGGATACATCTACCAGGGAGATTATATCATCAACTGGTGCCCCGGATGCCAGACAGCCCTATCCGACATTGAGGTAGAATACCAGGAGAAAGAAGGGAAACTCTACTACCTAAGGTATCCCTTCAAGAACAAGACGAAAGGGGAATGCGTGGTAGTAGCTACTACCCGGCCAGAAACCATGTTGGGG
>SDBU01009692.1_pt1 | contig 10767 bp, 7 predicted proteins | sample 2277071 | NCBI WGS metagenome assembly SDBU01 (sample SAMN10397929, study PRJNA504765) | marine sediment metagenome | isolation source: marine sediment core GS08_GC12, 126 cmbsf | place: Arctic Ocean: Gakkel Ridge, Loki's castle | collected 2008
AAAATACTCCCTTTGGCAATTGCCGGTTTTGTCTTTGTTTTGGCAGCCATACAGTTAGCTAGAGAGATGTTGACCAAAGACGAATCACAACCGGCCCCGGCAACAGAGCAACCCCAGCAGAAATCCGAGGTCGTTTCACGTTTTGGAGTAACCATGGGATGGGTGGTGGGCTTTCTTTTGGGTATCTATTTCTTCGGCTTTCTCATCGCCATTCCTGTATTTGTTCTTTCTTTTTTGAGAGTGCGGGGACAAGGATGGACGACAGTCATTATTTTTGCTGCCGTTGCCACTGCCTTCATCTACGCATTTGAGATAGGTCTGGGGGTTGATTTATACCGCGGATTAATTCTGGGATGGCTAACCTGATATAGTCCTACTGACCAGGTAAGGCGGCTTTCGTTGAGGGGCAAGAATAGGCAGATTTCGAACGCATATTTGCTTAAGATTACGTAGGAAGCAGGACAAAAGACGGAAAGTAGATTAAGGAGATAAACCATGGGGGATGATCTCAGAAAATGGATGGATAAGGTGGCGCAGATGGGTCAACTTAAGGTGATCCAGCAAGCAGACTGGGATTTGGAAATTGGTTGCCTCACTGCATTGAACTGGAAGAAAAATGATGGACCAGCTCTTCTTTTTGATAACATCAAAGGATATCCCGCTGGATATCGAGTCCTCACCAGCTCCACCTCCAATTGTAGCCGCGTTGCACTTACCTTAGGCATTCCTACAGACTTGCCACCTTTAGAGATGTCCAGAGTTTTGCGACAGAAACTGCGTGATTGGCAAAGCCAGATAGAGATGTTCCCTCCTGAACCGGTTAAAACTGGGCCAGTACTTGAGAATGTGCAAGCCGGAAACGATGTGGATCTTTTTCAACTCCCGGCACCAAAGTGGCACGAGCAGGATGGAGGCAGATACATTGGTACCGCAGACGCAGTAGTGACCAGAGACCCAGATACGGGAGAGCTCAACGTAGGCACCTATAGAGTCATGGTCTCTGACAAAAAAACTGTGTGCCTACATATGTCGCCTGGCAAGCACGGTAGGCTTCATCTGGAGAAGTACCATGCTAAAGGAGAACCATGTCCTGTGGCTATCTCAATAGGGCATCATCCTCTGATATTTCGAATTGCCTGTATTGAAGTGCCGACTGGTTCTGAATACTCGTTTATGGGAGCTGTTAGGCAGGAGCCAATCAAGGTAATAAGAGAGGAAATAACCGGCCTCCCCATACCTGCTGACAGTGAGATCGTAATCGTCGGGTGGTGTGCACCTGGTGAGACTAGGGCCGAGGGCCCGTTTGGCGAATGGACTGGCTATTATGCTAGTAAGCAGCGCCCGGAGCCCGCAATAGATGTGGTTCGGCTCTACCACCGGAACAATCCTATAATACTAGGTTCTCAGCCGGGCAAGGGCCCGAATGACTCTAGTTTCTTTATAACACTGGTGAGGAGTGCTTTGTTACATAACGAACTTGAAGGCGCCGGTGTTCCAGATGTAAAGAGTGTTTGGTGTGCTGAAGTGGGACTACAACTATGGATTATCATATCTATAAAGCAAAGGTATGCCGGACATGCCAAGCAAGCGGCCTTACTAGCATGCCAATTGCGGACAGGGGGAGCCTACATGGGTAGGTACGTAATTGTGGTAGATGACGATATTGATGTGACCAATATGCAGGACGTTCTGTGGGCCTTGTGTACAAGGTCTGACCCAGAAAAGGATATAGATATCATTCGTAAGGCTTGGAGTAGCCCTTTGGACCCGACTATCCGCAAACCCGCCGATGACTTCTCAAATTCTAGGGCAATTATTGATGCTTGCAAACCCTACGCATGGATAGATGAATTCCCGCAGACAATTGAGTTTAACCCTGAGTTAGTAGATAGAGTGAAGAGAAAATGGCCCGATCTGCTCTAATTTCACCTAAAAGGGGTAGAGGTTAATTAACTAATTAATGGCAATGAAAGGCTTCTCTTACTTGATAGGAGCAGTGTTGTGATAAATGACCAAAATGGCCAATTTTGAACGTAGCTTTAGCAAGCCTCAACGCTTGAGATACTATTATTAATAAAGGGGGGTAACGTGGCTTATCAGGACTTGCGCGAATGGATAGCAAAAATCGAGGAAATAGGTCAGTTGAAACGGATTACGGCTGAGGTGGATTGGAATTTGGAGCTGGGTGCTATTACTCGGCAGATAGCAAATCGAGAAGGGCCAGCACTTTTATTCGAAAACATCAAGGATCACCAGAATACCGCCTGCCGCAAGCTGTTTACTAATGGGGGCAGTTCTCGGGAAAGGGTGGCAATGTCCGTAGGCTTGCCAAGAGAGACCACTTATCAAGGGATAGTCGAGTTAGTTAAGGAAAAGTTTGGGCAACGCATTGCTCCAGTCATTGTAGCTTCGGGACCAGTTAAGCATAATATTGTCAAGGGTGATGCCGTTGATTTATACCAGTTTCCAGTGCCCAAGTATAATCACAATGACGGCGGAAGGTACATTAATACTCTGGCCAGCATAGTTACAATGGACCCTGATACAAAGGTAATGAACGTTGGAACATATCGGGGCATGATCGGTGATGATAATAAATCTATAGGTGTTCTGCTGGCGCGTTCTCAGCATTGGGGTATCCATTTCTCAAAGTACGAGAGACTGTGTGAGGAAATGCCGGTGGCTGTAGTCTATGGGTGGGACCCCGTTCTCTTGATGTGTGCTACTTCTCCTCTTGTACACCCCGGTTACTCCGAGTATGAGATGGCAGGAGCCCTTCGTGGTGAACCGGTAGCGTTGGTCAAATGCGAGACGTCGGATTTGTATGTCCCAGCCTCGGCTGAAATCGTGGTAGAAGGGCGGATTTCTCCCGACCCTAAGACTTTCCAGATGGAGGGACCCTTTGGAGAGTATACTGGTTTTCATGGTGGTCTACGCCGACCCAAACCTGTCATTCGCGTGGAATGTATCACTTATCGGGATGACCCAATCTTTCGGGGTGGCATGGGGGGTAACAGCCCCGGTCGAACAGCTGAACCATCGCACTGGGTTGCGCCCATACAGGCAGCAAGTTACTGGAAAGCTCTGGAAGAGGCTGGAGTTCCTAATATAACCGGTGTCTGGGGGCTCCCTGTCACCTCCCTAACAAATCTACGGATTCAAATCGATAAGATTTATCGAGGACATGCCAAGCAGGTTGCTGCTGCCTTTTGGGGTTTGGGTGGTTCCGCACATGTTGGAAAGAACTTGATTGTAGTCGATAAGGATATAGACATATTTAATGATGAGGCAATGGAGTGGGCTATGGCTTACCGGACGAATGCCGAGATGGGGGACATCCAGTTCTTCCGGGGAACTATTGGTTCCCCGTTGGATCCTAGTGTTCCTCTTGCCCAGAGAGATCCCATCAAATATGGGCAGGGAAAATGGACAAGGGTATTTATTGATGCCACGGTTAATTGGGATATGGAGCCTGAGGAGCAATATGGTGGCCGGCGGGAACCTCCCCTGTGTACAGAGATCCTTCCTGAAACCGCTCAGCTGATCAGCCGGCGCTGGCGAGAATATGGGTTTTAGGCCTCCCTGTTTTGTACTCGTGGAGATAGATGACAAGGTGAAAGAACATTTTGTCACGCGGATAACCAAGTCTGCGAGACTTGAGAGCGATATGCTACCGACTTTCTTCAGCGCGCTTCTAAGGTTAAACAATCGCTTAAAATGTTACCTACGGGATATAATCGTTCCTTTTTTACCTCACGGTGCTACGTCTAGATCTCAGGCGTGATATTTGGCGGACCTTTTTCTAGTGGCTGTTAATAGCTAGGTTGTTGGTTCGAGTCCAGCCCAGGGAGCCAGATTTCCCTTTTTTGTTTCATTGTCCCTTTGCTAGAGTTGCAAAGTATGATAGACTTTTGTGAGGGAAGCAGTGGTGCTCCCCCAGTTTTATCAAAAATCAACTACCACTGAATGAACATTGGTATGTCTGTGTTTCTATCGTAACCTCTGGTTATAGTAGCAAACGATTGCTATTTGCTTGTCTCAGTTGGTATACATGCTATACCATTCGTTACAGTGGAGTAACAACCTCGCTGTGGTTCGCATCCAGCAGAAAATATGTTACCTCACCGCCGCAGAACTCCTTGACTAAGTTAGCTAACTTCTCAGTTATCGCTTCAGCTTCCTGTCTTAACACTACAGGTAAACAATCTACATTTATGGCCACATTGGTTGTGGCCGGGGTAATCTTGGTCTGGTCGCCCTGTCTCCAATTCCAACGCCGGCACATTACCTTTGAATTGTCAACATAGATCACCTCACCCAGTGCCGGATATTCAATTATATCTGAATTAAGCGGCGTAAACGGCTCCTCACCCTTAGCCAAGGTAAGGCAAAGGTCACCATCAACCCTATCCAGGTCATCACCGCCGCTGGGCACCATATACTTCAGGGAAAAATAATTAAACAAAGCGACCAGGGTATTAATATAGGGCACTTGATCACCCCGCCGGGCACGCCTTCCTAAGGACTCAATGGAAGAATAAAACTTATTCGGGTTGGCTCCGAAGCTGGAGTAAGCCTGCCGCCAACTGGCTATCCTAGGGTGATTCTTAATATCATGCAGCGACTTATCCTGGACAGCATCAGCTTCGACCTTTCTCAACAGCTCGACTAGCCTTTGATTTTCGCCCCTGTTATCAACACCACTGGCAATGACTAGCCCCCGAATATACTGGGGAAATTGTTCCAATACCTCTTTTGAAACTATATCTTTCACTTCTGGTCTCCTTAGCTATTACATTGCAAGCAACTGTGACCTCATACAATCTGGGTAAGCATCCAACTGCTGGAACTGATTATTGTAATAGAGGGATGGGTTACGTCTGGACTTTCCCCAATTATTCAACCTGTAGGGAGTGGTTATTTCTCCGTCACTTCAACTGAGAGGTCCCCAAACCGCTGAAGATATTTCTCTTTGGCGCTGGGGTTAAGAAGCCCTAGTGGCCACTTCCCTCTTAAGAGGGCTAAGATATTCTGCTCTACCTTGCGCCTCAAGTCCACTATAGCCTTTTCTGAGTACCAAGCAGTGTGGCCAGTAAAAATCACATTATCCATCTTCAGCAAGGGAGAATTGGGACTCATCGGTTCCGGGTCGGTGACATCCAAGCCAGCCCCGGCAATAAGTTTCTGGTCTAGGGCTTTGAGAAGTGCCTCTTCATCAACCAGTTCACCATGGGCGGTGTTAATGAGATAAGCGTTGGGCCTCATCATTTGAAACTGTTTGGATCCCAGCATTTTCCGATTCTCTTTGGTGATCCTAGCGTGCAGTGATACATAATCCGATTCCCTGAGGAGTCTCTCCAAGTCTACTGTCTCCACTGCCAACTCACGAACCGTATGTAGTGTGATATAAGGGTCATGAACCAAAATACGCAAGCCTAGAGCCTTAGCCTTGGGAACCACGGTGCGCCCGACTCTACCCAAGCCGATTAGTCCAATGGTCTGGTTCCTGAGCGGAGTTGAGTTGCTCATAATATCATAAGGGAGCCAAGCTGTCTCAAGGGAATCAAACTTCATTGACTTCATGGTATTATGGATCCCGACCAGCTTGCTTTTACAGGCCAGCAGAAGGGCTAAGGTGTGATCTGAAACCTCATCTAGGCAGTAATCAGGGACATTGGAGACTAGAATGCCGCGCTTGGTAGCGGCGTCCAGATCAACCCCTTCATAATCACAACTGATGACGCTGATAAGACGCAACTTATGAAGCCCCTCTATCACCTGGGTGCCATAGGTTTGCCCTACGCCTATGACAACATCCGCGTCTCGGGCCGCCTCGATCAGCTCTTCCTCAGTATCACAACGAATCTTCACAAAATCGGCACCTAGGTTTCTGTAAACCTCTTCATCCTGTGGAATATCTGGGTAACCGGACACAGTCATCACTATTTTATAGGCCATGTATTACCTACTAACAACATCCCCGTACTTTCAGAAGCGATAGGCCCTTTTTTGAGTTGACGAACCAATTCCCTGATCATTTTGATAAAGAGCCATCCATATCCAGTAGATATCTACTCTTTTCTTAGCGATTGTCTTCTAACCCCAGTCGCTTCAGCAGCAGATTCGCCAGTCTCCCTATAATCTTCCCGCCTTCACATTTCCAGAATTTTAGTGGCAGTACCCTGCACAACATCCGACTACTAACACAGCTTCAAAATACTGTATGAGTTTGCTCGAGCGTGTACGATCCTCTAATCTTTCCCTCAAGAAACCCTTCTTCATTCATCTCCAAGATTACTAAACGTGTCAGCAATATGTCAAGTAATCCCGTTTATTCCAGGAGTTCCATGATGTGCATTACCTTCACTGCCTTTCCCCGCTGGGTAGTGCTGTCAATCAACTGAATCTCACAGCCAGGACAGTCGCTAACCACAATATCGGCCCCGGTAGCGTCTATACCAGCCACCTTTTTGTCAGCAATCTTCTGCGATAGGTCATAGAAGTAGATGCTGAAGATTCCCGCCATGCCACAGCACCGGTCGGCATTGGGCATCTCTACATACTCTATATCAGGAATTGATTTCAGAATTTGCCTTGGTTGCTCCTTTATCCCCATATGGCGAACGAGATGACATGGGTCGTGCCATGTAACTCTCTTCCCTTTGACCTCGGGAGAAGCCTGGTATGCCGAAGCCGGCAGCTTTAGTACATCAACCAAAAACTCGGTAATGTCCTTCACCTTGTCGGCAAATTTGGTGTAGGCTTCCTGACGCTGTGGAGTATCAGCTAAAAACTTGGCATAATCTTTCATTGCCGAACTACAGGTAGCACAATCGGCAACCACATAATCAAAATCTTCGAACGCCTTAACATTGGTGTCAGCCAGTTTTCTGCCGGTCTCAAAATCACCAGCTCCCAAGAACACCGGGGCACCGCAGCAGCCCTGTTCCCTGGGTACTACCACCTCCACCCCGTTCCTGGTCAGGAAATTAATTATCTTTTTCCCCACGTTGGGGAAGACAAAATCGGTCATGCAGCCGGTAAAATAGCCGGCCCTCATCGTGGTCTTAACACCAATCGGCAGTTTATTTACCACCGGCACCATCTGCCGCAAAAACTTAGGCGCAATTTGTGGTATCTGCCGGCCTTTACCCAGGGCTGACAGGAAGAAGGATAAGTGCCTGATTGTGCCCTGGGTCTTGGGCAGGAATATTCCCTGAAACCAAGAGGCAAACCGGACTACACTGCCAAAGAGTTTCCGCCGTGGCAAGAGCCACTGGTAAATAATGTTATACGGAAAGCCGACACCCTTAGTCCTGACTTTATCTGCCCTGGCGGCGATGATAACCGGCGGAATCTGAACTCGGGCCGGGCAATTTGCGGTGCAGGTCATGCACAGGGTGCACTTGTTAAGGCGCTCAGCATACTCTTTAGTGTATTCCAGTTCGCCAGCAACCAATGCCCGGATCATCATGTTCTTGCCCCGGGCAACCGATGACTCCACTAGCTCCTCCTGATAAACCGGGCACCAGAAGGTGCAAAAGCCACACTTCATGCAAAGCTTAAGGTCTTCCTCGAACCGTTTGATTTCTTTGAAATTCTTTTCTGCTGCCAAGCCTTATTCCTCCCAGATCTTGCCCGGATTGAGGATATGGTTAGGGTCAAGTATTCCCTTAATTTTTTTCATTATCTCAATGGCCACCGGGTCCATAGCCTTTTTCAGAAAGCGCTGCTTTTCAAGGCCGATGCCGTGCTCCCCTGAGAGCACTCCGCCGAAGGAGAGGGCGGCCTCGAATATCTCGTCCATCGCCTTATTAGCAATATCAAAATGCTCTTTATTGTTTATATCGGTAGGTATACAGGGATGAATGTTGCCGTCCCCGGCGTGCCCTATTACCCGAACTGGCAGTTCGTACTTCTTGCCTATCTCCTCTAGCTTGCTGATGAATGGGGCAATCTTGTCGCGGGGCACAGTTACATCTTCAGCCAGTATCGTGGGGGCGGAGCTATATATAGCGGCGAAGCCAGCACTGCGGGCACGCCAAAGCATAGCCGCCTCAGCAGCGTCCTTGGCCAGCCGAACCTCCTTGCCTCCCGTTTTGCGACATATGTCAATTATCTGCTGTGTTTCGGCTGCCACTGCTACCTCACTATTCCCATCAGATTGTAAAAGTACTACGGCTCCGGCGTCAGTCGGTAGTCCCATAGGGGTCAATTGCTCTATGCGCCTGAGGAACCAATTATCAAGAAATTCAATTTTGGCTGGTATTATTCCACTAGCCAATATAGCTGACACTGCTTCTCCGGCAGCTATTATATCATCGAAGACAGCCAGCATAGTCTTCTGGGCTGTTGGCATGGGTAGTAGCCTGAGTGTTATTTTAGTTATTACTCCAAGGGTTCCTTCAGCTCCGGTAAACAGCATAACCAGTTCGTAACCAGTGCGGTTCTTAGCGGTTACCCCTCCCAGTCTAACAATCTCCCCTGATGCCAGAACAACCTCCAGGCCAAGAAGATACTGCTTGGTTACACCGTATTTCACGCCATAGGGGCCACCAGCATTCTCCGCAACAGTACCGCCCATAGTGCAGCCGAAAAAGCTCTGGGGGTCGGGGGGGTAAAACAGGCCCTCTTTGGCCAAAGCTAGATTTAAGTCCTGAAGGACAACACCGGGCTCAACAGTAGTTATCAGATTGGTCTTATTTATTTCCAAGATTTTGTTCATTCTAGTAGTACACAGTACAATGCCGCCCTTTATTGGAATGGAACCGCCACTGACATTGGTGCCGGCTCCCCTGGGGGTAACTGGAATCTGTTTTTCGTTAGCCAGCTTTAAAATCTGAGACACTTGCTCGGTTGTCGTTGGTAGCACCACTACATCTGGCATGTGTGCCCAGATAGTGGTACCATCATAAGAATAGGCGGTAAGATCCTCTTTTACGGTTAATATACTCTCCTTGCCTACAATCTCCCGCAACCGCGATAAAACCTTTGGCGCTAACATACCTGACCTCCTTTGACCTGTTCAACTAGCAGAGGGTTTTATCAGAGATAGGTTCTCCTTGGTTATCAAGGTGGCTCCGAGGCCAGCTAGGGTCTATGGTTCCTAGGTGGCTAGAACAGTAATCCCCAATTTAGCTTCTATACTCCTGACGAGGCCGACATGCTTTGCCCCTTTTAATCATAAACAACCGCTATCTGTCTCTTTTGGTAGAACACCCTTGGCGGGGAATAGCTACCCCCGGCTCTTAAATGCCTCTACAGTATCGATAAACGCGTCTATTCTGACTCTGGTATCGGCTTCGTTATAGGAGCTAATATCGATAATATCGCTCTCCAAGACTAAGGAGGGCATATCCCTGTAGATTTTCTTTAGCTGGTTTAATTGCCATATCAAGCCGACATGCCAGGTACGGCAGGAAAAAGCCTCATGCATAACTATGCCATCTATCTTGTAATCCTCAACGTACTGAATCAGCCGCTCGACATCGGGGTGGGAGCCGGGACGCTTCCTGGCTTTATCATACCATAAAGTCCAGTATTTTAGCCATCTCCAGGCGATATGCTCCAGGGGATCACTAATCCTGGTTAAATCAATATCAAAATTGTAAGTCGCCTCCACCATACGGTAGGTCGTCTCCACCGGGAAAACGGCTCCTTTGCTGTTGAAGTAATTAAAGTCGGTTAGGGCAAACCATGATGGCAATCCACCGCCCCAGAGGAGCCGATATTTCTCATCGGGGATAACACCCTCCTTGTTGGCTATCTTACGCTGCAACTCATCATACAATTCCTGGAAAAAGTCATAGGCTGCCTGAGTTCCCATCATGAATACTATCGGCACCATAGTGTTCATTGCATCCCCGGTATCCATGGGCGTTGGCACGGCTCGCCGCAGCTCGTAGGTCTCCCAGATTAAGTCCCAGGTTCGGTCAGCCAGGTTAACCAGCTGGCCAAGCCTATCCCAGTCCATTTTCCGGCCAGTCTGCTTTTCTAAAAACCCCACAAGCCCCCTCAGCTCCTCAACGATATGCTTTATATAGTAACCCTGAACCTGGCGGTAGTCATAATCATCCTCGTATGGTGGCCAGGGAAGACCAAGGTTATAGACCGGGACATCGGGCATATAGTGCTGGGCGGCCTGAAACCACTTGTTACGCGGGTCACAAAGAATCTGACCGCTGCCCAGCATCATGTCCGGCCTCACCTGACCTCCCCAAGGGGGATTTGGTGGCATCTCGTTAATCTCCTCCCGCCAGATATCAAAGCCTAATCCATTCAGGGCATAGGTGCACAGGGAACGGGAAAAGTACTCGGCCTCTGCCCTCTCCAGAAATCGCTGAGCATCACGCTTGGCACCACAGATACCGGCGAAATTCTCGACCCAGTGGGGCACAATATCCATAGCTCGAACGATTTCATCATAACAGCAGCAGATAAAGGTGTAGGCTACCGGTTTGCCGTCTGCCTTAGCCTGCAACACGTCATTATTCATTGCCCGGACCATCGGACCGATTTTGCTCGCCGCCTCGGTAGCTGTCCTTCTTTTCTTTCTCTCTTCAGTCATTTAACCATCCTTCTTGGCTATCCAGCGCTGATTACTTCCAGAAATGCCTGAATTCTGGTTCTCATCCGGGCAATGGTTGCCATTAAATACTCGTCCTCAATGTAAAGCACTGGCGTGCCGAGTGATTCTATGTAGCTCTTCATCGCCGGCACCTCAAAGCCAAACGGGTCACAATACTTATAGATATAAAGGATGACACC
>SDBU01009693.1_pt1 | contig 10767 bp, 8 predicted proteins | sample 2277071 | NCBI WGS metagenome assembly SDBU01 (sample SAMN10397929, study PRJNA504765) | marine sediment metagenome | isolation source: marine sediment core GS08_GC12, 126 cmbsf | place: Arctic Ocean: Gakkel Ridge, Loki's castle | collected 2008
GGTCCTCACCGCCCTCGCCCTGATGGCCGCCTACTCGCTGGTCACCGGGGTCGAGGTCTTCGACATCATGCAGGCCGACGTCCTTGCGGGCATGCTGATCGGCGCAACGCTCCCATTCCTGTTCTCCGCCCTCACGATGCGCGCCGTCGGCTCAGCCGCGTCGACCATGATCGATGAGATACGCCGCCAGTTCCGGGAGATCCCCGGCCTCCGCGAGGGCAAGGAGGGTGTCATGCCCGACGCCGCACGCGCGGTCGACATCAGCACCCGGGGCGCGCTCCGACAGATGATCCTGCCGGGCCTGATAGCCATCGTCTCGCCCATCGTGGTCGGCAGCATTATGGGCGCAGGCGCTCTCGGCGGCCTCCTCGCCGGCTCCATCGTCACAGGCTTCCTCATGGCCGTCTTCATGGCCAACGCCGGCGGCGCCTGGGACAACGCCAAGAAGTACATCGAGCTCGGCAACTTCGGCGGCAAAGGCTCCGACGCACACAAGGCGGCGGTCACCGGCGACACCGTCGGTGACCCGTTCAAGGACACCTCCGGTCCGTCGCTCAACATCCTGCTGAAGGTGATGGCCGTGGTCTCCCTGATCTTCGGCCCCCTGTTCATCTAGACCGCGCCTCAAATCCCCTCGTGCTCGCAGGGAGAGGGTCGGGGCGATGTCCTGAGCACCGCGGAAGGGTTAAGAATGGGGGCCGCCGCGCCGCCATGTTGGGCGCGCCCAGAACCTGCCTGTCCTGAGCTCAACGAACGGTCGAAGGGCCTGTCACAGTGTCTTTGGCACCCATGCGCCGCATCCTCGTCATAGGCCCCCCCGGGGCCGGCAAGTCCATCCTCGCCGCCGGACTCGGCGCGGCTCTTGACCTGCCAGTAATCCACCTGGATGCGCTCTTCTGGAAACCCGGTTGGAGAGAGACCCCGCGCGACGAATTCCGGGCCCTCACCGCAGAACTCATCAAGCGCGAGCAATGGGTGATAGACGGCCACTACGGCAGCTCCTTCGACGTCCGCCTGCCCGCCGCCGACACCGTCCTCCTCCTCGACCTGCCGCGCATGCTCTGCATATGGCGCGTCATACGCCGCTGGTTCACGCACATCGGCCGCACAAGACCCGACATGGGACCCGGCTGCCCGGAGAAGGTCGACTGGGAGTTCATCAGGTGGATATGGGACTTCCCTCGAAGCCACTTGCCGGAAACCTTCAGACACCTTGACGCGCGGCCCGAGAGCACACGCGTGTACCACCTCCGCAGCCGACGCGAAATCGGCCGCTTCCTCGAAGCCGTCCGCGCGGGAGAAGACCCGTCCGGCCGCCTGAACCGGGCCGTCTGACCGCACCCTTCACCTAGACGAACAACCCGCCTGCCAGGAACGGATTCGTCCGCCGCTCCTGGCCGATCGTCGTCGCCGGACCGTGCCCGGACAGCACCGTCACGTCATCGCCCAGCGGAAACAGCACGTCCCGGATACTCACCAGCTCCTGCTCCATGTCCCCGCCCGGCAGGTCCGTCCGTCCGATGCTCCCCTGGAACAGCGTATCCCCGGCGAACACAACGTCATCCAGCACGAACGACACCCCGCCCGGCGTGTGTCCCGGCGTCGCCATCACTCTGAGTTTCATGTCGCCCAGAACCAGCTCATCCCCGTCCCGCAGCACCACGTCCACCGGCGGCGGCGCCTCGAAGTCGGGCAGCATCGCAGTCATCCACGCGTCCGGCCGCTCCAGCATCGCCAGGTCGCCCTCCGGAGCAGCCAACTGCCCGCCGAGCGCCGCCATCACCGCGGCGACCCCGCCGGTGTGGTCGGCGTGCCCGTGCGTCACCAAGACGTATCTCACCGTCAGGCCCGCGTTCCGCACGAACGCGGCGACCCGCTCCCCCTCGGAGCCGGGGTCGATAACCGCGCAATCGTCGCTCCCATCCTCCCCCAGCACGTAGCAATTGGTCGCGAACATGCCGACCACCAGCGTCTCCAGCTTCATCGAGGTTCTTGCCTCCAACCAGTGTGCTCCAACGTCAGCCGCCCCAGCCGACCACCCAGTCCAGGATGGTCCGCCCGTAGTACAGCGAGATCAGCCCGCCGAATATCAAGAACTGCCCGTACGAGATGACTCCTCGCCGGCCCCAGATGTAGAGCACGATCGCGATCAGCCCCCCGGCCAGGATTCCCAGGTACACCCCCAGCAGCACCATCTGCCAGCCCAGCAGCGCTCCCATCATGGCCAGCAGCTTGATATCGCCGAGCCCTATCCACTCCCTGCCGAGCCGTTCCCCCACCAGGTAGATCGGCAGGAACAGGGCGAACCCGACCCCGGTGCCGGCCAACCCCTCCCACCACTCCAGGTGCGCCCATAACGGCGACAGCGCCAGCGCTACAGCTCCAGCCGGTAGCACCAGCAGATCCGGCAGGTACTGCGTCTCTACGTCGATCAGGGCCAGCGCCACCAGCACCGCCGCGAACGCGGCCGAGACGGCAATGCCGAACGGATCGCCCTCGAACCGCGCCCACGACGCCGCGAACAGCCCGGCGATGACCAACTCCACGGCCGGGTACCGCACCCGCGTGTGAGGCCACGGAACACGCTGCCGCCTCGCTCCCACATAAGACGCAAACGGAAGCAGCTCCCACCACGAGAGCGCCCGGAAGCGCTTCCGCGCCTGTTCCTTGCCGTTTCGCCTCCGACCGCCTCGCGCCCGCTCCAGCGCTGCCCACTCTTCGTCGGACAGCGGCGGCAGACGGTCTATCGCGAAGTTCGCCACCCCCCCCGTGAGCAGACCGAGGACCGCCAGCAACGCAGCGCCCATCAACCGACGCTTCCGCCCGCGCCGTCCGAGCCCCCGGCCCGCTTCTGCAAGGCGTAGAGCGCGTTCATCGCATCCAGCGGCGTCATCGAGTTCACGTCCAGCTCCAGCAGTTCATCCAGCACCGGTGAGCTGCCGTCGAGCAGCGACAGCTGTAGCGCCGGCCGCGACGGGGCCTTGGTGCCGGTCGATGCGTTCTCCAGTTCCCCAAGGATTTCCCACGCCCTGCTCACCACCGGTCGCGGCAGTCCGGCCAACCGCCCCACATGCACCCCGTAGCTCCGGTCCGCGCCGCCCGGCACGATCCGGTGCAGAAACACGACCTCGTCTCCCTCTTCGGCCACCGCCACCCGGCAGTTGATCGCCCTGGGCAGCAGGTCGGCCAGCGCCGTCATCTCGTGATAGTGCGTCGCGAACAGCGTCTTGCAGCCCAGTCTCGGGCTGTTGTGGATGTACTCCGCCACCGCCCTGGCTATCGCCAGGCCATCGTATGTGCTGGTCCCTCGCCCGATCTCATCCAACACCACCAGCGAACGCGGCGTCGCCTGGCTCAGTATGAACGCCGTCTCCACCATCTCCACCATGAACGTCGAACGCCCGCCCGCGATGTCGTCGCTCAGTCCTGCCCGGGTGAAGACCCTGTCCACCACGCCTATCGCGGCCCGCTCTGCCGGAACGAAACTCCCCACCTGCGCCATCAGCACGAGCACCGCCACCTGCCTGATGTACGTCGACTTGCCAGACATGTTCGGCCCGGTCACGATGAGGATCTGCTCCGAGTTGCTGGAAAGCCTCGCGTCGTTCGGCACGAAGCGCCCCGGCCCGAGCGCGGCCTCCACGACCGGATGCCGTCCGGCCACGATATCGATGGCGTCCCCGTCGTTCAGCTCCGGCCGCACGTACCCGTTCTCAGCGGCCACCTCCGCCAACCCTGCCAGCGAATCGATCTCCCCCAGCGCACGGGCCGACGCCATGATCCGTTCACCCTGTTCGGCCACCTCCCCGCATACGCGCCGGAAGATGCTCCGCTCCAGCTCCCCGATCCGCTCCCTCGCTGTCAGTATCCGGGCCTCAAGCTCCTTGAGATGGGGTGTCACGAACCGTTCGCCGTTTACCAGCGTCTGGCGACGCTCGAACTCCGACGGCACCAGGTGCAGGTTCGACCTCGAAACCTCGATGTAGTAGCCAAAGACCTTGTTGTAGCCCACCTTGAGCGACTTGATGCCCGTCTGCTCCCGGGCCTCGGACTCGATGCGCGCTATGTGCGCTCGGGCCTCTCGCGCGAGGCTTCGCGTCTCGTCCAACTCCTCGTCGAACCCCTCGCGTATTGCATCCCCCTCGCCGATCATGGCGGGCGCTTCTTCGGCGATGGCGGCCTCGATCAGGTCGGCCGCCTCCGGCACCGCGGACAGGCCCGCGCCCGGTCCCGGCGGCCCCTTGCTTCCCTGCCCGCCGAGAGCCGCCTGCACAGCCGGTATCTGCCCCAGCCCCCGCGCCAGTCCCACCAGGTCCCGCGGTGTGGCCAGGTTCGAGCGCACCCTGTTCGTCAGCCGTTCCAGGTCCGGCACCCTGCTGAGCGCGTCGCGCACCGCCGCCCGGCCCGGCCCGTCCTCCACGAACCGCTCCACGCCGTCCTGGCGGACCCGCAGCGCATTCACCTCGAACAGCGGCCGCGCCAGCCACGCCCGGAACAGCCGCCCACCCATCGCCGTCTTCGTACGATCCAGCGTCGACAGGAGCGTCGGAGCACCCTGGCGGCCGCCCATCGGCTCGAACAGCTCCAGGTCGCGCGCAACCCGCCGGTCAACGCGAACGTAACTGTCGACCGAAAAGGTCCGCAGCGGCCCGGTTCGCGGCGCCGCGCCCGGCTGCGTCTCGGAGAGGTATTCCACGACCGCCGCAGCCGCGGTCACGGCCAGCGGCTTGCCCTCGCAGCCGTACGGCTCAAGCGTTGCGACGCCAAAGTAGCGCTTCAGAGCCTCTTCCGCCAGTTCGGCGTCCAGGCGGCTCTCGTCAAGCGGCCGCACTACCCGGTCGTCTGAAGCACTGTCCGCGAGCCGCTCCTGCACGCGGGGGTCCGCCAGCAACTCCGACGGACCAAGCCGTTCAAGCTCGTCCACAAGTGCATCGAGGGTCATCTCTCCCGCGGCGAAATCGCTCGTCGAGATGTCCACGTAGGCCAGGCCGGCTCGCGTGCCGTCCGACACCGCAGCAGCCAGGTAGTTGTTGCGCGTCTGATCAAGCAGGCCCGGCTCCATGACCGTGCCCGGTGTCACCACCCGCACCACCGCACGGTCCACGATGCCCTTCGACGCCGCAGGGTCCGAGGTCTGCTCACACACGGCCACGCGCAGGCCGGCGCCTATCAGGCGGCCGAGGTACGACTCGAGCGACCGGTATGGGATGCCAGCCAGCGGCGACCGCACTCCTCCGCCCACGTCCCGCGCGGTGAGAGCGATGTCAAGCACGCGCGCCATCGTCCGGGCGTCCTCGTCAAACGTCTCGTAGAAGTCGCCCATCCGGACAAGGAGAAGGACGTCCGGATAGCGCCGCTTGAGTTCAAGGTACTGGCGGCGTCCGGGGGAGAGCTGGCGGCCTTTCGGCATAGTGCCGCCATTCTACCGTTCGCCCGCGCAGAACCTCGCGAGCCCAGCCGCAACAAGCCGTATCTGGAGACCTATCGCCGTTGCCCGGCGTAGGCCCGGGCAGCGCACAGCCTAGTAGCGCACCGTCATGGAATCCGTAGCGGTCCAGCGAAACGCCGAGAACTCGCTGCCCGCCCGCACCTCGAAGACCATCACGCCCGCGATAGCCTCATCCCTCCCGATGTCGAGGCTTCCCCACATCGGGATGATGCCGGACCGGGTGTACTCCGCCTCAATCTCCTCGCCCTCGGCGAGCGGCACAGCGCGGGCAGTCGTGTCGATCGGCGCGTACCGCTCGTAATCGACCGATTCCAGCGTCGCAGCTTCTTCGTCGATCAACACGTGCGTGGTCGGTGAGGAGTCGTTGTGCAGCTGCACCCGCACCAGCGCCAGTTCGTTGCCTGGCTCCTCCGGCCGCATGACCCAGTTCTGCGTTTCGCCCGAGGTGTTCTGCCCTGTGAAGTAGAACCGCGGGGCCACATCCACCTTGTCCGCCCACATCCACAGCGCCCGCCCTCTCACGGAGGGAGGGTTCTCGTCTTCGACAGGCCCCCGGAGAAGGAAAAACGGCACCAGGATCGCGGCCGTTATCACCGACGCAGCTGCAATGCCGATCAGCACCCACGGTAGATCCTCCTTCGGGGAACGGATCTGGTTCCGCGCCGCAACTGTTCCATCCGGCCCCACCTCGATCCACTCCGAGCCCGGCTGCCCTTTGAACACACCCTCGGGCCGGTATTCGAGCGTGACCCGCACGACCTCGCCCCGCTGTTCGACGGATGCCACGTGCCACACGAGACTGCGCTTGCTCCATTTCGGGCCGTACGCGTAGGCGTTCTTCGGCACGAACTCCAAAGCAGCGTCTATCTCTCGCGCGAACTCTTCACGCTCCTCGAGCTCCGCGTCTGCCACCTGTCCCTCCTCGGTCATCCAGTTGCTCTCCTTGAGGATATCCTCTTCATTCTATCCACGGTGCAATACTTGGAAGACGAACCTGGAGCGCCCGCAAACAGGCGGCGACGCCGTGCGCCACTTCTCAGAGCAGTATGCGAGCGATGGCTTCATTCGCCGCCGCCCAGGGACGGCATCGCCCGCAGCCGTCCCACGACCTCCGCCAGCGCTTCGATCACCCGCCGCGCCTCCGCCTCCGTGTTATCGCGCCCCAGCGTCAGGCGCACGCTCCCCACCGCCTGTTCCGCGTCCAACCCCAGCGCCACCAGCACGTGCGACGGCTCAATCGATGCCGAGCTACACGCGCTGCCGCTCGACACGCAGATGCCTGCAAGGTCCAGGCCGATCACCACCGGCTCCCCTTCCACGCCGGGAAAGGAAAAGTTGACGTTGTTGGGAAGTCGCCGGGACAGGTGCCCGTTCAACCTCGCGCCCGGGACCCGCTCAACCACTCCTTCGATAATCATGTCCCTCAGGCGGCGGCTGTGCGCCGCAGTCTCTTCCCGCTCCGCCTCCGCAAGCTCTAGCGCGACGCCCATCCCCACGATGCCCGGCACATTCTCCGTCCCGGACCGCCGTTGCCGCTCCTGGCCGCCCCCGGCTATCAGCGGCTCGATCGGCGTTCCTCGCCGCACATAGAGGACGCCCACACCCTTCGGCCCGCCGATCTTGTGCCCGGACAGGCTCAGCAGGTCCACACCCAGTCTGTCCACGTCCACGTCCAGCTGTCCCGCCGCCTGCACCGCGTCTGTGTGGACCGCCACCGTGCGATCCAACTCTGCGGCCCGCCGGTGCACCCGCTCCGCCACCTCAGTCACATCCTGCACCGTGCCGATCTCGTTGTTCGCAAGGGCCACGCTTGCCAGCACCGTGCGCGGCCCCACAGCCGCCTCGACCGCCGCCGGCTCTACCACGCCCATCCCGTCCACCGGCAGGTAGGTGACTGTAAATCCCTCACGTTCGAGTTGCTCGCACGTATGGATCACGGCGTGGTGCTCGATGGCAGTCGTGATGATGTGGTCGCCCGACGCCCTGAGCGCTCTGGCCACGCCTTTGATCGCCGCGTTGTCCGACTCGGTGCCGCCGCCAGTGAACACCACCTCGCTCGACCGCGCGTTTAGCACCCGGGCCACGCGCTCCCTGCCGTCGTCGACCGCGTGTCGCGCCACCTCCGCCATCGCATAGAGCCCCGACGGGTTGGCGAACCGCTCGGAAAAGAACGGCAGCATCGCCTCGAGCACGGCCCGACGCACCGGTGTCGTGGCGGCGTGGTCCATGTAGATCGGGAACTCTGGCCCGGATGTGTCGAGCCGAACGTCCGCCAACCGGTACTCCTCCTGCCCATTCGCAAAGCGCCCGGTCCGGGACGCAGCCGACCTCCCGGGCCCCGGGTCGTAACGCCCGATTCTACACTGGGCATCCACGCCCTCCGGGTTCCCGCGCCTCAACGCGACCCTTTGACCAGTTTCCCGGGGCTAAGGTTCAAGGGTAGAGGCACATAGGCGCCGAGTTGCCATTCACACACGCCTCCAGCCGGCTCCGGCGCAACCGCGCGGCACCGCTCGGAGGCAGGAGCCACGCTCCTCAGTTCCTGTTTCGGGGGCCCGGCGGTAGTGCGCGGCACGCGGCTTTGCCATCCTCCCGCGTCCGGCACGGAAGCCGGAAAGCCGGTCTCTACACTCCGCCGGAGGACCACGGACGCCGTACCCGCCACAGCTCGCGGACGGACCGTCGCCTCGACTGTTGCCGGCGCCCCGCCGCCGGCAACGGCCCTTCTCCGCTGGCCGCCTCACTTTGCCGCCCGAGTGTGGTTCGGCTAATATAGACGAGTTTTGCGAACTGGGGCGCGTTTCGCGTTGAGCAGCGCGATGTACGTGAGCCGTGAGTTCGGTCGGCCTGTCCGCCGTCACCCCCGAGGACGAAACGCCATGATCAGACTCGAGAACATGTCGAAGTTCTACGGCAGCTATCCGGCTGTTATGGACGTGTCTTTCGAGGTCCTGCCGGGCGATATCGTGGGCTTCCTGGGGCCCAACGGCGCCGGAAAGACCACGACCATGCGCGTGATCACAGGGTTCACGCCGCCAACCGAGGGAAAGGCCACCGTCGCCGGATACGACGTCATGACCCATTCCCTTGAAGCCCGCCGTCACATCGGGTACTTGCCCGAAACGGTGCCCCTGTACCTCGACATGACCGTGACGGACTACCTCACCTACATGGGGCAGATCCGAGGCATGAACCGACGGTGGATCAACGAGCGCCTGCCGGTCGTCATCGAGCGCGTCCAGCTCGGCGACTACCGCGACACGCACGTGGGCAAACTATCGAAGGGGTACCGGCAGCGCACCGGCATCGCACAGGCCATCCTCCACTCTCCTGACGTTCTCGTGCTTGACGAGCCGACGATCGGCATCGACCCGATCCAGGTCGTCGAAACCCGCAACCTCATCAGGGAACTCGGCGGCGAGCAGACGCTCATCCTGAGCTCGCACATTCTCCCGGAGGTCAGCTCCATCTGCCGGCGCGTACTCGTGATCCACGAGGGAAGGATAGTTGCCGACGACCAGGCGTCCAACCTGTCCGCCCGGCTGCAGCACCTTGAACGCATCGAACTCAGCGTCCGCGGCGCCGAAACCGGAGATCTCCTCAGCATGCTGCGCGACATGCCCGCGGTGATCGACGCCCGCACCGACACCCGAGCAGAGGTGCAGGAGAGGGCCATCCGGGACGGCATCACCGCCCTGATGGTCGATACACGCCCCGGCTCTGGAGCAGCCGAGGAACTGGCCCACTCCATCATCGACAGGGGCTGGGGCCTCGCCAACCTTCACCCGATGCCGATGACCCTGGAAGAAATCTTCCTGCAACTCACAACTGAAGAGGAACTGGGGGCGTAGGAAATGCGGTTCATCGGCGTCATCGCCTGGAAGGAACTCCGCACCTACATCGCGTCTCCGATGGCATACGTCGTGGCCGCGGCCTTCCTGGCCATCACAGGCTTCTTCTTCGTCGCCTCCGTCTCCGACGCCTTCTCCGAGGCGACGGCCCGGGGCTTCCTCGCAGGGGCGGTGTTCTTCCTGATCTTCATGGCTCCCGCTCTGACCATGCGCCTGCTCGCGGAAGAGCAGAAACTCGGCACCCTTGAGCTGCTCCTCACCTCACCCGTGCGCGAGATAGAGATCGTCACCGGCAAATTCCTGGCCGCCTTCATCATGGTGACCATCATGGCGGCCCTCACCCTGTATTACGTGCTGGTGCTCTTTATCTTCGGCCAGCCGGACATCGGCCCCATCCTTACGGGCTACCTTGGCCTGCTCCTGTACGGCGCCGCAACCCTCTCGATCGGCCTGTTCGCCTCCGCGCTAAGCCCCAACCAGCTCGTCGGCCTTGTCGTCGGCGCCGGTATTCTGACCGCGCTCACCATCGTCGACTTCGTCTCCGAGCGCGTGACCGGCCTGGCCCAGAACATCGTCGACGGTTTCCAGCTCGGCGGGTCTTTTTCAGTCTTCGATCGTAGCGGCTTCGGTATCGCCGAAGGGGGCCACTTCGCCGACTTCGCGCGCGGCATCATTTCCGTCGGCGACGTCGCCTACTACCTGTCTCTCACTCTGGTCTTCTTGTTCCTGACCGTGATGGCCCTCGAAGTAAGGCGTTGGCGGTAGCATTTTCCCATGACACAGAGCCCGAGCACCCCACCCAGACGCCCCAACCCTGACGAGGCCGGCGGACCCCCGCAGACCTGGCCGAAACGCCTGCGCGAAGGCGCCGGCTCGGTGCGCCAACTCCTGGCGATCGCCGGAGCGGGCTCCGTGTTCTTCGGCGGCCTCCTCTACATCTTCCTGCGCGACCTCGTCGGCGCCTCCTACCTGGTCATGGGAATCGGCGGCTTTCTCCTTCTTGTCGACGCCGCCCTCTCCTGGCGCCAGGTCGGCCGGGCCATTTTCGGCAGGCGCGGCCGCTACGGCGTCAACACCGTCGCAATACTCATCGCCTTCATCGGCATCGCCGTCGTCATCAACTTCTTCCTCTTCTGGCTCGTCAACCGGCCTGATCCGCAGGGATGGCTTCGTGTCGACACCACCGCGACCAAGCAGTTCATCCTCGCCGACCAGGCCATCACCGTCCTCGAGAATCTGGAGGAGCCTGTCGACGTCAAGGTCTTCATGGTGACGCACACACCCGAGGGCGCCGCCGCCTGGCGCAACACCGAAGACCTGCTCAGCGAGTTCCGCCGCCGGTCCACCAGGTATCCCCTCACCTATCGGGAAATCGACCCCGAGCTCGAACCCAACGCCGCCGTCCAGTACGGTGTTACCCAGTACCCGGCCATCGTCGTCGAGGGTCTGGATTCCCGCCGCACCGAG
>SDBU01009695.1_pt1 | contig 10765 bp, 11 predicted proteins | sample 2277071 | NCBI WGS metagenome assembly SDBU01 (sample SAMN10397929, study PRJNA504765) | marine sediment metagenome | isolation source: marine sediment core GS08_GC12, 126 cmbsf | place: Arctic Ocean: Gakkel Ridge, Loki's castle | collected 2008
ACAAGCATTTGAAAATAGGACAGTTCAGGTTGCATGTGTTGGTGATGGAAACAACGTCGCAAGCTCACTGATGCTGATGGCCCCGCGGCTCGGCGTCCATATCGTGATAGCGACCCCGCCTAAGTTTGCTCCGGATCCGGAAGTCCTGGATCGAGCCATGGCGGAGGGGGATGGACGAGTCGAGCTGACGGATGATCCCGAGAAGGGAGTGAGCGACGCGGACGCTGTCTATACAGATGTCTGGGTCAGCATGGGAGACGAGGAGGAAGCAGACTGGAGGAAGAAGCTCCTGGCCCCGTATCAGGTAAACGAGCGACTGCTCGGCCTGGCATCAAAGGACGCGATCGTCCTCCACTGCCTGCCGGCCCATCCCGGCGAGGAGATCACCGAGGACATCCTTTACGGAGAGAGATCGGCTGTGTGGGACCAGGCAGAAAATCGACTGCACACTCAGAAGGCACTGCTTAAACTCCTTATGGCTTAAAGCCTCTAAGTGAACCGGAACACTTGCCCAAAACCCGTATAATTACTTTGTCATTTTGGGGAGCTCCATGAGTGAGGGGCTGAGAAGGTGCTACCTTGCGCCGACCCGGAGAACCTGATCTGGGTAATGCCAGCGGAGGGATTTGTTTTGGACAAGCTCACAATAGCCAGCAGGACTTTCGACTCACGGTTGATCGTGGGAACGGGCAAGTTCGCTTCACCCGAAGAGATGGCCGAGGCTGTAAAAGCGTCCGGCTGTGAGATGGCGACAGTGGCGCTGCGCCGGATCGACCTGGACTCGGACGAGCCGAACATGACCGAGTACCTCGACCCGGATCAGGTGTTGATCGTCACCAACACTTCGGGCGCTGAAAACGCCAAGGAAGCGGTGCGCTTGGCAAAACTTGCCCGGTCGGCGGGTCTGCCCGATTGGATAAAGCTCGAGGTGATTCCGGACCCCCGCTATCTGATGCCCGACCCGGTAGAAACGCTGATGGCAGCTGAGGAGCTTGTGGCTGACGGTTTTACAGTACTGCCGTACGTTCACGCCGACCCGGTGCTGTGCAAGAAACTGGAGGAGGCCGGTACCGCAACGGTAATGCCACTCGCAGCCCCGATAGGTTCAGCGCGCGGCATAAAGATGCGTGAAGCGCTGCGGATAATCATCGAGCAGGCGCTGGTTCCCGTCATTGTCGACGCGGGTCTGGGAGTCCCGTCGCATGCGGCAGATGCGATCGAGATGGGTGCGGACGCGGTGCTCGTCAATACAGCTATCGCCACTGCACGAGATCCGATCGCGATGGCCGATGCATTTCGTCTTGGGGTAGAAGCCGGGCGCGGCGCATATCTGGCCGGCAAAGCACCGGAGAGCGGCAGTGCGCACCCTTCGAGCCCTGTTGAGGGTCTGATAGAAGGCCTGAGCGAGTAATGAAAATGAAAACCAATACCGGCAACAAAACGGTTGCTCCCGGCAACGGACGGGTCGTGAAGGGCGCAGAGTCAGTGGGCCCGGCCACAAGAACGCACCCTAGGAACTCTCGACGCTCGTTTATAAAGGAGTTTGAGGGCCTGCGACTGGACGATCTGACAGGAATCAGTGAAAAAGCCGGTTCAGACGATGTCGAGAAAGCGTTGGCTGTTGAGCGAGCGAGTCTAGAAGATATTGCAGCCCTGATCTCCCCCGCGGCGCAGAGTTATCTAACCCGAGCTGCCGAGCAAGCACAAATAGCGACGCTTAAACGGTTTGGCAGGACCGTTCAGATGTTCGCTCCCCTGTACCTCTCCAACGACTGTGTCAACACCTGCCTCTACTGCGGCTTTTCAATGAAGAACAAGATCGAGCGTAAAACCCTGACGATCGAAGAGGTGTCAACAGAGGCCGATCTTCTGGTCGAACGCGGTTTCCGTCACCTGCTTCTGGTCTCTGCCGAGCATCCAAAGCATGTCTCACCCGATTACATCTCTGAATGCATCGCGCGAGTCGGCGAGGTCGCTCATGCAGTGCAGATCGAGGTGCAGGCGTTTGATCGGGCAGCGTACAGTCGCTTCAAGGGCAGCGGCTGTGATGGCGTGGTCCTCTATCAAGAGACGTATGACCGAGACACGTATGAGCAACTGCATGTCCACGGCATGAAAAAAGACTTCGAGAACCGGTTGGATGCTGCAGATCGAATCGGGCTGTCAGGCATGAGGCACGTTGGGCTCGGTGTTTTGCTGGGCTTGAACAAGGATTGGCGGAAGGATGTTCTGGCCGTCGCGGCACACGCCATGTACATGCAGCGCAACTACTGGCGGACCGCGGTCACGGTATCGCTGCCACGTATGAGGCCTGCGGCTGGAGGTTTCCGGGGCTCTGTGGAGGTCGCAGACCGAGAGTTTCTACTTGCTGTCTGTGCTCTGCGGCTGGCGCTTCCAGAGGCCGGTATCGTGCTTTCTACGCGGGAACGACCGGAGATGCGAGACGCATTGATAGGAATGGGAGTGACGAATATGAGTGCCGGGTCGTCAACACAACCCGGCGGCTACGGCGATGAGGGCTGCGCCGAGGAGCAGTTCTCTATCAGCGACACACGCTCTGCAAGCCAGATGGCAAGTGCCATCTCCGCGTTAGGATACGAACCTGTTTGGAAAGACTGGGAGCATGAACTGTGAGTCAGGCAATCGTAAACGGCAAAAAGTATCCGGTGAGCGGCGAGCCGACGGTCCATCAGTTGCTTGCCGATATCGGCTTCGGTAAGCGTCGCATCATCGTTGAACACAACGGCGAGCCACTACCGGAGGAGAAGCTGAAGTCCAAAAGGATTTCAGATGGCGATCGACTGGAGGTCGTGCAGCTTGTCGGCGGTGGGTAGCAAGCCAAGAACAAATCCCGATGTGAGTCTTCGCCAGCGACGCGTCGAATGGCTGGAACGGTCGCGGCTTTACCTCGTCTGCGATTCAAACCCAGGTGGCAGATCGGTTGAAACTGTGCTGAGGTCCGCACTAAAAAAGGGTGTCGATATTGCACAGCTGAGGGACAAGGACGCGAAGGAAAGTGAGCTGGTCGAGGCGGGGAGAGTGTTTCGCCGACTCTGTGACGCATACGACGCTCTTTTCATCGTCAACGACCGGCCCGATCTTGCGCTGGCCTGCACGGCCGATGGACTGCACCTGGGCCAAGACGATGAATCGGTCGAGGAAGCCAGAAAAACTGTCGGCCCAGACATGATTATCGGCTTTTCCACCCACTCACCCGAACAGGTGGAAGCTGCCGAAGGATGCGACTATATAAGCGTTGGACCTGTATTCGAGACACCCACCAAACCGGAGTATCAGCCCGTGGGGCTCGATCTGGTTCGCACGGCAGCCTCGAAAGCCAAGCATCCATTTTTCGCAATCGGTGGTATCAACAGTGAGAATCTGCCACAGGTGCTTGAGGCTGGAGCGAGCAGAATTGCGGTTGTTAGGGCAATCGCCGAAGCAGAGGATCCGGCGGCTGCCACACGTGAGCTTCGTGACCAGATCGATGAAGGCGACCGCAGTTGAGTGCCCAAGCCGACGATATGGCTAGGAAAAAACTCAAGCCCCTGCAAAAGGGTGAACGGCCACGTACGGTAACCGTCGCCGCGATTGTGGCGGCATTGCTGGCGCTATCGATGATCATTCCATATCTTCTGGGTTCAAATGCCATCGCGCGGGTCGGGCCTGGTTTATCGATACCACTGGCGACACTGCTGTTGATAACCGCGATTGGTATATGGAAGGTTCGCTACTGGGCCCTGCTCGGCTTTCAAGCCTATCTGGCACTGTCCATAGTCGTCCTTTCGCTCGCACTTGTTACCGCAACCTCCTGGTACGTGGCGGTTGCGACACTCACGCTTATCCTGATTGTCGGCGCGCTTTTCTGGTCGCTGGTCAAGTCGCTGGCCCGAATCCAGATATCCGAGCGACAGGGATCCGGCTAGATGACTGACAGGCGCTACGACCTGGTTGTGATCGGATCCGGGCCAGGGGGATACGTCTCTGCCATCCGAGCCAGCCAGTTGGGGCTGAAGGCTGCCATCGTAGAAAGGGATAGGATCGGCGGGCGCTGTCTCAACTATGCCTGTATTCCCGCGAAGGCTGTACTGCGCTCTGCAGAGCTGTTCGACGAAGTATCGGGCGCATCGCGTTTTGGAGTCGATACAGCAGACACCTCAATCAACTGGAACGGTGTTGGCAAACACAGGAACAAGGTCGTCAAAACCCTGACCGGCGGAGTCACCGCGCTCTTGAAAAAGTACGGCATCGATGTGATCGAAGGATCGGGATCGCTTGCTGAGGGAGGTGATGTGCTTGTTGCGAGCGAGTCCGAAGGCCAAGAGACAGTCAAAGCCGAGAGAGTGGTTCTTGCTACCGGCTCTGTCGCAACATCGATCCCCGGAGTTGAATTCGGCGGTCGTATTATCGACACCGCCGGAACTTGGCTGATCGAAGAGTTGCCGAGTAGCCTGGCCGTTGTCGGCGCCGGTCCGTCCGGGGTGGAGATCGCCTCCGCGTTCGGGCGCTTCGGCACCAGGGTAACCCTGGTCGAGATGCTTGACCAAGTACTGCCGGCTGAAGATCCCGAGATATCGGAGATCGTGAATCGAGAGCTTTCCAAGCAGAATGTGGATATCCGCACGGGTACCGCGCTAGAGGCCGTTGAGCAGACAGATGGAAGTGTTGGGCTCAAATTTGCGGGTGATGAGATCCACGTCGACTACCTCTGTATAGCCACGGGCAGAGTGGCCGACACCGACGGCTTGGGGCTCGATCGGACTGGCGTCGAGATAGGGGAGAGTGGCCTGATAAAGACCGACGGGCAGATGCAAACGTCTACTGACGGAATCTACGCAATCGGCGATCTGGTAAAAGGTGTGGCACTGGCGCACAAGGCTTCCGATGAAGGTGTGATCGCAGCCGAGCATGCGGCCGGTCTAGATCCGCAACCTCTCGATTATGAGAAAATCCCGAGAGCTACGTTCTGCAAACCTCAGGTCGCAAGCTTTGGTTTGACCGAAGACCAGGCCCGGGAGCGATGCGACGATGTATCGATCGGCCGATTTCCCTTCGGCTCGATCGGCGCTGCCACAGTTTATGGGGAACGAACAGGACTTGTGAAGATCGTCGGCGACAGCGAGTTGAAGGAAATGCTGGGCGCTCACATCGTCGGCCCCAGGGCAACCGAACTGATCGCCGAGCTGGTAGTGGCGGATGCACTCGAGGGAGGTTACGAGGACGTTGCCCGCATCGTGCATGCCCATCCAACGCTTTCAGAGGGAGTCATGGAAGCAGCTCGCGATGTTGACGGCTGGGCTATCCACAACTAGAGGCCCGCTAGATGACCAACTCCGACGAACGACCGATCTTCTACTTCGATCTCGGCAGCCCATACGCATTCCTGGCCGCTGAACGCGTTAACCGGGTTCTGGTCGAACTGCCGATCTGGCAGCCGATCTTGCTCGGCGCAGTGCACAAGGCGACCGGACGCACATCCTGGGCACTTGGCGACGAGCGCGAGGCCGGCATGGCCGAGGTTGAAAGGCGTGCTGCCCAGTACGACCTGGGCATGCCAATCCAGTGGCCCGATCCCTGGCCGGGCAACACATTGAAAGCGATGCGAGCTGCAACCTATGCGTCGCGGATCGGCAAGGGCCAAGCGTTTGCGCTGGCGGCATTTCGCCAAGCCTTTACCGCCGGCAGAGACTTAACCGATACTGACAATATTCTGATCGCGGCTGCAGCGTGTGAGATCAGTCCCAAGGCGTTGTTGGGTGTGATCGAAACCGACTCCATAAAACAGGAGCTGAAAGCTGCCACCGGAGAGGCAATCAATCACGGATTGATAGGTGTGCCCACCGTCAAGATCGGTAAAGAGTTGATCTGGGGAGACGACCGGCTGGATCATGAGGCAGTGCCTGATATAGAGTGAGTGGCTGTGGCCCCAGATAAAGACACCTGCCTGGAGATACTCGAGAAGATGATCCTGATTCGGCGGTTCGAGGAGCGTGCGGGTGAGATGTACATGCGCGCCAAGATTGGCGGCTTCCTGCACCTTGCGATCGGCGAGGAGGCAACCATCATGGGGGCTGTGTCGGCGATGCAGGAGCGCGACTGCCTGCTGTCTACGTACCGGGAACATGGGCAGGCGCTGGCACGAGGCATGTCCGCCAATTCCGTGATGGCAGAGCTATTTGGCAAGGTCGATGGCTGCTCCAAGGGCAGGGGTGGCTCGATGCACCTGTTTGACTTCGACAAGCGCTTCCTTGGCGGCTACGGCATTGTCGGCGGCAACCTGCCGATCGCTGCCGGCATCGGCCTGGCGGCAAGCTACCGCGGCGATGACGACGTTACGGTCTGCATGTTCGGAGACGGTGCTACCAATCAGGGCACCTTCGGTGAGACCATGAACCTGGCGGCTCTGTGGCAGCTGCCGGTCGTCTTTGTCTGCGCCAACAACCAGTACGGCATGGGTACGGCACTGAGTCGGCACTCTGCAGTCACGAACCTGTCGAAAAAGGCAGAGTGCCTCGGTGTTGCCGGTCAGCAAGTTGATGGAATGGACGTGCTGGCAGTCAGGGAGTGCATGATCGAGCACATCGAGGGTGCGCGAGAGAAAAGCCATCCAACGCTGGTCGAAGCTCTTACCTATCGGTACCGCGGTCACTCTGCCGCCGATCCCGAGGTCTACCGAACAGACGAGGAGGTCGAGGAGTGGCGGGAACGAGATCCAATCGTTACGTTCAGCAAGAAGCTCAAAGACGACGGGATGCTATCTGATTCAGAGCTCGAGACAATAGAAGAGAGGGCCTCGGAGACAGTTGAGGAGTCGGTGCGGTTTGCCGAGGAAAGCCCGGATCCACCCCTGCAGTCGCTCTACGACAACGCATACGTGCTTGGCGACCAGGTCCAGGGCTGGTATTCGGTTGATGAGCGCACTCCGGGCGTCCACAAAGGCGAGCTCGAGCAAGAGATCGGTCGTGAGGGAGTCGCGAAAGAGCTGGCCGAGGCCGGTGCGGCTCACGAGAGTATCGGCGAGAAACTCAGACGTGATCGGGAGGAGTACAGGCAGAGAGAGGGTGATGAGACATAGCTGTAATGCGGTACAGAGATGCGCTCAACCTGGCGTTACGTGAGGAGATGGAGCAAGATGAGTCGGTGTTCCTGATGGGAGAGGACATCGGCGTTTTTCAGGGGTCGTTCAAGGTCACCGAGGGACTGTTGGACAAGTTCGGTGAACGAAGGGTGCGTGATACGCCGATATCTGAGAACACGATCGTCGGCATGGGAGTGGGCGCAGCGATGGCGGGCCTGAGACCGGTCGTTGAGATCATGACCGTCAACTTCGTGCTGCTGGCTATGGACCAGATAGTAAATTCGGCAGCACACATCCATTACATGTTTGGCGGCCAGGCCAAAGTCCCAATGGTCATTCGAATGCCCGGCGGCGCGGGGCATCAGCTCGGGCCCACGCATTCTCACAGCTTTGAGGCAATCTTCCTGCACGTGCCTGGTCTGCTTGTCGCCACTCCGTCTACGCCCCGCGATGCCCGCGGCCTGTTGAGGGCAGCCATTCAGGATGACAACCCCGTTATCTTCATCGAGCACGAGACGCTGTACGGAATGAAGGGTGAAGTCCCCGAAGAAGATGAGCCGATGCAATTCGGCCAGGCAGCTGTTCGTCGTACAGGCAGTGACGTAACGATCATCGGCATTTCTCGGATGGCGGTAACGGCACTGGAGGCCGCAGACATGTTGGAGGCGGAGGAGAGTGTGGATGCAGAGGTAATCGACCCGCGCACATTGAGGCCTCTGGACCTGGATACCATCATCCAATCTGTGCAGAAGACCAACAGGGCAGTGATCGTCGAGGAGGGCTGGCCCCACGGTGGCGTCGGTGCAAACCTTGCGGCCTTGATCCAGGAACAGGCTTTTGACTACCTCGACGCGCCGGTGGAGCGGGTCACCGGGGCGGATGTGCCCATGCCCTACTCGAAGCGGCTTGAGCAGGCAGCGTTTCCTCATGCCGAGCACGTTGTGAAAGCGGCGCTGGCAACGTTAGGAAGAGTTTGATGGCAGTCGATATCGTCATGCCCAGACTGTCCGACTCGATGGAGGAGGGCACGATCCTCAAATGGCTCAAGTCCACGGGGGACGAGGTCAATCGTGGAGAGGACCTGGTAGAGATCGAGACCGACAAGGCCAATATGACGTACGCCTCCGACACAAGCGGAGTTTTGGTCGAGATAACTGCCCAGGAAGGCGACGTTCTGCCTGTCGGTGAGGTAATTGCACTAATTGACCCGAGTGGCGTCGCCGGCAAGGCCCCATCGAGCTCAGAAAAGGTGGAGCGGGAGACAGCAGATGTGTCCCCCGCGTCCGAACCGAGTGCAACTGAAATTGCGCCCTCGCCTGTTAAACAAAAGATAGCGCCATCTGAAGGAGAGAGGGTAAAGGCCTCACCGTTGGCACGCAGGCTCGCTTCAGAAATGGGAGTCGATCTGGCTACGCTGACAGGCAGCGGGCCAGGAGGAAGAATCGTCAAGGCAGATCTGGAGGCCGCAGGCGACACGGTGAAGGAACCGGCTGAAGTGGAGGCCGAGGCCACCGCCGGAGCGGAGCAGCTCTCGGCAAAGGGGGTGGTGGAGACTGTCGAGCTGACGCGACCTCAGCAGACCGTCGCGCGCCGCATGGCGGAGTCAAAAGCAACGGCACCACACTTCTACCTGCAAGCGGAGATAGATATGTCGGATGCGGTCAATCTCCGCAATCAGCTGAAGGGGATCGCCGGAGACGAAGTGGTCCCAACTTACAACGACATGGTCGTTAAGGCGTCTTCTATCGCGCTACGCGAATACCCGAGGGCAAACGGCTCATATCGAGACGGCCGGATAGAGCTGCATTCGCGAGTGAACGTCGGAGTCGCGGTCGCCACTGAAGACAGCCTTACAGTTCCCACGGTGTTCGATGCAGATAAAAAATCGCTGGGAGAAATTGCGCACGAGTCGAGGCAGCTTGCTGAAAAGGTGCGATCGGGCACGATCACGCCACCGGAGCTTTCAGGGGGAACATTCACAGTTTCGAACCTTGGTATGTACGGCATCAAGAACTTCACCGCCGTTATCAACCCGCCGCAGGCGGCGATACTTTCAGTCGGTGAAATAGCCAAACAGGCCGTTGTGAACGATAAGAGCGGTTTGCTGTCGACGAGAAGCATGATGGAAGTCTCGCTCTCCTGCGACCACCGCATCCTCTACGGAGCCGAAGGGGCGCAGTTCCTGGCAAGGATCAGGGAGATCCTGGAAGAGCCGCTGGCTCTGACGCTGTAGCCGCAGGAAACATCAAATGGCCTCATCACCTGCAACCGCCGCTCAAAAGGATCTTTCACTCTGCGACCTCGGTCTCATCGAATATAGGGAGGCCCTGTCTATCCAGAGTCGCCTCCACAATGCGAGAGGATCAGGTTCTGTTCCTGACATGCTGCTGCTGCTCGAGCACCCACCAACGTACACGAAGGGACGCCGCTCAACCCACTCGGAGCTTCCGCTGGGAGAGGACTGGTACAGGGATCGTGGACTCGAAATCATCGAGACCGATCGCGGCGGCAGAGTCACATACCACGGACCGGGCCAGTTGGTCTGCTACCCGATCATCAGCTTGAAATCACTTCGCGATGACGTGCACAGATACATTCGCCAACTCGAACAGGTAGTCATCTCGCTGCTATCAGAGTATGGCGTTGAGGCCGGTACAAGGGACGGCCTCACCGGCGTCTGGACCAACGATCGCAAGATCGCTTCGATCGGAATACATGTGAGCCGAGGCATCACAACGCATGGGTTTGCAATCAACGCGGTGAATGACCTCGAGCCGTTCGAGTGGATCGTTCCCTGCGGTATCGAAGGCTGCACCGTTACCTCGATCGCCAGGGAGACGGGTGAACAGGTGGATATGAGCGACCTAAAGCAGAGATGCGCAGAGACATTTGCTCGCGTGTTCGAGAGCAGACTGCAGTTCAAGCCTGATCTGATGCTGGAGATGGTCGCATGAGCGCAACCCGCAGCCGAGCCCGCCCGGGAGGTACCGAGTATCGGGGAATGGGCGATCTTGAGCCTCACCCTGAGAAAAAGCCGGCTTGGTTCAAAGTACCCGCACCTGGCAGCAGTGATTATCGGACGATAAAAAAACTCATGCGTGGGTCGGAGCTGCACACGGTCTGCGAGGAAGCAAACTGCCCCAACATAGGCGATTGCTGGAATGCCGGAACCGCAACGTTTCTGATCCTGGGAGATGTCTGCACCAGAAGATGTGGTTTCTGCAACATCAAATCTGGAAGACCAGGCCCGGTCGACCGGCTCGAACCGCTTCGCGTAGCCACAGCGGCCAAGCGAATGGGGTTGCAATACTGCGTCGTGACCTCGGTGGATAGAGACGATCTGGCAGACGGAGGCGCATTTCTATATGCCCAGACAATCAGATCGATTCGCAGGCAGATTGCAGATTGCAAGATAGAAGTGCTGACTCCCGACTTTCGCGGACAGGAGATGCCGCTGGCACGAGTGCTCGACGCAGGCCCCGATGTTTTTAATCACAACGTTGAAACGGTGCCGAGCCTGTACAAGAAGGCACGTCGCGGTTCGGACTTCTTTCGCTCCTGCAGAGTCCTTGGCAATGCCAAGTCGATACGCCCGAATGTAGTCACAAAGTCCGGGCTGATGGTTGGCCTGGGGGAGAGTATGGAGCAGGTGATCGAGGCGCTGAAGCACCTTCGAGAGCACCACGT
>SDBU01009696.1_pt1 | contig 10765 bp, 9 predicted proteins | sample 2277071 | NCBI WGS metagenome assembly SDBU01 (sample SAMN10397929, study PRJNA504765) | marine sediment metagenome | isolation source: marine sediment core GS08_GC12, 126 cmbsf | place: Arctic Ocean: Gakkel Ridge, Loki's castle | collected 2008
CAAGCCAATCCAGCAGCGGGTGATTGAGAACCTGACCAAAGCTGACTCGGAGTTAGGTAGATCAGTGGCTAAAGGACTGAAAATCTAGCAGATGATTAAAGGAAGGAATCGCCACTGCTAACTGAGTGCTGCAAGAGGGGAGGGAATACTAAGATTACCTGGATCTGCGAGGATCCGCAACTTCAGCCCGCCGTACAAAGACGATGCGTCCAGTCATCGGACGCTGCCAACTGGAGGTCCAAGAACACGTTTCTTTGTACGAGACGCAAAGATCCCGTCCCACCTTTTGAGCTTCACTGACCCTTACTCCAATGTCCAACACCTTGCCCCAAGGCCATCATTCCGTTGACTCTAACTTATCAAATGGTACTACTAGTGGGGACAGGTCATATTGCGACCACAACTTAAGTAAATGTAGCCTGTCTTAAGCTGCGTCTCATAACTTCAAGGCTCTTATGTGTTTATGTAGGGCCTTCTCGAACTTAATCATGTCGTCTATCATATCATTCTGTAGATCGCTCCACTTATCCTTGTCATCCAATCCAGCATACTCACCTAGTTTCCTAATTCTCGAAGCCCTTCTGTCATCTAGTCTTTGCCATTCTAGTTTATCACCAAAATCTTTCTCTATTTCGTCTTTATGTGAATATAGGTCATCAAAGATCTGCTTATTCTCATCCTCTGACCCTTTGCCCCTGTCAATGTATAATTCTACACTGCCATATTTGTTAGTTATTGCGTAATTATAGCCTAGTCCACTCTTGCCAGCTCCGGTTCCTATCCACGAATATATTGTTGGCGACAAATTTGAATGCAAAGATGTTATCTGTCTGCTCTTTTCTAGCAGAGACTTCCAAAAGTCAAAACGTATTTTATGTCTTGCTGCAAGCTCCTTTTTTTCTTTTCCAACAACCTCTGCTTTTTCGCTCGGACCAGCAATAATGGTAAACTTTGGAGCCGGCTCGGAGTTTCCTATTCTATAGGCCTCTATCTTGACGAGATAGAAGCTCACGTCCATTCCGGTTTCGTTCAGCCATTCAATAGCTCTTTCATGCTCTGGTCGGGGCTCACTTGATACACAAATCGCTATTTTTGCATCCAGATTGGATACATTAGGTTAGAATCTTACCTAAGTGGTCGTGGTTGGTTCTCTCCAATTAATTCTCTATCAATACCCTCCGTCCAGATTCGTCCTCCGCAACAATATCTGCGGAGAACCAACCTATACTTTTTTCTCTTTGTATGGCTTTCAAACCAGTGTCAAGTTCCTCACCTAGCACCTCGATATTCTCAAAAAGCCACGGTGTAAAATCTCTGGCCTCGTTCTTCCAAACCTCTGCTAATGGGACTTTTTCTATTCGTCCTATCATTGCTCGCCTCCTATTTCCAGATGACTATGTCATCTTAACATTATTATACCGATAAAGCAACTTCAGATGACATTCGTCGAGGCTTTTGTGTGCAAAAGAGCAATCTCCAGACCAGACCTCCAAAACCCAGATTCAGACTGTGTCACAATTCAATTTTTTAGGAATTTTTCAAAAGAATACTCCACTTTGGGTCAAAAACTGAGGCTAAATAGGGACAAGACCCCGATAGTTTGTGTTTTCTTGCTCTTTTCCCTCCACTTTGATCACCGGACTTTAATTGTGACACAGTCTGAATCTGGTTTGTGTGGACGTTATCATTATAGCCAAGAGAAAGCCAACTTTGACAAAACCGCTAATATAGGCTATATACTATCAACCATACTTGATTTCTCGCTGTTTTATCAGAGCATTATCTTTATTAAGAGGTACTGCCTCATGAGAAATCTAACAGAATCTATTCCTTTAGTCATACCAGAACACTCTCCTATCACACACAATCCAACCAAGAACTATGGACTCACACAGAAAATAGAATCTAGTGTTTATCCATCAGATAATAGAAATCCCTCTATTTTATGTTTGTATTTTTGTTTAGCATTAGTGTTGTTCTTGAGTTATTCAATAATAAGAAACGGAATGCACTGGAGTGTTCGATATTCTGGGCCTTTTTGCTTTCGGTCTACTATGATAATGCAATAGTTGGAGAGGATATTTGAACGAAAGAACGACGATTGTAGCGTGTCCCAATAGTGACGCCCCGCCGCACAAACTGCGTCTCCCGAAAAGAAACGAGATTCTCAGAGTCTCCTGTCCAATCTGTGGGACGAGATTCCGATACCGGTTTCCAGACGTTGTAGAAATACTGGGCAAAAGAGGTAGGGTCCTTTCAGTTGCATCGTCATACTCACAACAGCCGGAGGAGAAACTGATAACTATGTCCCGCATTAACAGCTCTTCATGTCTATATCGGTACTTCAAGGAGTATATTGAAGACCCAAGGGTTCAGGAGCCATTTAAGACAATTGAGCAAGGTATAGGTAGCTTCTTTCATTCCTATCTAGAGAACCACTTCAAGCAGATCCTTGCAAGAAACGGAGTAATTAGAACCAAAGATACCATCGATGTGGACGACCTAGTCAACAGCTTTCGCCTTTCGTTCCTATGGGAAGGACAATTGAGAAAACCGTATAGAATCGTCCGAAAAGGGTATAGCATTAAGGAGTTCATTGCCAGACTTGAAAGGGTTGGACGTAACTACAATCGTTTCTTGCAAGAGTCCCTAGTCGACCACAAGATCAAGGCCATCGAAGGCTCTCTGCAAATAAAAACTGATTCATTCTATATCCGGGGGAAATACGACCTTATCACCGAGGATCCTCACAAATCGATAGTCCTATGGGATTGGAAGACGAGCGCTGTCCCCGACCCTGCTTACTATGAGCAATTCCGCAGTCAGAAAATCCAATTGGGCATCTACGCTATTTGGATGCGTCACAGATATAAGTCTCCTCTTATTCGCGGAACTGCGGTCTTTCTTCGTGGCGAACGCGGTGAGCTTTCCGAAAAGTTCACCGACAGCGTTGAAAAGGATATTCTCGACTACACGCATTCTTGGCGGCGGCGTCTAAATCAACAACAATCCTATCCCGCCATGCCGAATAAGCTTGGTCCTTGGTGTGGTTGGAACCCCGTATGTCCTAAACGGCGTTCCTGTATATCCTGACCAGATCAAGGCATCCAGACCACTTTGTCGGAGTAGTCAGTAAAGTCAGGGTGAGATTCCTGGATAACAAGGAGGATGCTGAATAATGGAAGAAGTCAGATGTCCGAAGTGCAACCGGTTTATGGTTGAACGGACCGTAAGAAGAGGCCCGAGGGCGGGTAGCAAATTCTATGGCTGTTCTCGTTATCCCGACTGTAAGCGAACTAGACCAATCGATTCAACGGTTGATGATCTATCAGTTAATAGGCAGGAGCAGACCGTAACCAAGACCGCCTTTTCTGGGACTGTCTTTCCCAGAAGCCTGGTCGCTATAGCAAACTCGCCAGACCACCAGGTTCGTTTCTTCGAAACTGCGGCACTACCTGAAGACCTAATAAAGAGCCCTAGCTCCGAGAATATAGAAGAAAGAATCCAGAGGGCTTTCTCTCAGTGGAGACTTGATTTTTCAGTAGAAGGAGGTCAATTCACATTGAATCAACGCCAGGGCCAAGTTGTTGGAGTCCTGGAGAAGATTCTCACTCGAGGAAGAATGACACTACTATCACCAAAGCTAGAGAAGAAACTCCAGAGCCTGTTTCTAAAAGATCCCAATTATAAGACTTCTCTATCAGTCATAGAAGTCTTGGCGCTCCAGGGATATAGGAGAAAACAGAGACTTCTCTGGCTTGACAGCGAAGAAGAAAGCCTTTTCTACAAAGACATCCTTCCACGACTCTTGGGAGACAACTGTGAACAATTTGTTCTCCCTCAAATCGAGATGTCAAGCCTGCTTTCTCTAGATGTAATCGGTGCGGAACACGAAAGAGTTGATTTTGGCATATTCCATCCGCTGCTCGAGGAACGAATCATAGTTGAAATCGATGGCGAACAACACAAGCAGCATGCTGATGCAGACGCGGAAAGAGATAGGATTTTGCGAGAGTCTGGATATGGAGTTGTCCGTATTCAAGCCAACGAAATACGAGAAGGCCATGGTAATGGGCTATCTTTGTTGGAATTAAAGCTTTCCGCAATAAAGAAGGAGGTCAGTGAAGACACGACACCTCTTGAAGAAAATATGCTTCAGTTCGTCTATGCAGTCAAACTTGTACATCAAATCCAGGTTGTTCTCCTCCAGGCAATTCAATCCGGGTTTCTAAGCTTGGAAGATCTAGATTCATGGCATATCACTGCTGACCTAGATGAGCTCGGCCTTTTTGGCAAGAAAGTGAGCCGAAGTATTCTCGGGAGTTCGGTCGCTGATTTTTGTGAGCTTACCAAAAGACTGGGTAGGCTCTATTCTCTTAGGACCGGAAAAGATGCGAAATCCAGTCTCCTCTCCGACCATATTGCATCTAGCTCTCCAAGCAAGGTCCACATTTCGTTCTCGGATAGGCACGGAAGCGATGAGGCCACGTTTAGTGTCCGGAACATCTATTTCCCCTTTCATATAGCGAATTCATCGTTTCCCGCGAGTGCAGTGGTTGAAGGTTCACTAAAAGAGCCCAAGGAAAAGGATTTGGAGTACTTTCTCCAATATCTCTTTCGCAAGCCTTCTTTCTGGCCAGGGCAATATGAGGGTATTGTACGAGCTCTTCAAGGTAAGGACACACTGCTGCTGCTTCCGACCGGCGCGGGAAAATCATTAGTATATCAACTTGCTTCCCTACTCTTGCCAGGACGAACAGTGGTTATCGATCCTCTCATTTCGTTAATGGAGGATCAAATTGACAACCTGGCAATGCTAGGCATTGACCGGTGCGTTAGCATCACGAGTCAAATGACAGACCCATTGGATAGATCGGGTACAATTGCACTATTCGGACAAGGAGAGTACTTCTTTACCTACGTGGCTCCCGAACGGTTTCAGACTAGTGAATTCCGTGATTCACTCCGGACATTGACAGTGCACTCACCAATCGCTCTAATTGTCGTAGATGAAACCCACTGCGTTTCCGAATGGGGACATGATTTTCGTACTCCCTATCTAAACATTGCTAGAACAAGCCGGATATACTGCGAATCAAACGGGAGCATTCCACCGCTACTGGGACTAACAGGAACAGCATCAAGAGCTGTTCTCAAAGATGTCCAACGAGAGCTACAGATACAAGCGTTCGACGCAGTCATTACCCCGAAGTCGTTTGATCGTCCCGAATTAGAGTTCAGCATAATCTATTCCACTTCGCAAGAGAAGATGGCCCGGCTAATGGGCTACTTGGGTCAGAAGTTGCCAAGTCTCTTTGGGATTACGAGCTCGACTCTCCAGCAAACAAGAGAAGAAAAGACCTATTCAGGACTCATCTTCTGTCCTTGGATCAATGGTGAATTCGGAACTGTAAGGGTATCGAACGAAATCCGACAGCAATTAAGTATCCACAACGAGACCTATAGCGGGGGGCCACCGAGGGGCTGGAAGAAAAAACAATACGACCAGCATAAACGGCGGGTGGCAAAAGATTTCAAGAGGAATAGGCTACCACTCTTGGTTTGTACGAAGGGGTTCGGAATGGGTATAGATAAACCCAATGTCCGGTACACTATCCACTTCAATACTCCCCCCTCTATTGAGTCTTTCTACCAAGAAGCGGGCCGTGCGGGCAGGGATAAGAAGCGAGCTTACTGCTGCATTATTGTTTCAATTGATGATTCTGACAGAATGAATAAACTGTTGCGCCCCGAGACAAGAATTGAGGACATGGCTGAAATTGTCAGTAACACGCCACGGGGGGAAAACGACGATGTGACGAGGAATCTATATTTCCATACAGAAGCGTTTCGTGGAATAGACAAGGAAGAACAAGATGTGGATGATATCCTTGAAGGACTGGGAGACCTGTCTAGAAAAAGAGAATTGGTATTCAAGATTCCAACCAATATTACCGCAAGAGCCTATATTATCGCAAGGTCGACTAAATCCGATAAGACTAGGCAAAAAGCTGAGCAAATAGCTCGGCAAATGTCTGAGAAAGCTCTGCACAGACTCTTGCTGATTGGGATCGTTTCGGACTACATGATAGACTACCAATCCAGTGAATTCATCATCAGGCTGTTAGGCGCTGATAAGGATGAAGTAGTCAGGACATATGGAGAGTACGTTGGTAGATATAACTATAACCGAGGTCAGGAGGAGACCAAGAAGGCGTCTCAATTGGTTCATCTTCCGATACCCGAGTTCGTGAGAGCTGTGATCCATCTGCTACTTGGCTTCATTTATGAAGTCATTGAACTTGGAAAAAGACGCGCACTGAGAACAATGTTCAACGTTTGCACTGGTTCGAAAAGCGATAGGGAGATTCACGAAGAAATCCTACGATATCTCACGGCTACGGAGTATTCTGAGAGTTTGGAGAAAGTGATCAAGGCCAAGAACGCCGGAATAGGAAGATGTAGGAACCTTGTTGTTTCCGTCAGGTCCCCGAATGAAGCTGCAGAACTCAGGGGTCAGGTATCTCGCTATCTCGAGTCTAATCCCGATCATCCAGGATTACTTATGTTGCTCTCTCTTTCGGAGGCGCTCTCCAAGGAAAAGGACGTTGAAGTCATACGGGAGAACTTTAGAGCTTCACTGTCTTTCGCTCTGAGCAGCTACGGATTGAACGAGTCTTCTGTTTTTGGATTCGCTGCTTGGGCCGCTTCATTTATCAGCATGCACAGCAGAGATTCCGCTAGAGACCTGATCCTATATCTTATCCAGACACATTCGAGTCGCCACCTAGCCAGAAAGCTCATTGAACACCTGCCGCTTACTCTAAGTGGGATACCGGCATGGTTTCTTATGACGAAACTTCAGCGAGACTGTGAGTCCCTAATCATAAAAGAAGAAGATTGAAAAACGGACTCTCGCTCTTGATAACGATTTCATAGCATCAAGAAAGTGGGATGGGGTGAGTGATTCGAAATCTGGGAAAGTTCATACAGAATCCCGGAATCTAAAAGGAGATCGAATGGAAAAAGAGACTCAGGAATTCCTGAAAGCAGAAGAGGCTGCGGGGAAGCTTGTTCAAACACTGGAGAAGCTAAAGGCTGAGGGTATCTCATACCAGACGGCTTCGGAGGAGCTAGACAAGGTTCGAGATCGACTTGTCAATCTAATTCAATCAACTGAAGAGGTTGTCAAGGGTAGCCGCGAAATCGTCGGCGTTCTGAAAGAAATTGGGGGTCCAGAGATTCTGGACAGACTCTCGAGGTTGAAAGAACAGTGTGGTCAAGAATTCGCAATATGCTCCAGGAGTCTGAGAATACTGAATAGGCTCGTCATTATAGCGATTGCAGGTTCGGTGGCAGGAGTTGTTCTTGGGATAGTGGTGCTTGTGCGATAGAGAATGAAACGAGTCTGGCGAAAACTATTTGTGAAAGGAATGAGTAACAGCCAGGCCTGTCTTTTCTTGAGTTCTCCTTCCCCACCAATCTGTACCAATTTGCATGGTTTTATACCTCACATGGACACCTACATGGAAGCCAAACCTCGCCTTTCGCCGCCATCCGGATGGATTTGCTCAAATCCGCATGCTGTGAATTACTAACGACATGTATGACAACAAGTTAAAAGAGTATAAAGAAAAACAGCAAGACCTACTTATCCAGATGGAAGAACATGGCAGGGCTGACGAAGACTTCTACTTAACGGCCCCTAGGGTATTAGACCTGGCAAGCAGAGCCTTGAAAATCTTCGAAAGTTCTGAAGTAACCGAAAAAAGGACTCTGTTAGATTTCCTACTTCAGAGCCCTATCTTGAGTGGCAGAAACCTTTTATTCAAGCTGAAAAGCCCGTTCGATGTTATAACCCAATATGGCAAAACTCAAGATTGGCTCCCCGGACTGGACGATGTTGATAACGGCTGAGCTATAAACAGTTGTTTGTTCACGAACCTCAAATTCATGCAATCCCACCCCCATCTATACCAATAAATCGACTCTTTCCTTGACTTTTATGTTCAATATTATATAATGTTCAATAAATATTGAACATAACTTAAGTTGAACAAAATGACTGTGCAAATCAATAGAAGCCTGTTTAGAGACAAGTCCACCCTTATTCTACGAGAAATCCTTCATACTCCGGACAGGTATTGGAAAGTGCGAGACTTGGTAAAAAAATGTAAAGTTAGTATAGGGCTTATTTCACGCACTCTCTCATTTTTGGATAAACTCGGCTTTGTAGAAAGAGTAAATCGAGGAAGAATAGGATATACCCGCTTAATCAAGAAAAAAGAGCTTTTAGAACTATGGGTTAAAAACTACGATTTTTCACTAAATAAGGTGCAGAGTTTCTATAGCCCAGATGAAAAGATACTCGCGAAGGTAAGAAATTTCTTTAGGGAGAAAGGCCTGGATGAGTTTTACGCACTGACACTACATACTGGCGCTAACTTCATAACATCTTACATGGTGACGGAAGATATCCACATTTACTTAAATCATCACAGTTTCGACAAAATTATCTCTGAGATGCAGGATAGAGTTCTTCTAAAACAGTTAGTTAGAGGGGGAAATGTAAATTTTGTTTACCCATACTACAGGAATTCTGTTTTTCACAATGTTCGGAAAATCACCAAATACAGAGTCGTCTCTAATCTACAACTTTATTTGGATCTCTATAATTTTGCCCCACGAGGAAGAGAACATGGTGAATATTTAAGAAATGTGCTTGAGAGGAAAGGTGCAACTATTTGAATAGATCTATTCAGGAGAGAGCTTTTTTCAAGGTGTTAGAAGACTTAAGACACTACCTTTCCTATCTAGTAATAGTTGGGGGCTGGGTGCCTTATCTCTATAGAAATTATCTATGGAAAGGGGAGGCAGACAACCCTTATTTGACGGCAGACATTGACATTGGAATTAGAACCAAAATTGAAAACTTCCAGCAAACTTCAATCTACAAGAGATTTACTGAACTACAATACTCGGAACGTCATCTCAGCATTGGGAAAGCATATCCTGTTGTACCTGAGGTCAAGTTAACCAAGGATGCTGTTCCCATTCCGGTAGAATTTATCTCTGGGAAAGATGTGTCAGAAGATTATCTTAGAAGATTGGTAGGGTCAGAAATTCTGGTGAACAAACTTGAATACTTCGAGATAATTCTGGAGAACGTTATAAAAACAAAAATAGAGGGGAAGACAGCTTTGATTGAGGTTTTCATTCCTTCCCCTGAGAATTATGTCTTTCACAAGCTTCTGACGTTTTCTCTCAGACCAGATCATGTAAAGATGAGAAAAGATCTTTACTATATCTACTATGTCTTGAGATTTGGCCCCAATCCTGACCGTCTATTACGTCATATCTCTAGGTTCAAGCACAGACCTGAATACAAAATAGCCAGAGAAAATGTGGATAGATTTTTTTCAAACAGGCTTTCCGAAGGTGTTCTATTGGTTGCTGAGGAATTTGGTCCTGATGCCAGAGTGAAAGACATAAGAGAGCATATTTTGGGTATATTTCAAGGGTTAAAAGCTGTGCTATCCTGAAACCAGCGGTTTTAGCAATTTCTTCTTTTTTCTAAAGAAATTAACAGGCATGACTGAGGTAACGGGTGAGTAATTCGAGAGTTTAGATTAAATAGGTGAGATGTTCTGAAATCGTCTCCAATAAATGGTTTATATGTTGGCTCCCCGGACTGGACGATGTTGATAACAAGTCTGAGTAGCTTCTCAAGAGTCTTGTTCTGGACTTTTCAAAAGGCTGAAACTTTGAAGACCGTGAACTTTTTGATATCTATGAAGACTCTCACTGTTCCCCCGCTTCTTTCTTGAAAAATAGGAATGTTTTCAGCGAACGGCATCGGTGTAATAAGAAGTAATGAGTAAGCAGAATTTGGGCGAAGTGAAACGACAGCCTTTACACCGGGAGGGAATACTCCTACGAAGCAGGTCACTTCTCTTAGCTATTTCCTTTGCTTACATTGTTTTTTTCACCTCCAATAATTTTCTATTTTCTCAGAAAATTCAGGCTGGTTTAAAGGCAGGCACTAAAGGTAAGATTTTTAAGGTGCAAATCGCAGTAATATAGAATTACAGAGGATTTGGATAATTTTTACAAGGTCCTAAGTTAATCTTCAATAGAACCTTTTGACATAATGTACCTTTCTATTAGAATAAAAGAGCAATTTCTAAGCTTACCCCCGCAGGATAGGATAAATGAGAAGAATTTTGGTACTCTTGTCAATAGCGACTTTAGGATTTGCGACCATTATATCTTATAGTCTTGCCAGCCAGAACACCCTCCAGCCTTCATTAATTAAAAAACACTTAGACAATTTAGGCTGATTTAGGGGAGACACCAAAGGTAAGATTTTTGAGGTGCTATAATATAGAATTATACAGGGTTTGAAGGATTTTTGCAACAAATACTTAGATATTATATTGTTGATCTCCCTAAGAAATAATTATAGTATCTACACACATATGTCCGTTTTTGACTAGAAGTAAGGTGAAAGTAGTGGTTGAAATGGAACTCCCTCTGAGTTAGATTTGAGCTTAGTAGGGGAAAGCCAAATCTAGCAAAAAGAGGAATCCTCAGGTGTACTATAGTTAGCACACAATCAATTCGGTAAGGGCATCGGATGGTTTCAAGCTAAATCTAGCCTTCCCTGGTTTGGAACTACAGAGGAAACGGTAGCTCTTTTAAGAAAGTATGGGATTGATGAAAGAAATCTCTGGATTCCTCATTTAGGAAGAGTTATGAAATGATA
>SDBU01009697.1_pt1 | contig 10765 bp, 6 predicted proteins | sample 2277071 | NCBI WGS metagenome assembly SDBU01 (sample SAMN10397929, study PRJNA504765) | marine sediment metagenome | isolation source: marine sediment core GS08_GC12, 126 cmbsf | place: Arctic Ocean: Gakkel Ridge, Loki's castle | collected 2008
TTCGGAAAAGTTTCTGTTGAGATTATCGATTGCAGCACGATACATCTCGGCAATCAGTCTCTTTGTCGCGTTTGGCTTGAACAGGTATCCCCGCCTTGTTTTCTTTCCCGTTATTGTTCCCCCGATTATGTTGGCCAATTCCAGCTTCCCTTCCGCCAAAGCGTCGACGCTATTCCTTATCGGCACATACTCGCTCTTGAGCGTTCTCAGCAAAGCCCTATTATCCGAACCGTATTTCCTGAACTGTTTAAGGTATAACCTGAGCGTTTCCAGATTCAGGGTCGTGCTGTTCAGGAAATCTCTCAACACAGAACAACCGGATTGCTCGATCTCTGAACCAGCACGAAAAAACAACATACCCCCACTGCCATTATTGACCATCTTCCCGAATTCAATCATTCTCATGACCTCATCGAAGGCTTCTCTTTCCTTGCCTTCGTTGAAAAGGCTACGGGCACGAATCGCGAGGAGATGTCGAGCTCTTCTGTACGCTGGAAAATAAGGAAGGAGGGTTCCTACTCCCATTTCTTCAACCTCAAAGGATTCACAATTCATTGCTTTTTCGACAAGCTTTAGAGCCTCTTTGTTCTTATTGATTAGTTCATTCGCGAAGCGCGGGTCCCAGTCGATCCCGTCTGCGATATTCTCCGCCATATCGTCATCGGTGCCTTCAGGCCAGTCGAATTTCTCGTGTGATGACTTGATATAATAGAAGGCGTTCTCGCTCTCAGGTATGTTCAGCGTTACCGGCAGAAGGTCGCTGTCGTTCGGCGGCGGGTCGTCCTCCAATCTCCTGTGCACGAGGTAAGAGCCCCACAAACAGAACGCAATAACAAAAAGGACTATTGCTGAGCGCGAGAGCCACCATGTGGGCTTTCTTCTCATCAACTCCACCTATCTATATTAATTCGCGATGAGGTCCTTGGTGAATTCCGAGAGCCTGCCGGTGATCTGCCAGATGCGCAGTTTCATTCTCGGCTTGTGGCCGAGGAGGTCGTCCATCTCCTCGCTGATCCGGCGGAGTTCACGCGATGTGAGCTCTACCGGCTGGTGCTTGAGCCTTACCTGCTGGATGGGGATTCCGGGAAATCTGCTGAGGAGCTTCGGTGTGAGAACGATGAGGTCGATGGAAGTCATGCCCGACTCGGTCCGGGTTATCTTGAGCGGGTAGAATAGCGACTCCGTCTTGAACCGGTACTGTATCGCGTCGTTTGTCTTGACTTTGTCGTCGAGCTCGACGACGTCGAATACGAACCACCTGAAATCTTCCTGAAGGTACTCGTTCACGACTTCTTTCATCGCCCGGGGGATTTTCGGAGTTTCCACGCCCTGTTTCTTGAGGTAGTTCTCGACCCACTCGACAAAACCAGCGGCGTTAACGACGCGTGTGACCGATATGTCGTGTGCACCGATTTTCTCGTGGAAGGTGACTTCCCCGGCTGGAATCACCGCTTCGGATTTGGCTCCGCCCCTGCCGAGGGTCCATCCGCTGCGGGGCCTTTTTATTTTGCGGTTGATTATCGCGATGGCCCTTTTGAAGGCGTCCAGGTCGCCCTTCTTCACCGCCGGTTCAGACGGCAGAGGGATGACCTCGAGCACTTTTGTCGGTCTGGATGCTCTTAGGTCGGTCGAGAGCAGGAGTATTTCCTCATCGCCGTTCCATGCGATGATCGCCCTCTGTGTCGGCTCGAAGATCTCGACGTCCGGGTCGAACGGGATTGATCCCCTGTCCGCGTATGTTGTTTGCGCGATGACTGTAACGAATACGGCAATTGATAGAACGATCTTTTTCATGATGACCTCCCTGTTGTCAATTTGACGGCTTCTCATCTTACATTATATCACATTTTTCCTCCTGGTGCATCCCAAGAAGAAAACGCAGGTAGGTACTATTCGGTGTCCTCGTGAGAGCTTGAGGGGGGTATTCTCGAAAGGTCTTTCTGGCCGAATAATAGGGAGGATGTGGGCAATACTGGACTCGAACCAGTGACCTCATGGGTGTGATCCATGCGCTCTAGCCAACTGAGCTAATTGCCCTTTTTGATGGAGGAATAATACGCCTTTGCGATTCGCATTTTCAAGCGATTTTCCGAACACGGGCGCGTAAAATGGTAGCGGCGGCATTTTCATGCCGCCGCCTTGTTGCACTGTTCCCTGGTCGCATAGGGATATTTTCTCACTCCTCAAGCGGAGGAGAAGCGCAGACTAAAATGGCTCTGGATAAAGCCAGGTAAACGGGCCATCAGCTGACTCGATAAGCATCCAAAAACCCTCCCCCGGCAGGAACTTCCTGTCTGCGGCCGTCTCGTCCCAGTTCCGCCATGTCGAGGATAAGCTGTTGTAGTATACGCGGTCATAGTTCTGTGTAAGCGGATTCCACCACATGATGCCGTCGGATATGTAATTGACAAAGTGACCCTTGAAGCCCGATTCAATCAGGCCTGATTCCTCGAGCGATACTTCAACCGGGTAAGGTGAGCCGCAGAGGTTTCTGCCGGGAACCAGCTCAATTGCCCTGCTTTCCGTTTTGACTTTGCCGATATGGCAGACCTTGCTGCCGGCCTGTGGGTTGTTCACGATTATGAAGTAGCCCTTATCGGGCTCGAGATCGAAAGCCGGCGGAGCACTCTCCGTATACCAGTCCTTCCAGAGGCCCTCATTGGGATCGTAGTATGCGATCAGGTAGTTCTGGCTTACAGGGTCCCACGCCAGTATCCTGTCGGAGAGGTATTTGATTATGCTCCCCGTCAACGCGTCGCCTATTGTGTCGTCGAGGCTCGGGTTGAAAGGTATAAACGGGGTTGAGACAAGGGTCCGCTCGGTTATAAGCGCTTGCCACATAAGCCCCGCCATCTCATACGAAACGGTGCCCGTATCATCCTCGACAACCTTGTAGAACCTCCAGCCTGAGGACGGCGTTGAGGTATCGGCCCAGCTTGTGAGAGCCCCTCCGGTCGGGATGCCCGACTCGAGAACGGACCATGTCATGGAATCGGAGAACTCGTCGTCGGAGCAGTATACGGTATACGTCTTGCCTGCGAGACCGCTGCTGCACCATGTGAGCTCCACGTTCTTGTTCGACGGTGTTTTCGGATGAGCTCTTTTCAGCATGGAGGAGACGCTCTCGGCGTTGGTGAAGTTTATATACGAGCCGAACTCGTATGGCCCCATGTCGACGGTCTCGCTGGTTCTGCCGAAAGCGATCCTGGGATTACCGTCGAGGTCCGTATCAGGCAGGTTGGGGGCACTATTGTCTCCGACGTCAACACATGGCGAATCCCACAACAGGTGGTAGTCGTCAAATCCGGGATCAACGAAATCGGGATCCTCTTCGATGTTGCCTGGACCCCATGTTAGAGTGGATGACATGCCTACATAGACATCGCCGGGACTCTGGCTGACATCAGAATAGCTGATAGTCATATTCGCGGGAAAAACCAACCAATCCAGAGCTACTTCATCGCCTTGGTCTGCTTCATTGTCCCACAGAATGGAGTTGATTAGTTCTGTCGTATTGCCAACAGAGCACAGAGCGCCGCCATCTCCGTTCGGCGCAGTATTTGAGGAGAAAGTGCAGTTTGTGAGAACAAGATTGGTCCCGTAATAACTATATATTCCGCCCCCTGATTCGCTGGTTGAGCTGTTTCGTATAAATGTACAGCCTGTGGCACTCAGGTGGTTCTCACTCCCTGCGAAGATGCCTCCACCACGTCTGAGTGTTGTGTTATCCCTGATATCGCAATTCTCTACCTCTCCGATACAATCGTCGTCACAGTGTATGCCACCGCCATCCCCCAACGAGACGTTGCCTATGATCGAGCAGTTCTTGATATCGAAGTCAATTGTGTAAGCTTTTATTCCGCCACCATAATCGATGGCTGTGTTATTCATAATGAACGAATCCCTGATGTAGGCTTTCCCCTTTGGAGTCTCTTGTTGCGAACTACCTATGAGAACGCCACCTCCTCCTTCATAGTGGGGTCCTTCCAGTAATTCATTACCTCTCACCGTGCATCCGATTATGTTAAGCCCTTCAGGTGAAGCTCTGTTGTGCCTTTTTTGTTGCAGATAGAATATGCCGCCTCCACCGTGAGCGCGGTTGTTCACGAATTGGCTTTCTTCGATAAGCGGATCGCACTCAGCGCATTGGATACCACCCCCTGAAAGAGCTGTGTTAGCCTCAAATCTGCATCTCAAGATATGGGGCTTATTCGATCTTCTGCAACGAATACCCCCACCGTTCTCGTAGGCAGTGTTCCCAATCAGATGGCAGTTCCTGATCGTGGGGTTACTATGGATCATATTGATCCCGCCACCATGTGCTGCTACGCCGTTTCGTACTGTGAATCCATCGATTACAGTAGTGTTTAGCTCTGACTGGCGAAGATGGAATGCCCTGCCGTTTCCCTGGCAGTCAATAACACAGTTCTCCGAGCCGCTTTCAGATTTAAGTGTTATGTCTTTGCCGAACATCTCTATTTCTTTGTTGCCGATGCCTGTGTAAGTTCCGTCTGCGACCAATACGGTATAATTCCATCCGTTCTCAGCCGCGTTGATTCCCGCCTGGATGGTCTTTTTTGGGCCGTGAATGCCGTTGAACGACGAGGCCAGACCGTCGTAATCGTCATTGCCTGTGGCGTCGTTGACGTAGTAGGTTTTTTCAGTGTTGTCCGGGTGGAGCGGATTGGTTGCCGAAGCTGCCTCCAGAGAATCGCTTCGACCGTCGCCATCGCTGTCAGGGTTCATATAATCTGTGCATTGGCTGTATTCTTGAACGTTATTCAGGCCGTCTGTATCGGGGTCGGCGCCAGCATCACCGGAGTACAGGCTTTCCCACCAATCGGGCAAAGCATCGTGATCCGTATCGATGAACTCGTCTGCGCCGATATCTACCTCATCGCCGCTGACGCGAGCTTCACCGTCTATATCAGGGTCGTAGGCATCAGCCGTGTTGCCCACGTCAATGCATGGAGAACCGGCCTGGAGATGTCCGTCCGGCGTCAACAGCGGATCGTCATCGATATTGTGCGCGCCCCAGACCACGGTGCTGTCAGCATCTTCGGTTACGCCGTCTTCGCCATCCTGAACCGCACAGTAGTCGACGGTCAAGGTAGATGGAGTTACCTCAAGATCGGCTCTCCATGTAAGAGGACCTGCCTGGGGACCGAAATCGGCTCTGTTGTTCCACAGGATTGAGTTCTGCAGTATTGGAGCGCTCTCCCATAGAGAAATCAGACCGCCGCCATAGAGCGCCTGATTTCCAGTAATCGTGCAATTGATGAAAATGCTGTTATCAAATACCATGGAGTTGATTCCACCGCCATAACACCCGATGTTGTCCTGTACAATGCAGTTGGCAATGACCAGAGTTCCCAAGCCGGCAATGATTCCCCCGCCTTCGACGCCCGCTCTGTTTCCCTTGATTATGGAATTGCTTATGATTCCATCCGTTTCAACGCAAAAGATTCCGCCCGCCTCCCCTGCTGCTTCATTTCCAGTGATCAGGCAATTCGTCATATCCAAGAAACAGTTGTCACAGAAGATCCCGCCTGCATCACTACTACCAACGATTGCCCTGTTATTACCTATGATGCTATTCGATACTGTAATATTGGAGCTTCCCACATATAAACCACCTCCAGCACTACTGGCGTAAGTAACTCTATTGGAATCGATTAGACAATCTGTTATTAGAAGGGAGCATCCGTCGTTGCAGTAAACTCCACCTCCATCATCTGTCGATTCATTATGCGAGATGGTGCAGCTCTCGATGATTGGATCACTGGCGGCTTCACAATAGATCCCCCCACCATGATCAGTGGCTCTATTGCTGGTTATCACGCAGTCTCTTATCGTTGGACTGCTGCCATAGCAGTACATGCCGCCGCCGTAGTCTGCATGTCCGTTCTTTATTGTGAGACCTTCGACAATTGAATTGGGGATCTCACCGGAAGTGAAGCTGAAACCCCGGCCGGCGTTCTGGCAGTCAATTGTGCAGTTTGTGGGACCGTTTTCAGATCGGACGGTGATGGCCTTGCCGGCGAAGTCCAGGTTTTTGTTTTGCGTGCCGGTATAGATGCCGTCGGCGACGGTCACGGTATCGCCGTGGATAGCTGCATCAATACCTGCCTGGATGGTTTTCTTGGGCCCGTGTTCGCCGTCCCATTCAGGTGCGAGGCCGTCCCAAACGTCATTGCCAGCATCACCATTTACGTACAATTGCGTTGCGGTTACTTCGCAAGATAGCGACAGAGCAATCAGGATGGTCATGACTATCGCTGCTTGCCAACTTAGTTTGGTAATCATCTTAGTTCCCTCCAGTTTGCGGGCATAAGAACTGCCCGGCTCCTTGTTTGAAGCACAGTTAGACACTGGCGCTCACTCGAAACCAGGCAGAACGGAGAGTTAGACAACTTTTTTTGGTCCGATGGCGTTCACAAAAAATGTGAAATCATACCGCCTCCACTTCTATACTCGCAAAAAGGTTGTAAAAGTTGCGCGGAAAAATGAGAAAAGATGCTTTTTTTTGGCTTGTTAGCTATCCAAATCGGAAGTCTCGAGGTGATGAGGGCGTTCTTTTTGTAGGGTAGGCGCGTCGAGTGCCGGGGAGGATGATTTCAGAACCCGGTTTTTGACTTGATTTTGTGTGGTATGTATGGTATACTATTTAAAGATATTATTTGCAGTGACATCCTGAAGGGGGATTTTTGTTATGTTAAGGTTCAGTTGCGTCTTAGCGTTAGTTCTTGCGTTTTTCCTGGTTTCCGGTTCCTGTTTTTCTTTCGAGCCTGTCCTCAAGGCAGGGGTTAAGATACAGGCGAATGGTTCCGACCTCAATGTGGGGGCTTACGCTATCCCGAGGGTCTATGACTGGAATAATGACGGCAAAAAAGACCTGATCATCGGTGAGCACGCTGTCTATGGCAGCGGGAAGGTGAGGCTGTACTTGAATTCCGGGACGGATGCCAATCCTGTCTTCACTACTCCTACCTTTATACAGGCGGACGGCGTGGACATCTCTGTTACGGGCAGCGGTTGTCAGGGAGCAGGTCCCGAAGTGGTCGATTGGAACGGCGACGACAAGAAAGACCTCCTTGTCGGCGATGCCGTAGGATACGTCCATCTGTTTCTCAACGAGGGAACCGACGCGGACCCTGTTCTTGGTGCGGGGAGCTATGTCCAGGTAGGCGGATCGAACTACAAGGCGGATGCGCGTGCCGTCCCGTGTGTGAACGACTGGGACGAGGATGCTAAGAAAGACCTGCTTGTAGGAAGAGGCGATGGAGAGATAAGCTTGCTCATAAACACAAATACTGATGCGGATCCCGTATTCAGTGTCGATGACCGTGTTTACGCTGATTTTCAACCTCTCGATGGCGGTTTCCGCGTTTCGCCGAGGATCTTCGATTGGAATGGCGATGGTTACAAGGACATAATCGCTGGTGAGGGTTACGGTCGGATATTGTTCTACGAAAACATAAAGACAAATGACGACCCAGACTTTGATGATGAGAAGGTTTATCTCGATGCCGGCGGCTCGCAGATAAACCTCGAGGGTTCAAGGACGCGGCCCGACCTTGTCGACTGGCACAATGACGGGCTGCCAGATATATTGTGCGGTACCAGGTATGGTTATGTCTACTATTTCGAGCAGGAGTTCATCTTCGAGTTCGAAAGCATCTCGTATGATTCGTCGACGGGAACCACCCTTGTCTGGCGCAGCCGCACGGGCGACACGTACACCGTATATTACTCGACAAATATGGTGGACTGGTATGTGCTGGACGGTTCCGTTCCATCAGACGGCTATACAACCGAGTGGACCGACAGCGGGTCGATCGGTGAGACAAAGAGGTTATACAGGATTGGGCTTGCCGAATGACATTTGACCGGCCACGAGCGCCGGAAAATGCTACAATAACAGCCGTAATTGTGACCCATTATGTTCGTAGCACGGGAGTGTTGTGTTTGGAAGCGAAAGTCGAAGAAGCCGTCGAGCAGGCTCTCAGATTTCTCAGATATTCCGACCGCACGATCCACGAGATGAAGGGGAAGCTCAGGGCTAAAGGCTTCAGTGACAATATCGTCGACACGGCGGCGCGGAAGCTGATTCGGCTGGGTCTTCTCGATGATCGCAAGTACGCGGAGAAGTGGATACGCGGCAGGCTCCGGTCGAGGCCGATAGGCCGCAGGCTTATCGATCAGAAGCTCAGGCTTAAAGGAATTCATCCCGAAGTCCTCGCTGAGATACTCGATCCCCTTTACCGTGAGTTTGTCGAGTCCCGAGGGATCGAGAAGCTTGCATGTAGACAGGTTATGAAGTACAAGTCTGTCGAGGGGCTCAAATTGAGGAAGAAGCTTTTCGACTTTCTTTTCAGGCGGGGATTCGGTTATGACGAGTGCGTTTCCGCGGTCGCACACGCCGCATCTGGCAAGGAGGATGAGGACTCTGAGTTTCCTGATGAGTGAGGTCCCTTTTCTCGAGGGAGTCAAGGTCTCGTCCAATTCTTTCCATTGCCGGATGCAAGGGCTTGCCGTTTATACATGATGTCTGTGAAAGGGCAAGTTGTTCTGATGTCAGCCGACGAATTCGGCAAGTTCTTCTTCCCCGCTAATTCAGAATCCCTTGTTCCCTCTTTTCTCCTTTCCGGCTCGATTCTCTCTCAGAGGGCTTTGTGACTCTGTAAGAACAGTTTCGACTCAGAGAGAGGCCGAGGATTCCCCGTTTTGTGACAGTATCGTTTCTAAGGGACCGAGGGGGAATATGCGGGCTGGGTCATGGCATATTAATTGCTCAAATCGTCAGGGAGAGTATCTCTATAATCTTCTACAGGCAGGTTCCGACTATGGGCGTATTGAATGCATCTGATCTGAAGCCTGGGATGGTGCTCGAGGATGATGTTGTCACAAACAAGGGCACGAAGCTTCTGCCCAAGGGGATTGAGCTCACGGAACGGCATATCGAGATAATGAACACGTGGAATGTTACCGAGGCACCTGTCGTGGGCTTATCGAAGGGGGACATTACGAGGGAGAGACTGAACAGCGTGAGTGATGAGGATCGAGCGAAGATCAAGGCTGGAGTTGAGATGCTCTTCTCCGGGTTTGAGGGCGACGAGGTGATGGATGAGATAGCGCGGGTTGTGACGAAGGTTAAGATAACCCGCCTGGCTGAATCGGGCCCATCGAGCGGATCAGAAGAGTGATTTATTCGGCTGCAACAGTGTTGGTTCCAGGACATTGGAGGAATAGAGTCTGATGCGTGAGGCACTGCTGAAGAAGACAATATTGGACGTAGACAATCTGCCTGTTCTTCCGGAGATATATCAGAAAATCGACCGCATGACGCAGGACCCGCATACGACTGCGGAGAACCTCGCAAAAATCGTTTCCGACGATATAGGTTTGACATCCAAGCTGCTTAAACTCGTGAATTCGCCGTTCTACGCTTTTTCCCGCAGGATAGGGACTGTGCCCCAGGCAATTGTCATCATCGGCTATTCGGCTCTGAGAAACCTCGTTCTGACCAGATCGGCCTTCGAGCTGTTTCCCAAGTTTTTCGGGACAAAGAACTTCAAGTACATGCCCTTCTGGAAACACTCGATCGGCTGTGGTGTCGGGGCAAAAGTCATTGCCAAAGCGTGCGACTACAAAGAGATCGAGGAGATGTTTGTCAGCGGTCTCCTTCATGATGTGGGGAAGATCGTCCAGGAGCAGCTGTTGAGGGAGGATTTCTCCAAGGCCCTTGACCACGCGGAGAAATACGATCTCACCATTCTTGAGGCTGAAAATGCAGTGATGGGTTTCTCCCACGCCGAAACCGGCAGCCTGCTCGGCGAGAAATGGAACCTCCCTTTAGTCATATTTGAATCGATCGCGTACCATCACAAACCGCAGGACGCCCTTGGAAATCCTCTTCAGGTTTCGATGGTGCACCTGGCAAACGTTCTGTCACACGCTCTGCAATTCGGCTTCTCGGGACAGTACGTCCTCACAGGCGTCGAGAGGTCTGCCTGGGAGACACTGGGTCTTCCCCTGGGCTGCATCGAAAAGCTCGTGGATGAGATGTTGGGCGTGTTCGATGACGCGGTGGAGTTTGTAATGAGTTGACCTCGTGTTCCTTGACCTGAATTGGAATGTGTCATGAGCTTTCGCGTTTACAAGGCCGTTATCGTTGGAAGCGGCCGTATAGCTGGAGGTCTTGAGGACGATACTCTGAGGCCGCACCCCTGTACGCACGTGGGAGCGTACAAGCGCTTTCCCGAGATAGAAGTCGCGGCGTGTTCGAGCAGAACGGAGGAGCAGGCGCGGGAGTTCGCGGAAAGGTGGGGCATACGGAACCACTACGGCGGCTACCGGGAAATGCTCGATCGGGAGCGAGCCGATATCGTCAGCGTATGCACTCCCGCAGAACACCATTACGATGTGGTCATGCATGCCGCGCAGTGCCACACGAAAGCCGTGTTCTGCGAGAAGGCCATAGCCACATCGATCGAGGAAGCCGACGAGATGATCTCCGAGTGCCGACTTTATGGGACCCGCCTGACGGTAAACCATACTCGAAGATGGTGTCCTGACTTCCGTGCCGTGAAGCAGATTATCGATTCCGAAGAACTGGGCAGCCTGCATTCCATCACGGGCTGGTTTGGCGGTTCATTAATCCACACGGGAACCCATTTCTTCGACATCATGCGCTATTTGTGCGGTGACGCTAAAGCAGTTCAGGGGGTCGTTTTCGGGAACGCTGACGAGCAGGTCGAGGGGG
>SDBU01009698.1_pt1 | contig 10765 bp, 25 predicted proteins | sample 2277071 | NCBI WGS metagenome assembly SDBU01 (sample SAMN10397929, study PRJNA504765) | marine sediment metagenome | isolation source: marine sediment core GS08_GC12, 126 cmbsf | place: Arctic Ocean: Gakkel Ridge, Loki's castle | collected 2008
GTTTTATGACTTGGTGCAAGAAATAGACCATGACTTTGCAGAATACGAGTGGAAAGTTTACTCACACTCCTTCAAATTTATTTTTGAGTCTCTAAAGGGTGTTGCAGAAAAGGTTTGGGACGCAGTTGAAAAAGCGAAGGTTTCGGGTACACATAAAACAGAAAAATTGGAGGAAGGAAAATGAGTTTAACTAAAAAGATAGTGCATCTAGTAAGATATGAAAAGTTAGATTTTGATTCAACTGGGAAATATGAAGGTTGCACAGATTTTATTAAAGTTGATGAAGCAAAAGAGTATCTTCAAATTCTTAAACATCACATGTGTGAGAATGACTTAGTAAATTATCCGCAGAGTTGTGAAAGGTGCGATAAATGTAAAAAGTTTAAGGAGATTCTGGGAGCCAAACTTACCCCATTAACAGAAAATCCTGGGAGGAAAGGATAATGGAATTAATACCTTCAAAAGTTAAAGAGAAGTTCTTTGAAGATTTCCATATTTGTGATGATGGAATCGTGAGAAAAAATAACGCATGTGAATGTCATAGTAGGGTGTGTGAAAATTGCGGACATAAAGAATCACATAATTTAAAAGGTGGCTATTGCAGTCAATTTGTTTTAGACCGAGTCTGGAAAGGAGAGAAAAATGGAAAATAGAATACCAGAATACAAAATGGTAGAAGTAGAATGGTTTGATGCCCAATCTGCATTTGGACAAGCAGAGTTCATTGATGAAGCTGTTAAAAATATGAAACCAATTCATACATTCTCCATTGGATATTTACTCAATGAAGATAAGAAGTCTGTGCTTTTAGGATTCATGCTCTTCGGAGACCAGATGGTAAAACACAATCAATTAATTCCTAGAGGCATGATTGTAAAAATCAGGGAACTATCAAGGGTGAAGAAATGAAGATACTAGAAAAGATTAAGGAAGCATTTGAATTGAAGGACGAACTAAAAGAGATAAAACCGTTGGATGACCAGGATGAAGAACCTTCCTCTTTAACAGGAGATTTGGAGGAGAATAAAAATGGGAATTAAAGACAACATAGTAATTGGGCACGTCAAGGATAAACAAGTTATCTTGAATTTCTTTACGAAAAAGGATGCAGAGAAGTTCATGGTTTTGATAAATGATAACCCCGAAATTACATCTCCAACAAAAGATTTAATTTGTAAATGTGGACATCATAAGAAATACCATTCTGTCGGTAGCTGTTCACTTTTCGGAGCTGGGAAATGAAAAATAGCGAGAAGGCTGAGTTAAGGGCAGATGTTAGAGATTTAGTAAAACAAGGTTATTCAAAAGAAGACGCAGTAAAAACATTAGTCGAATATGGATATGTCAAGTCAACTGCTTCAAGATACTGGGATGTGTTTTCTAAGAAACCTTCCCAAAAAACAGGGAGGAAAGAATGAAATCAACAACAGACATAATACAAGATTTGATAGAAGAAGTAAAAGAAAAGAAAAAGTTAATTGACGTTCACCCAATTAAGGGACCAATAACAGAAAAATCTGTGGAGGGCAGAAAGTGACTAACGACCAATGGGCTACTCCGAAATGGCTAATGAAGATATTTAGAAAGTGGTACGATCCTTGTCCTTTAAGTGAAGATGGAGAAGAAGCTGGAGGACCAGATGGATTAACACTTAATTGGAGAGATGAAACTTATGTGAATCCACCTTATTCAAAACCGTTACCTTGGGTAAAGAAAGCTATTGAAGAAAACAAGAAGGGGCATATGATTGTAATGTTAATGAGGATGGACACTTCAACTAAATGGTTTGCTATGTTACAAGAAGCGGGAGCAGAGTTTTTGTGGTTTAATGGGAGGCTACACTTTAATGATTCGGGAGAGCATGCAAACTTTCCAAGCATGCTTGTGATCTTGAAACGTGCAGATAAAACAGGAGATTCAAAATGACTTATGAAGAAATATTCCAAGAATTATTAAACCATAATTGGTGGGATGTTCCATTAAGATTTGGTATTTCTCTCATGATTACATTAGTTATAGTTGGATTGGTATTTCATTATAAACTTACCCAATTAACAGGAGTGAAGAAATGGAAATAGGATGCAAGTTTGTAATTACGAAAAATGGGAGAGTTGTCTGTAAAACCCATAAGCAGGATTTAATTTATTTATTTTCTGATGGAAGAAAGATTTGCCAGGTTGAAGAAGATAATTTAGTAACAAAATTGAGAGGATTAGACAATTTTCATAAATGGATGGGACTTACGCTTTCAACAGGGAGGAAAGAAAATGGCAATTAGATTTAGAAGTAGGATACGGAGAAAACCAGGCCATTGGTCTGAAGAAAGATATGAAAAGCATTTGAAAGATAATAACTTATTTAGAAATAGAAAAGAGCTAGAACGTTCGCTCTCGGCAGGAGTGAAAGAATGATGAGTAAGATTGAAAAATTAGAAAGAGAGAATGCACTACTAAAAGAATTATTACAAAGTGTTTTAGACTTTGGCAAATTAGCTTATTTCCAAAAAAAAAGACTTTGGAAAGCAGGCTTTAGAGTAAAATTTCCTAAAGAATATAAGTGGATGAAGATTCACAAAACTGAGGTGAAAAATGCAAATCAATGAAGATAAAGTTTTAGATGCTTTGCAAATGCACGTTGGACACTTGGGAATTACCAACAAGAGTAGTATTGACTTTCAAAGATTGATGGCAGTTTTAAGAGAGGTTGAAAGACAGAGAGACGGTACAATTTCGACAGGTAGCAAAGAATGAATAATGATTTAGTTAGAATAGATCAACTAGAGGAAAGAATGACTCAAATGAAAGTGCGGGGTGGATTTAGTTTTGAGAAGAATGGCGTGGTTCATAAGTTTGTGAAGATTCACAAAGCTTCGACCCAATCCACTCCTGAGGGGTAATGAAAATATATAAAGGATGAGGAATAAAAGAGGACATGGAAATAAGGGAAACCATTGGAAGGAATAAGGAACTGGCTCAGATATTTCTAAAGAACAACGATAAAATATATTTAAAAGATGTTGACGGCAATCTTTACTTCGCTAACATAGTTCTGATAGGTGAGGATATAATTCGAGTTCATTGCTTCGGGCCTAAGCATAGGGCAGGAAACAAATATGATCTTTACTGGCCGTTGGTTGCTAAGCTTGAGAAGTTGAGAGAGGATGGGGAATGAGCGAATCTTTTAATAAACAAATGAAAGATATTGGCCTTGAACCCAAAAAAAACCAAACCGAATATTACCGAGTAATACATGACTTCTTGAAAAGTGATAAGAAATTCTTTGTCGCCAGAGGAGGAATGGGTCTTGGTAAATCAATCGCCGCGATTCTATCACTAAAAACAAAGTACCAGGACTTTGACAAGTTCTACATAGCCACACCATTCGCAAAAATCAAAAATGAGTGGGCTATTGACTTGAACAGATTAAACATGAACTATGCTTTTTGGCTTTCTAAAAAAACATGTATAGTTCCTACATTCCATAATCGACAAGAAGATTGTGATGATGAATGCCCCCACAGAATAGAGTTAGAAGCCAATGGAGAATTCACTGCTCTTTGCCGCAATCTATTTAACAATTTTAAGGCCCTGTGTCCAATAACTGCAAATGAATATTACGCCCAAAATGGAGATAAACATTGCCTATGGCCGATTGTAAAATCAGGTTTGAAAAGTGACAAGATAGTTATTGGAGATTACTTCCCGTTTTTTAATCCATCAATGTTAAATAATATGATTTTCGATGATACTTCTTATTTTCATACAAATTCTGTGCTCATTATAGACGAGGCGCATAAGCTTCCAAATAGAATAAAAAATTATTTTTCAACTGAGATGAATATAGAAAGCGTAATAAAAGCATTAGAAGAAGAATGCTGTGAGGTCATAGGATCAAAAATCTTTCAAGACATTATGAAGTATATTCCAATATTTAAAACATGGATAAACAAGCAAAAAACATTACTGAAAAAACATATAACATTGCAAGACAATATTTTAACCGGCGAGATAGATTTTAAGGATTTGATGTTCAAGCTAAGGACACTAGAAACACTAACCAAAAAGAAGATCGCAGAATATGATGAAGATCAGAAAAAACCATCAACCAAATTGTTAGAACTGATAGAATACTGGGGAAGAACATACCCTAATAAAAAATACATCAATTTCCTAGACACAAAGGAGTACTTCAATAAAAATAGTCTTTACATTAATATAAAGATTATAGATATATCAGAAGTAACACCACTTATCTTCAATAAATGGAAAAAAGTATTGTTTATATCTGGAACGATTGATGAAGAATTTAAAGACCAATTGGGAATACCTGAAATAGAAATCTCAGAGAAAATTGATTCGTTCAACCTAAACAAAAATGTTCTTATATACTCCAAGGGAGACTTCACTTCGCGGAAACGAACTAACACATTAAATGAATTTTCTGAAGAACTTAAATTGATGGTAAACAAAATGAAAGGAAGAATTATTATATTTGTGCCTGCTATTTCAATGGGTTCTGCAATATCAGACATTCTAAATGAGATAGAAAAGCCAGTCTTTGACATTTGTAAAAACAGAGAACAAGAACTCAAGACAAAATTGTTAAACAAATTCTCTAACACCAAAAATGGTATCTGTCTTTATGGCCTAAGACAAGGGATCGAAGGGCAAAACCTTCTAAACGAAAATGATGGAATGCCTCTTGCGGTAGAAAATTGCATAGTTCTGGGTTATCCTTTTGTGCAACCGGATGAAGAGTTTAAAGCATCTTTAGAATATTTCACCGAAAAATACGGTAATAAACATACAGCAAAAAGGCTATTTGTGTATCACCCGATGGGGCAAACAATTCATCAAGCGTTAGCTAGATCAAAAAGAAATGAATATGACGAGCCTTGTTGCGTTCTTGTCGGTAAACATTTTTTACAACGTGACATTTTTCTTTGCCTCCCTAACGAACTAAAGCAAAACACAACGAATGAATTTAGTCAATTAATGAACTTCATAGAGGTAACAAATGAAAAGCGGAAAAGATGAATGGATAGAGTATATGACTAAACCAGGACTAGATGCTCTTGACAAAAGAATTGAAGCTGAAAAAACAAAAAAGAGGAACCAACCAGTCATGGCAAATACTTCTAAAGTAAAGATTATATTTTTGCAAGACTTTGGAGAGAAAATTAAGAAGGGTCACGAGACAAGTACAAGCAAAAAAGAAGCTGAAGATCTGAAGCGTGAAGGATATGTTGAGGTTATGGAAGAACCTAAAAAAGAATCAAAGGTTGAGGTTCCTAAAGATTCTGCGGGGGGTATTCCAGAAAAAGAAATTCTAAAACAAGAACTCTCTCAGCAAAGGTTTGAAGATTACAAAGCTAATGAGATAAATTGGCTAGAAGGAGATTACTGGGATAGCTGGGATAAAGTTAAAGGCCATTGGCGCAAAACTATTAGGCCGAATAGCAAAAAAGAATATCAGTTGGATGAAACTCCGAAAGTGGACAAATGGTTTTTCCTGGCACATAGCAATGATGAGATTGTCGGAAAGCCACAATTGATTGAAGGAGTTATGAAACGAATACCTTTGATCCGGCTTACTGCGAAGTTCCTGGAAAAACCGAAAGAGAAGGGCGAGATGGAAACCCATAAATACAAAGTTCCTAAATATTTATTTTTCGATGAAAGCTATGATAAGAGATACGGGGGGCCACTGCTCGACGCTTTCGCCTTGGACTTTTGGTTTTACAGAATAATAAGTACAAATGGAAAAGAATACTATGTTTTCTCGCAGAACAAACTACCGAACCAGAACTGCACGTTTAAAGGAATGCTAGTCGAGATGGATGACTTTGCAGAAATTTCTAAGAGTATGAAAATCAAAAGTTTGTCTAGAATATTCTTTGCTGAAAGTTTTGAACCAGATGTAAAAATACTGACTCCTAAACAATTAATTAATTTTACCAAGAGCAGAAAGATCAACGAAGGCGATTGGTTAGATTTTCTAGCCTATCACGAACTAGGTAACTGCAATAGATTTCCAACAGACACAGAATTATTAAAGTCTGCTTTTATCTTGTCTGGGAAAGAAGCCGCGTGGCCTTTGCACTTAACTGTTCTAGGACCGCCTGGGACTAAGAAGAGTATGGGGTTCATTGAAAACACTGCTTACAAATTTGACGAAGAACCAGTGATTATAGAAGGAGGCGACAGCAGGATCAAAGGACTTGTTCCTAGCTTCAAAGAAAAACCGGCCAATATAGGTTACTTGGCGCGGCAAGAACGTATGGGCTGGATTGACGAAATTGGAAAAATGATAGAAACTGAAGGTCGCAAGAATAATGAAGGCATGACTAATCTCTTAGGAGAGCTTAACTTTCTATTGGATCATAAACAACGAACAGTCGGAAGCGGAAATGATAATGATTGTAGGGTTCAAGCTAGCGCTAAATTTATGTTTGTGACTAATCCGGTTAAGAATAGAAACACTATTTATGAGCACGTTGGGCTGATAGATCCTACAACAATGAGCCGAATGTTGTGGTGGGTTCAGGATGAGGAGGAACAAAGGTTCGCTTTTTCCGAAGAATCCCTCGGAGAGCTTCCGCCCACACTAACACAAGAGGGTATAGAAGAAAAAGAAAAAGAAAAAGTAGTCTTAATTATGTGTTGGCGGAAGATTAGAAGTAGAGAAGAATTTCTTACTCTCTTTGATTCTTCAAATAACGCAATATCTAACATAGATAAAGCAGAAATCCTTCGGATTGTTGCTGGGACTACTGCGTTAGCCAAAGAACCAATGAAAACCTCAGTATGGAAACCTAGGGCTTTTCACCATGTGTTTCTGTTGGTGGATGGGTTAGTGAAGCATAGGTGTTTATTTAAGGATTATAATCCTGACTTTACAGCGATTCAGGAAGACTACGATATAGCTGAACGAATCCTAATGAGAATGGTTCAATCTTGGAGTACGAATTTGGCTCCGAAGGATATGTGGGACAGCAATAGGAGGACATTATGATTCCAACCCAACTCCAACACCCAGATTTCCGCTTTGTAAGGCTAGCTCACAAGTCAAAGAAGCCGATAGCCTCAGAAGTTGGCTGGAGAAAGCGCGGAGGCTTAAAGCACAATGATCCGATTCTCTTGCATCATATATCTAAAGTTAAGAACTATGGAGTAAGTGGAGGCTATGGAAATTTATACCTTCTAGACTCTGATATTCCTTTGATTGGAGAATTGATCGAACAAAGGTTCGGAAAAACATTTAGAGTTCGCTCAGGGAGCCGCAGAGGCTTCCATGACTACTTCATAATCAAGAACGATGTGCTTTACAGAACAATTACGTTTGATAAGGAAGGCAAGCATTATGGAGAACTTCGCGGAGACGGTAACTATGTCGTTTGTCCCGGAAGCATACATCCTGCAGGCGGGACTTATGATGTTGTTAATGACTTGCCTATCCTGGAAATTAAGTATGATGAGTTGATCGAATACCTTAAAGATTACACAAAACCCAAAGCTCCCAAGAGTATTTCCACAGAACCTAAGAAAGATTACGGCGAAAGTGATTTACAAAGCATTTCTTTAGGAACAGTTCTAGGGAGTAATGAACATCGCATTGCTAATCCTTGGCACGGCAGTACATCTGGAAAGAATATGGTTATAGATTATTCTCAGGGAGTTTGGCATTGCAAGCGATGCGATGCAGGAGGTTCAGTCGCAGAAGCTATCGCTTTACAAGAGGGAATATTAACTTCTTGTGCAGATAGGTTAAGCACGTCTCAATTTATCGAAGTCTTGGAAATAGCCCAAGATAAGTATGGTCTGAAAGCTCAACAAAAATCATTGGGAGATCCAAAGGGCTGGGCCTTATCAATTTCAATAACTAGAATGGCTAAGCGTCACAATCTACTGAGTTGTTCACAATGCCAGCAGCCGTTTAACTTCATAGAAACACATGGCTTCTTTGAATGTAGGCATTGCAAATATCGCGGTGGATTAAAGAAGTTCACTGAGTTGATAGAGGCATCACGATGACAAGCCCAAATGACCTATCAATCTATGATTCAATCATAGAGGAAGACGAAAAAAGGAAGAAAGATAATGAAAAAAGGTACAAACAAGGCCGAGATCTCCCGGGAAGGCATAGCACCAGATATTATTGTAAGAGCTGTGGAGAATATTTCACATACAAAAATAACTACAAGAGGCACATAGCAAAATGCTTCTAATCATACTCACATCTTGTGTGAGAACTCGGAGGGTCAAGGTCAATTCATCTTCGCCTTGCCCTTCGATTTTGGAATGGAGGTAACAGGAAGTTGCAGGGTTCTTGTCTGTCTATCAGACTCTCACCTTTATCGAAGCAGGGTTCGATTCCCTGCCATTCCAGTTATGGTTATGTCATTCACTAGTGTTAAGAAATGTTTATATAGTTTATATTCTTGAATGGAGCATGATAAAAAAGATAAGAACTTGGGGAGGAAGTAGAGCCATTCTGTTCAGCAAGGAAGAGTGTGGGCTTTGGGATCTACAAGACGGAGACATCGTAGATGTAACGATCAAAAAGGAGATTGATTGGCCCGAAATGCGAAGGCGCGTCTCGGACAATTTAGGAAATCAATGATTAAGTTATTCTCAGATTTCGGGCCACATAGATTCTTTGAAGGTTTTTCAGCAATAACTTTTTTATCCCTAAATTTTATTTTTGCTTTAATGTTACTTTGGGTGTGGAGGTAAAAGATGATTCAAAATACTGAAGGTTTTAGTAAAGAACAACTAAGAGTTAAGATTGCTGGCGAAGCTCACAATGCTAGAGTGCGCGAGATGATTAGAACCAAGGAGAAGAAGGAGAAAGAAGCCCAAGACATCCCGGACAACTTGGAGGTCGAAGATGACACTAACCGATAGATTTTGCAAGATTGATAGGTCCAGGGTATTCTTAGTATCAGTAGAACCAGAAGTTAGGATCAGGCATGGAGATACCTATGCTTGTCGGATCTGTAATAAAAACTATGCCAAATCTGATACGATAACAGAACAACAAAAGAGAGCTATCATGGAAAATGAAGTAAGGGATGTGAGTCTATGAAAACTATTAAAGAACTCCTCGCCGAAGTGAGAGGAGATATTAAGAGATTCGAAGGTAACGAGTTTAAAGGTATGAGTTGGATGGAGTGCATGGGTCAAGAAAAAGGAATCCTAGACGCAACCGCAAGTTTTAGGGCGATGTTGATAGAAGATAAGTTTAAAAAAGAAACCGAAAGGTTATCTTTATCTACCACATCTTATAATCAGTTTATAGATAATTTATTGGCACAGTTGCCCGACGAGGTGAAAGATGGATAGATTTGATGCCATAAGATTTATGATTTTTTTTCTATTAATGTTTTTAGTAGTAACAACTTTTATTGTACTTATGCGTTACCACATAACACGAAATAATTTGGCTAGTGATTTTTGTGAAGATCATGGATATGAGTATGGCGGTATTGATTGTTATAAATTTGAAGGAGATTTTTTAATCACTAGAGACATAGCTTATAGAGATGGAAGATTCTATTGGGTGGAGGCAAGTAAAAAATGAGTAAAGATATAAAACTGGGCGATCAAGTTCAAGATTTAGTAAGTGGCTACAAAGGCATAGCAGTAATGAGAACAAAGTTTCTAAATGGTTGTGTTCAATATACTGTGGCGGGTAAAGTGAAAGCAGGAAGTAAACTTAATGAAGAAGAGATCGCTATAGATCAAAATTCTCTGAAGGTTATAAAAAGAAAGGTAGTACCTTCTTGTGAATATGAGGACGATGAAGAAGAATCAGAATCAAATGGCGGGCCAAACAGAATGGTTTCCAGGAGGCATTTTTAAAATGAGTTCGCGCATTAATAATACAACACAAAAAGGAGGTATAACATCATGACAGCAACATTGAAGGAAGCAGCACTAGCATATGAAGCACCGCAAACCAAGAACATCGCAGAGTTAGATGAAGTTAGTGTTGATTTTGCATTAGTAGATTGTGAAGGCAAAGATAAGGACGGAGAAGTTTTCAAATACAAGGCTATTCAAATCAACAACGAGAACTATAGAGTGCCTGGAATAGTTTTAGGAGATTTGAAAGTTATTCTAGCAGCTAAGCCGGACCTAAAGAAATTCAAAGTTTCAAGAAAAGGAGAAGGATTAAAGACGCAATATACTGTAATACAGTTGTAACTTTATAGTCTCTTATTTGAGGCAATTCTCAGGGGGAGGAATTTGAAGTCCGAAAGCCATTTCACTCTTTAGCATCCTCTCCCTTTTTTATTTTTAAAAAGATTTAAAACCTAAACTGTCCACTAAGATCATGCCATACTTTAGATATTGCAAAAGATGTGATGACAGATTTCAACCCTTCGGGAAGTCTTGCAATATTTGTTCTGACTGTTATGACAATAGTGTGAAGACAGCTTCAGAGAAAAGCAGACTTACTAGACTCAAAACAAAATAACTAAAGAAAAAATATTGTTAGTCGTTAAAGCATCACACAAGCATTACCTTATTCCTTCACAGCCTTAAAACTCTCCACTGTGAATCTGCCGAACTCTGGTCTATGATCTCCAACTGCTTTATACTTTCCAGCAGTTTCTAAAATCTCTTTGATAGTTGTTTGATTTAACATCTCGTCCGCAATCTCTATTATAAATGTGCAAGACCACTCTTTAAACTTGGGCCTCCAAGACATTACTCTAGCTTTTGATATTACAACAGGCTCTGCATGTATTTCATATTCT
>SDBU01009699.1_pt1 | contig 10765 bp, 7 predicted proteins | sample 2277071 | NCBI WGS metagenome assembly SDBU01 (sample SAMN10397929, study PRJNA504765) | marine sediment metagenome | isolation source: marine sediment core GS08_GC12, 126 cmbsf | place: Arctic Ocean: Gakkel Ridge, Loki's castle | collected 2008
CCGTAGTATAGGGTGTAGAACATGGATTTGGCGGAAGCAAAGCGTGTTATCGAGGCAGTGATCTTCGCTGCTGATGAGCCAGTGTCGGTAGATCAGTTCGCGCAGTTGATAGAAACGCTGGATAGCGATACCATTCTGCAAGTGATCCAGGGACTTCAGCAGGATTATGCGGTATCGGAACGGAGCTTTCAGCTTGTGGAGATCGCCAATGGTTTTCAGATGCGCACACGCGACGAGTACGCTCCCTGGATCAAGAAGTTCTACACTACTGAAATATCCTCAAGACTCTCTGTTTCCGCACTGGAAGCCCTTGCCATAGTGGCTTATAAACAGCCTGCGACGCGGGCGGAAGTCGAGGAAGTGCGCGGGGTCAACAGTGACAGCGTTATCCGAACGCTAATGGAAAGAAATCTGATAAGGGTACTTGGCCGCAAGCAAGCTCCTGGCAAACCTATGCTATACGGGACTACGACTGAGTTCCTGATGCACTTTGGCCTCAGGGATCTCTCGGAATTGCCTTCTATAGAGGAGATCGAGAGTATGCTAGGAACCCCCGAGGAGGAGATGAGATCTGAAATTAGGGAAGTTCTTAGCTGAGGCTGGCGTCGCTTCTCGGCGTCGCTCTAAGGAATTGGTTTCCGCGGGAAGGGTTAGAGTTAATGGCCAGGTGATTACAGCCCCCGCCACCCATATCGATCCAGAGAGCGACGTGATCGAAGTTGGTGGGAAGCGCGTCCTGCTTGATGCTGAAAAAATCTACATCCTCCTGAACAAGCTCCCAGGCTATCTTTCGGCAACATCCGATCCACACGGCGAACAGACCGTTCTGGATCTACTCCCACCGATGAAAAAGCGGATCTACCCGGTAGGCCGACTGGATAAAGACACCGAAGGGCTACTTCTGCTCACGAACGATGGTGAGCTAACATATCGCCTGACACACCCCAAGCACCACGTGGGCAAGGTTTATCTGGCGTGGGTTACAGGAAATCCCACCGACGAATCGCTGGAAAAACTCCGTCGCGGAATAATGTTGGAAGATGGAATGACCTCTCCGGCGTTAGTAGAAAGAGAAGAAGGCGCTGACGGCAGTTGCCTCAGGATAACTATATACGAGGGTAGAAAACGGCAGGTCAAGAGAATGTGTGCCGCTATAGGTCATGAGGTTCGACGGCTGAAGCGGATACAGGTAGGCCCTATTCATCTGGGGGATCTGCGCCCGGGACATTACAGATACCTCTCACAGGAAGAAATAGAAACTCTCAAGCAACCTGGGGATGAGAGGAAGGCAGAATAAAAATGCGATTGGGCGAAAAAGAATACCGCATCAAGATAGGGTTGGCGATTTTTCTGGCTCTGAGCACTATCAGCGCCATGGCGCTTTTCTATCTTAATGCGGACAAAGATGTCTGGGCGAGCCTGAAGCATGTAAGGCCGGGATACGGTCTGCTGGCTGGAATATTCATACTTATTTACTGGGCGCTCAATGGCCTGAAATTCCAGATCCTGCTCAAGGGCCTCGGCGCGGATGTGAGCTTCTGGGATTCGTTCAGAGCGTTTGTGGCTAACCTCTTTCTGGGAGCGGTAACGCCCTTTCAGACCGGCGGCGGGCCTTTGCAGATCTACATTCTGAACAGGGCGGGTGTCCCGCTTGCCATAGCATTCTCAGGGTGTTTGGTAGGGGCGATGCTGACAATACTGAGTCTGGTCAGTTCTACCATAGTGATCATCCTTCTCAAGCGGGACCTGATATCGGAATTTGGTCCGGCGATGGGCGCTATCTTCAGTACGGTGTCTGTCATATTTCTCATTGCGATGGCGCTTTTCGTTCTGTCCCTCTTCAAAATGGGAATACTCAAATGGATAATAGGCAAAGGTCTCAACTTTTTGACACGAGGGAAAACGTCGTTGACTGAACGGGTAATGGGAGGCCTGGATCAGTACAGCGAGTGTATGTCCATCTACGCGAAGGCACAGAAGCGCACGTTGGTCGCAGCCGGCATCCTGACACTAATCTCTATGGCTGTGTTCAGTTCTGTGGCATGTCTGATCCTCGCCGGTCTGAGTTGTCCGCAGGACGTGCCGCGGGTGTTTCTGACGCAGTTCATACTGAACTTCATAGTATATTTCAGCCCCACGCCCGGCGGCAGTGGCGTAGCTGAATTCTGTAATTATTTAATAATGACGTCCGTCACCGGCGATCAGGGTATGATGGTAAGCTACACGCTGGTATGGCGGTTTTTCACAAACTTCATGGGGGTAGGACTGGGCGGACTGATCGTCCTGACACTCTTCCGGAAGGAGCGGCGCAAGGAAAGCGCGGAATTTAGGTCGTGAATATTGGTTGACATGGCTGGCGCTGAGATGATAGAATTCCGCATAATAGCATACGGATCAAAAGTAGAACATGCCGCCGGCTTGTTCCTGGCGTTTCGCCAGCGATCTAAACGAGCGGGCCGCACGTTCTACTGCATCAAAATCGGGAGGATGATATGGCAGCGAAAGACAAGTTGCGAGTAGGTGTGATCGGCTCAGGATTCGCAGGCAGGACTCATATAGAAGGCTACAAAAAGGTGGAAGATGCGGACCTGATAGCCGTGTGTGATGTAAGTGAAGAACGGGCCAAAGAAATGGCTGAAAAGCACGACATTCCCAACGTTTTCACCGATTACGAGGAGATGGTAAAGCTGGACGAGCTGGACGCCGTGAGCGTCTGTCTCCCGAATTTTATGCACATGCCTGCGTCAATAGCGGCATTGGAAGCGGGCAAGCACGTGCTGTGTGAGAAACCCCTGGCAGCCAATGCCGAACAGGCGGCTAAGATGGTGGCAGCGGCGGAAAAATCGGACAAGACTCTTGCTATGGCCCTCAATTTCCGCTATCAGTCAGGCGCGCTTACCGCTAAGAAACTAATAGAAGCAGGCGAACTGGGTGAAATCTATTACGCAAAAACCGCTATGCTGCGAAATAATGCTATACCTAAAGGCTGGTTTCACGTAAAAGAGAGTTCTGGCGGCGGTCCTCTGCTGGATCTGGCCGCTCACGTGCTGGATGTAACGTGGTGGCTTATGGGTTGCCCTGAGCCAGTTTCAGCTTCTGGTTCCACTTTCGCCAAACTCAGCACTGCGGGCAAAGGCATGGGATCATGGGGCGTGGGTTACGGCGATGGCCCTGTTGATATAGAAGATCTCGCGGTGGGTCTGATCAGATTCAAAGATGGGCAAACGCTCTTCGTAGAAGTAAGCTGGGCGCTGAATAGTCCACCCATTACTTATGGCCATCTCTTCGGTACAGAAGGCGGCATAACGCTTTTCCCCGATTTTGCCGTGCATAAGCCATCAGCAGAAGCGCCGGAGATGGAGCCAGGTAAAGACAGGATCAGGGAGTTTGTCCGCAACATGCTGGATGGCACTGAACCACTGGGCCCCGCCAGCGACGGATTGCAGGTAATGCGGATGCTGGACGCCATATACGAGTCTGCCAAAACAGGGAAAGAAGCCGCTATATAAGGCCTGTAAAAGAATAACTTCCCTAGCGGGATTCCCCCTTAAAAAAGGGGGTTAGGGGGTTGTCTCCTATGAATCGGCAGTTACACCGTACTCTATTTGATACGTTTTTATACAACCCCCTAACCCCCTTTTTTAAGGGGGAATTGAACCAATTGCTGCATTACCCCAAGAGTGAGAAGTTATTCTTCTGCAAGCACATAGGGAGAAAGCCGGGAAGCTGAAGCAACACTTCATGAATGAGATATGCCCAAGCTTGTGAAGCATCTGGAGAGCGTCATTTCTGGGGAGCGGCGCGGTGTATCTTCTGCTATTCTGAAGCTTGCATTGCTGAAGATTAGCTGGATATATCTGGGGGCGGTGAAACTACGCCGATGGCTCTATTCCAAAGGTCTCCTGCGCACCAAACATCTACCATGCAAGGTGATCAGCGTCGGGAACGTTGTTGCAGGGGGAGGCGGGAAGACGCCAACTGTAATAGCCATAGCCAGGATGCTTAAAGAACGCCCGGATTTAAGCATCGCCGTTCTTTCCAGAGGCTATCGCAGCAAGACACGCTGCCCCGCCGTCGTTTCTGACGGTGAAAACAATATCCTGGACCCGGGAGAGGCTGGGGATGAGCCATATTTGCTGGGTCGCAGTTTGCCCGGAACTCCCGTTCTGATCGGCAAAGACAGGATCCAGACCGGGCTTATGGCTGTCCGAAGATGGGATTGCCAGATCGCCATTCTGGATGATGGATTTCAGTATCTCAAACTGGCGCGGGATATTGATATTGTCACAGTAGACGCCACCCGCCCTTTTGGCCTGGATCACGTTCTCCCTCGTGGCTATCTGCGGGAACCTTTGTCCGCTCTTAACCACGCTGATCTCATACTATTGACGCGGGTGGATCAGTGTAAAAATCTGGATTTCGTGCGGGATAAGCTGACTCGCATCGCTCCATCAATTCCCATTTTCGAGAGTATCTACAAGCCACGCTCGCTGTGTTCGTTGGACACGGGTCAGGAGATGGGGCTGGACGCTGTGAAGGGCAAAAATATACTTGCGGCTTGTGTCATAGCCAATCCTCTGTCGTTTGCTGAAACGCTGCGGTCTCTTGCCCCGGCAGAATTGGATCTGCTGTCTTTTCCCGATCACCATGAATATCCATCTTCCAGCATCGAAAAGATAAGCCAGAGGGCAGCGGAAGTTGGCGCAGACGTAATAATCACTACAGAGAAAGATGCCACGAAATTACGGCACGTTGCGGATTATCCGATACTTAGTCTAGTAGTGGACCTGGAGTTGGTGGGTTCCACAGCCAGAGAGTTTGCCAAGATCATTCGGGGATTGTTTCACTCTTTACCATGCCTTATTCAGAAGAATACTGGTCAACCGGATGATTTGGTCAAGCAATAAGAGTTAAGTGGGGCAATATCTTGGTAGGGGTGGGTAAACGGCTTTTGACTGGCCAGTCAAAAGCCGTTTACCCACCCCTGGTGTCAGAGAATGTTTCGTTTGTCAAATTATTGGGCGTTGGGGCTTCTGATACTCATCCCCTATGCCTTCTATCTAAGTAAGAAAAGTCTGGCAGATCTGTCCGCGTGGCGCAGGTGGTCAACCTTTGGACTGCGTTCAGCCACAATTCTTCTGCTGGTAATGGCTCTTGCGGGATTCGAGTTGGTCTGGAAGGTGGACAAGCTTTGCGTGATGTTCGCTCTTGATGTCTCCAGTAGTATCCCGGAGAGCGAAATCCAGCGAGCATTAGGATTCATCGAAGAATCAATAGAAAGCATGGAAGAGACTGACGAGGCAGGTCTCATCGTGTTCGGAAAAGAGGCTTATGTAGAGCTACCTCCGCAGACACAGCCTGAAATAAAGAGAATTTCTTCAGTTCCATCGCAAGAATACACAAACCCGGAAGCGGCTGTCAGAACTGCGCTGGATCTATTCCCCGAAGCCTGCCAGAGAAGGATAGTCCTCATGACCGATGGCAATGAGAACGCCGGCAATGTGCTTGATAGAGCTGAGGCAGTAGCTTCTGGCGGAGTGCAAATATACTCGGTGCCGCTTTCAGCCAGAGGAATGGGCGCAGAGGAAGTCATGATGGACGGGCTTGTCAGGTCTGGTAGCGCAGATCTGGGCAGAGTCTTTGAGTTGATGGCTATCGTGGAAAGTACGGTGGATACCACAGCTACCCTGAGACTATTCAGGGATAAGCTCTATATAACCGAGGAAAAGGTGGAATTGTCGGCGGACAGGAAGAACGTCTTCCGTTTTCTGCAAAGGCTGGATAGCGAAGGCAGTCACGTATATGAAGCGCTCATCGAGCCATTGGCTGATACCATGAGGGAGAACAATAGCGCAAAGGCCCTGGTCACGACGAGCAGCAAGCCAAAGGCCCTGTACGTGGCCAGCGATGAAGCTGGCGCTGACTATCTCTATCAAACGCTAACGCAAAAGGGCATGGAGGTCGTGCTGCTGACCGACCCATCCAGATTGCCCGCATCCCTATCGGAGATACAGAGCTACAACACTATTATCTTCGATGATGTGCCCGCTGACTCATTCTCCATAGGTCAGATGCAGATGATAGAAAGCTACGTGCACGATCTGGGCGGCGGATTTGTGATGATCGGAGGCCAGAGCAGCTTTGGCAGTGGAAACTACCACAAAACCCCTATCGAGAATGTGCTGCCGGTGAAGATGATCCCGGAGCGGAAAAAACGCTCACTCTCAATTGTCCTGGCTATTGATAGGTCTGGAAGTATGGCGATCCCAAGCGGCGGGTACGTCAAGCTGGATCTCGCAAAGGAAGCCGCTGCATCTGTGGTTGGATTTCTCACGGATAAGGATCAGGTAGGCGTAATCGCCTTCGACGCGGAGGCCCAGGAGATCGTCAGGTTGGGAAAAGTTGAGTCAAAGGGAAAAATCGAGGACAAGATCGCCACAATCCGCGCCGGAGGCGGAACGAATATATACCCCGCTCTTGAGATAGCTTATATATGGCTTAAAGACGCCGACACGCAGTTGAAACACGTGATACTCGCTTCGGATGGCAAGTCCCAACAGTCGAATGACGCATCCCTCCTGGTAAGTAAAATGGCTCAGGACAAGATCACAGTGTCAACCATAGCCATCGGCGCTGACGCGGACAGTGAAGTGATGAGGGATCTGGCGGATCTGGGGCAGGGAAGATATTATAAGACCGATGACGCCGGCGAATTGCCCAGGATCTTTGTCAAAGAGACCTTTGCGGCTTCTGAGCTTATCATGGAGGGAGATTTTCGTTCGGTTGCATCTGAAGACACCGAGATACTCAAAGGTATAGCGCCCGACTCTCTGCCACCGCTTCGGGGATATGTAGGAACGTCGCTTAAAGAGGGCGCTTCGGCGCTCATCACGTCGGATGTAGATGACCCTGTACTGGCGGCGTGGCAGTATGGATTGGGGCGGACGCTGGCATTCACTTCCGATGCCAGGCCCAAATGGGCTGTTGAGTGGCTAAAATGGGAGAATTTCAGCAAGTTCTGGTCTCAGGCTATTGGATGGAGTCTTGCTACGTCTTCCGGGGAATTCCACGCATCAGCCGATATTGTGGGAAACGTGGGCCGCATAGCGGTTGACGCGGTGGATTCTAGCGGGCGGTCCAGGAATTTTGTGGATTTCCAGGCCAGCGTAGTTGGTCCCGATCTGGCTCGCGAAAATATCCCTCTGCGGCAAACCGGCCCCGGGAGATATGAAGCGACGTTCGACGCCGGTCAGATGGGGACATATCTGGTGCGCGTTAGCGAAATGAAGGATGGGAATGTTGTGAACTCGCAAAACACAGGCGCGGTAGCATCGTACTCGCCGGAGTACAAGGACATAGAGCCTAATCTTCCCCTTCTGAAAAGTCTGGCGACGGCTACCGGAGGCGAATTTGATCCAGAACCAGCGCAGATAGCGGCTCATGGTGAGGCAGGTGTGTGGAGATTGCAGGCTCTCTGGAGGTCACTGGTGCTGTTGGCGATCCTGCTATTCTTCCTGGATGTAGCTCTGAGACGCATAGCCGTATCCAGGGAGCAAATTTCAAGGTTGCGTACCAGGTTTCGCCCATCCGAAGACAAAGAATCGCCAGTCACAGAGACCGGCACACTAGAAAGCCTCAGACATCGTAAAGAGGGAATATGGGGGAAGTCAGTAGCGCGGAGTGACATAGTAAGGGAACGACGAGACGCAGTTCAGAGAGGCGAAGAAGCCAGAAACAAAAATATTTCTATCTCTCCATCCCCTCATCCCGGCGTCCCTCCGCCTGCTGAACCAGCAGAATCCCATACATCAAGATTGCTGAAAGCCAAAAAACGGGCTGAACAGAGCAAAAACTAAGTGGTCTAATCGGTAAATAACTAATGTATACGATGTAGGGGAGCACCCGCGTGTGCTCCCGTTATAGGCGAGCATTCCCATCGTGCAGACACATGGTTCCGCCCCTACAGTGCATCCACACCATATCTTAGCAAAAAAATACCCTTGTCAGCTTTTTCTAAGGGGGTTAGGGGGATTCTCTGCAAATCTGTAATGCACAGGCAAATAATGAAAATGTTATAAACCGCCAGGATCACTTCGCCACTACCATCTTCTTCGTGGCTGTAAAGTCACCCGCCTGGATGGTGTAAAAATACACGCCTGAAGACACTTGCTCACCTGCTTCGTTCTTGCCATTCCAGTAGGCGGCTTTGGACTTATCAGTGTAGAAGCCTGCTGGCTTGTGGCCTAGATTCAGAACTCGGATGCATTTGCCAGTGGCTTCGTATATCCTGATGTTTACATCTATACCTTCAGACAACTGATAGGGTATCCAAGTGTCGGGGTTGAACGGGTTAGGGTAGTTCTGTTCCAGCGTTGGTTCTGGCGGTTCTATGGTGGTATCTACCATAAAGGCAGGAGCAGCAACCCCATTAGTGAGCGTTGAGATTATACTACGGGCATAATTCACAAGCTCGTCCGCCTGTTCTTCGGTAAGTTTATTACCCCGCTGAGCTTCCACAGCATTTATAAACGCCCGTAACTTATTGATAGCATCGTTACGGAGTCCAGCATTTGCTGCCGTAAGTGAATCTGATACAGCTTCAAGTTTTGCATCAAAGCTATTATCAAGTCCCTTTTGTAAGTTCATATCCACAACAACAGTTGCTAAATCATCAATAGCTTGCGCAGTGATAAAAGCATTGGAGGATGTATACCATTCTCCTGTCTGAGGTATGCCCTGATCTCTAGCCACATCAGGATCTGAGAATCCTATCTGGATGGATTGCTCCCACCACGATTCTCCAGAATTTTGTACCTGAAAATGCAGATGTGGCCCACTTGTACGTCCGGAGAGACCTATGTTGCCAATGTGCTGTCCTTGCCAAACGGGGTAACCTTCCTCAACAGGCACGGAGTTCTGCTGAAGATGGAGGTACAGCGCGTATGTACGGGGTGTATCATCGTCGTGTTTGATAACGACATAATTGGCAGTATTTGGATCCTTTCCTCCTCCATCTGGGGTAACATATCCATCATCGGGAAATCTCTCCACCACCCGAAAAACTGTTCCCGCCCTTGCCGCAACAACAGGATCGCCAATGTTTACTCCACTGAAATCCCATGCATACTGTGCCTTTGGGTATCCAGTATGGGTATTATTGCCCCGCCATACATAGTATATGTCACCCGCAGGATATGGTAGTTTATAATTTAGCTCAATACTTGCTGCCGCCCTTCCTGTGTGCTTCAGGTCATGATGAAACATGGGCCATGGAGTGTCTGCCAGGCCGCCAGAACTGCCCTCAATGGCATAGAGGCTTCCATCTCCCGATCCCACATATATAGTGCCATCTGAACCTATAGCTGGGGAGGAATTCACACTACCGCCAGTATGAAACGTCCATTTCTGTGTACCATCTGGACTGATGGCATAGAGGTCAGGTCCTCTCGATCCCACATATATAGTGCCATCTAAACCTAAAGCGGGGGAAGAATACACGACATTGCCAGTAAAGAACGCCCATTTCTGAGAACCATCCGGGTTGATGGCATAGAGGTGATACCACGCTCCCACATAAATGGTGCCATCTAAGCCTAGCGCCGGGGTGGAATACATTAAGAAGCCAGTAGGGAACGCCCATTTCTGAGAACCATCCGGGTTGATGGCATAGAGGTTACGATCATTTACTCCCACATAAATGGTGCCATCTAAGCCTAAAGCGGGGGAAGAATACACACTCTCACTAGTAAGGAATGCCCATTTCTGAGAACCATCCGGGTTGATGGCATAGAGGTTACGACCATCTGCTCCCACATATATAGTGCCATCCGATCCTATGGCGGGGGAAGATCTCACATAAGAATAAGAACCAGTAGAGAACGCCCATTTCAGATCCCCGTCAGCCGCCCAGGATGAAGTTGGAGGTAAGAATAAGAGTAGCAGTAAGATAAGTAGCCCGGAAACGGACTGAAGTCCAATCTGATTCTTTAACATTTCTTTTCCCCTCTAAGAAGTGCACAGAAAACAGGTAGGCTTGTCAACACAACTCAACCACATCGGAGCACACTATACCATTCTTCCATCCGAAAGTCAAGACAAAAACCGTCATTCAAAGGGCCGTTCAGTTTTCCGAAGAAATCGAATTCAACTTTTCGCCCCCTCAACACGATATTTATTATGAAGCCATATTTCAATTACAGGCGAAACTTCCTGAGTAAATGCCATGACAAAAAAGATTCGACAGACCAATTCTACGCGACACTGTAACGCCTGGTGTGAATTATGAAGTCAAAAATTCATTCACATTTTACCTTCGTCATCTCGATATGATTTATGGAAGGTATGGTCTCATAAACCCATAGGCCCATAAGCCTATAAACCCATAAGCCTATATATTGACAAAATGATGATTAAACACAAAATTACACCATTTCTACACTGTTTCTACACTGTTCCAGCAAAAAAGCTGCATTTTGCGCCTGTTTTTCGAGTTTTCAATATTTGTTTTTTCTTTCTAAAACCGCATGAACACTATATATTCAGACGTTTAGACCGTTTTAACAGGATGTCAAGATATTCGTTTTTCTGGTGTAGAAATGGTGTAGAAACAGTGTAAAAATGGTGCAGAAAAGGTGCATTTTTGGTGCAAAAACGGTGTAAACCCGGTATTAATGCAGCGAATATAGGAGCAAAAGATGGAAAGCCAATTCACGTCACATGGCGGCGTAGGGCGGGCATTGCCCGCCAATCTGAGGGGATATTGTGG
>SDBU01009700.1_pt1 | contig 10764 bp, 22 predicted proteins | sample 2277071 | NCBI WGS metagenome assembly SDBU01 (sample SAMN10397929, study PRJNA504765) | marine sediment metagenome | isolation source: marine sediment core GS08_GC12, 126 cmbsf | place: Arctic Ocean: Gakkel Ridge, Loki's castle | collected 2008
TTCCAGACCAAAGCCACCAGTGGCAACTACGATAATCTCCTACGAGTGGTGATGGATCATTTCGACGTGATGTGAGTGGGTGATATATCAAAGTATCGTTACAGATGCAGTAAATGCGGATGTGAGTTCGAGAAAGAGTACTATCCAGGTGAGACAATAAGATGCCCGACTTGTAATTCTCCTATGTCCGACGGGGAGCCACCCAAGAGCAAAAACAGCCCCTCCCGAGAGAGGAAAAGGAAAGTAGTTAAAAAGAAAATAGTTAAAAAGAAAGTAATTATTTCAATGTTGTTAATTTCAATACTATCCGTTTACGGGGCTAATCTATTTTTGAGTCTTCCGCCTTACAATGTAGCTTTTATGAGAGATTTTCTGGGTTATGATCTTAATTTAATGTTTTTGATTAGTCTCACTGTTCTCACTCTAGGCCATGAGTTACTTCATACTCACGCATGGAAATACTTTGGCTATAATGCTAAGGTTATTCTAGTCCTTCCAATGTTTGGTCGATCAAGAGGCCCCAAACCAAGAAGCTATGGAGAAAATTTCATTATTTCAATGACACCTATTCTACTGACAATTGTGGCATTAGTGTTTTCATTTTCTGGACATTCAGATTACCAACTCTTAGCACTATTGAATACGATTGGCATGGGGTATGATTTAATTAGTGCTCTAAGAGGTCCTTGAGTTACGATGAATAGGTAGTTCGAGAAAATGAAGAGATTTGAGGGGAGAAGAATACTGAGCACTAATCGATAAATTTATAAATAATAAAATCATATCTCTATGTAGAGTTGAAAGAAATGACAGCCGAAATTAGACTCCTAGACGAACTTAAAAAGTTCATGCCTACAAAAGAGTTTAATCACGCTAAACACACTGTCGAAGCCATGATGAGTACTGCTGAGGCTAAGAGTAAAAACAATGTGTGGAGGAACACATTCACAGAGAACGAAGCTGTCATAATATTCACAAGAGCTAGTATATACACCAATCACAAATTTGTTAAAGAACGTATAACAGAGGCAGGATTACTATTAAACTTCCTGAGAGAATTCGAAAATCTCGACAACCTCCCTAGATGTCCAATCGGCCGTGTCATACCCGAAGAAACTATCGAGTTCAAGTATTATGATCCATCAAAGATGTGAAAGAAAAATGAGTAGACTAAAAACAGGAATTAACTCCAATATGGAGCAAAGTTGGGGGAGATTGATTTGACATCAGAAACAGTTTTGTGCATAGATACAATAATAATTGTTGGTCCAAAGGCTCTACTTATAAAAAGAAAATATCCACCATTCAAGGGTATGTGGGCGTTCCCGGGTGGAAAATTAGAATCGAATGAGACTCTTGAAGAGTGTCTTGTGCGTGAGGTTAGAGAAGAGACAGGGTTGGACGTAACAAAATTTGAACTTTGTTGTGTCCGTTCAGACCCAGATCGAGATCCTAGAGGACGTTACGTATCCGTTGTGTATAAAATCCTCGAGTGGGATGGTGAACTCAACGCGGGTGACGATGCCGCGGAGGCCCAGTTTAGGTATGTCTATTCAGACACAAAATTAGCATTTGACCACAAAGAAATATTACTAGATGAGACAAACATCGTGAAAACAATAATGAATGGAGATGAGAAATAAATGGTCAGTCTCTACACCCTATCCAAAGATGTGGTAATGGCAAGGAATTTTGCAAAGGAAGCGCATAAAGGACAAAAAGATGATGTGGGTTTGGATTATTTCTCGACACATATCGAACAAGTATTTGATATTCTAATACAAGTCACAGAAGACGAAACTATACTAAAGGGGGCCTATCTACACGATGTTATTGAAGATACAAATATAACTTATGAGGAAATTAAAGATTTTTTCGGTGTAGAAGTTGCAGACTTGGTTATGGAAGTTACACATGAAGGAACCAAGAAAACGGGTGGATATTATTTTCCTAGATTGTCAACCTATCGTGGATATCTTCTTAAATTTGCCGATAGGTTATCAAATATTTCCAGAATGGATGTATGGGATAACACCCGAAAGACCCAATACTTGGTGAGAAGTCGTTTCTGGAAATCTGAGAAAGGAGAACCTCCTAATCCTATCCTGGTTCCAATTAGTCTGGGTGAAGAAGAATGAGAATAGGTATTATCTACAAGCACCACGATGATGGTGAATCTCACACATTGGCTCTTGTTACAATAGAAGATATTAATAGTTATTATACCCACGAAGCCGAAATTTATAACAAAGACGAAGAATATGATATGGTGATAACAATTGGTGGTGACGGGACTGTCCTTCGTGCTCACCGAGTTGTACCTGTTGATGTTCCTTTATTTTGTATAAATAGTGGGACAGTTGGATATTTGACAGATGTTTCCAAAGATAAACTACAGGAGGGTGTGCATAGGCTACTCCACGAAAAATATTCTGTTCACGATTGTGATATATTACAAGGAGAACTCGATACGGGAGAGAAAACCCAAACTGCAATCAACGAAATACTAATGAAATTAAATATTCCAACTAGTATGATTCAAACAAAAATCTATATTGATGGTGAATTTATCGATACGGTTTTAGGAGACGCATTTATTGTATCCACCGCCCTTGGTTCAACTGCATATAGCTATTCTGCTGGTGGCTCTGTATTACACCCAAAATGTGATTGTATGATTCTCACTGTCGTGGCTCCGTATAAACCATTTACTCCAATTGTTGTACCAAGTAGTTCAAAAATTACTTTAATACCTCAAAGAGAATATACAGAAAAAATTATTATTTGTGATGGTAATCTCCAAAAATCGAAAATTGTTGGTGTAGACGGTACAATTAAAATTGGGAGGTCACCACATAAAAGACAGTTTATAAAAGTATTTTCTAACGGATATTTTGAGAAAATTGTGGAGAGAAGAAAATGATTTCAACATATACGATAATCGCCGGGAATATCTCAGTAAAAGAACTTGAACGTATTGGTCCCTACCATAGAGCTGGTGGTTATCGGTTTTGTTTTACACCAAAGTTTGAGCAACCATGAGGAAAACAAAATGACGACAATACAAGATATAAAAGTGCAGACGTCAGTTGATCATACAGATATTCAAGTTAGGGCCACTGGAGGGGAGCTAGTTAAATGAGTGGTAATCTACTTTTCACAGACTATTATGAATATACAGTAGGACGAGCTAACCAAGATGTTAAGAAAAATCCTATTGTAACACAAACATATTTCTATAGGAGACACTCGAGTAGTCAATATGTTTTAGCTGTTGGTCAACACAAATTTATAGAATTTGTTCTGGAGCTAAATGAAGGAACATTAATAGAGGAACATATTGATTGGTTAGAAAGAGTAAGTAAAGGTGCGATGTCGGAAGAATTCCTAGATTACTTAGCCAATTTTAAATTCGATGGTGAAATCTGGGCGGTCCCTGTTGGAACACCTATGTTTCCTAATGAAGCAACTGTAAATGTAACCGGTAGTTTAATTAATACTCAAATCTTAGAAACATATCTACTTCACTCTATGAACACAATGTCACCAGTTGCGACAGAAGCCTCAAGAATTTGTCATGTTACGGGTAAACGTTCTGTAGCTGAGTTTGGTGCTAGACGGTCATTCAATCCATTACTAACATCAGAAGCTGCATATATAGGTGGAACAGGATCAACATCTTTAGTTAAATCTGGGTATGAAATTAATAATCCACTATTTGGAACAATGTCACATGCCTTTGTTCAATCAAGATGGGATGGTAAAATGCCATTCTGGAAATCTGAACTACAAGCATTCAGAGAATATGCCCAAGTATATCCTGATAATACTGTTCTGTTGGTTGATACATATCATACAATTTCAGGAACCATGAACGCGATTATTGTGGCTAGAGAATTAAGAGAGTCTGGTCACGAACTTGTCGGAATAAGATTAGATAGTGGAGATTTGGCAAAACTCAGTAAAGAATGTAGATATTTGCTAAATATGGCAGGTTTCCCAAATGCAAAAATATTCCTATCTGATGGCATTAACGCCATTAAGGCTAAGCGACTAATAAATAATGGTGCAGAAGTTGACGGGTTCGGTTGTGGAACAAATCTTGTTCATCCATCTCCACTAGGTGGTGTATACAAATTGGTTCAGTGTGGAGATATCCATTATATGAAATTTACTAATAACCCAGAAAAAATGACACTCCCTAGTAGAAGACAAGTATACAGAAAATACGACGAAAATGGATATGCAGACCACGATTTACAAAGTCTATGGTCAGAGGATATAAAAGGTGGGTATATACCTCTATTAAATAAAATATGGAGTAATGGTGAGTCGTGTAATAACATGATTAATTCATTTAATCCAACAGATATGAGAACATATACAAATCTAAAACTACAAACACTGGGAGCAAATGTATTAGAAATACTAGAACCAGGAACAAAACCAAAAATACTTTATCCTGTTGTTTTGTCGTGTGGATTAGAAAAAGTTAGAAATGAATTAGTTGGAAGATATAATTATGAATTCGATGTGAAGGAGGAAAAATAAAAATGGTAAAAATAAGAGAAGGAGATGCATTAGTTGTTGTAGATATCCAAAACGACTTTGCACACCTAAAAGGAACGTTGTATGTACAGGGAGCAGAGGGAATATTCCCGGTTGTACATAGGTGGATAAATGCGTTTGTAGAGGAAGGACAACAAATTTTCCTAACAAAAGACTATCATCCAATAGACCATATAAGTTTCAAGAATGAAACTAATCCAAATGGGTGGCCACCACATTGTGTTGCAAATACATGGGGAGCAAAAATACACGATGCCATAATGGATATTAGGGCCGGTTGGGATTTTGTTCTGAAAGGTCAGGACAAGAATAAAGAAGAATATTCCGCCTTTGCTCCGTCGGATGGTTTGGAGAGTCGGTTGAACAGTTATGGACTTAAAAGAATCTTTGTTGTTGGTCTGGCAACAGATTATTGTGTGGAGAAAACAGTGGTTGATGGACTTGTCAAAGGATTCAAAGTTGTTGTGATAGAAAATGGTATTGCGGCTGTTAATATCAACGAGGGTGATGGTACTACAGCAATCAGAGTAATGAGAGATGCCGGGGCAAAGATTTATGGGGGTTTATTATAATGAATGATAAATTTTGGAATTGTGGATTAGCTATTCAATTCATTAAAGATTATGTAGAACAATCGGGAGCCAATGGTGTTGTAATACCGGTCTCTGGAGGGATAGATTCCGCGGTGTGTCTTGCACTTGCTGTAGAGGGCCTACAATTACATGCTGTACATACCATATGGATGCCTTATGGTGACCAGGATAGGTCATATGTAGATCTACTTTTCAAAAAGTTTAGGGGAGTTGGAAAGAACGAGAAAGATATTACTGCAATTGTAGATAGTTTCACTAAAATATCCCAATCACCCGACAATTTGAAGAAAGGTAACATAATGGCACGCACAAGGATGATACTTGTCTATGATTTTGCTAGAACATATAATTTACTCGTTCTTGGAACTTCCAATCGATCTGAAATCATGACTGGATACACCACAAAATGGGGAGATGGTGCTTGTGATCTAGCACCCATTGCAAATCTCTATAAACACGAAGTTGTTGAACTTGCAAAAGAACTCAAGATACCCGACAAGATAATTCGCCGTGTGCCTTCTGCTGATCTTTGGGAAGGTCAGACAGATGAAAACGAACTGGGTATTTCCTATGAAGATTTGGACAATATTTTGGAGGGAATTGAGGCCATCGCAAAATCAGACATCCCAATAAATACATTTGCTACCCAGGTACGTTTAGTATCAGAACACGGTATAGATAAAATCGACCACGTCGTGAGGTTGATACAATCATCACTCCATAAGAGACAGCAAACACCAAACCCCAAAACTTGGTACAAATCGTGATGGGGCTCCCACTAATTTTTTTATATGGATATAATAATTAACAACTATCACAAATGAGATGTTAAAAGGGGAGCATCAATCAATAAATTTATAAATAATAAATTTATATATAGTATAGAGATATGAGATGGTAAAAGAGACAGGTAAGGAATGGTGTGAAATATGAGCACTCCTGGACATCAAAAAGCCCTCGATCTGATTAACCAGATGGCCACTGATATGGGAATCAATTTCGGCCCCTTCGGACGGACTCGGAACCGTTCCAGTTTCCTCTACTATACCCCCCCGAAGGATTGGGCAAAGACAATCTATTATTTTGGGTATACGCCTTGGAGAACCACCGATCCGGATACAGGAAAGTTAGGATTTTTTACCCTCAAGTATCGCGTGTTGAAAAATGGATCGATGAAACTTGTAAAGTCTGTTAGGTTCGGTAGGCGAAAGATTGCCGACAAACGGGCCTATCAGTGGCACAAAAAATATTATCGGGTTTGTGATAAACAGTGATAATAAGCTGGGAGATAAGTCAGTTGGTGTTGTCTTGGAGGGCTGACCCCACAGAGATTAACAAAGGACACTGCGAAGAATTTGCTATGACTGTTATCCGTAAACTCGGGGGCTGCTCCGATGCTCTTTATGAGATGTGTACGCAAAATGTTGATCCTAAAGAACAGATGGACCTGCCCTATCACGTCTGGATTTTCTGTAACGGGCGACACTACGATTCCGAGTCTCCTGATGGGGTAGATAATTGGCGAGAGCTACCGATATTTACAAAGTTCGAGGTTTGTGGTGAGGAATGATGACAATGAATAAATATAAAGATCTCATCCTCGACATCGACTCAGGCGAGTTAAGACAGGTCCCAGCAAAGCCTAAGAAGGAAATGGAAGATATGTCCACCCTCGAATTCTATGTCAATAATCCGCATCTAGCGATCTTCGGCCTCGGAGTAACAGAGAAATACCTGCGCGAGAACTGCCTTAGACCCGGAGATAAATGCAGGAGATTCCACATGGTGCATCTATCGGATGGAGGTAGTCAAGGAGTCCAGTGCAAGTGGGGCCCGTATAAGAAATGTGAGAAAGCGATGGAGAGGATATGGCAACGGTAATAGCAGAGATAATCCCCGAAGTTCTCCTGGGTGAGTATGGAGATATCCGTCCCGATGCCCTGAGGCGGGCGAAGATATCGATATTGCTCAATGTCAGGGAGACTCCCTTCCAGAAGACGAGAGATCCACCGTACCTTACACGAACAGATGTTCATAACAAGAGTTATACTCGGTTTATCTGGGAACCAATCAAAACCAGTCCTGATGAAGATCTACAAAAATTCCAGGAAGAAGTTATGGACGCTGTTTACGAATTAGGTCGTATCCAATTCACCAATGGAGGGACTCATCGAGACCTCGCGCAAAAGACACTCGTTTTCTGCACAGCAGGGATGCATCGATCTCCTCTGGTAGTAGCTCTCCATCTCCACGGGAGTAGGAAACGCGAAATGCGTGGATTCCTTGGTGAGGAGGTTACCTTCGAGAGAGTCTGTGACTTTATACAGACGAAACTCAAAGAGGCTGGGCGCCCGCCCGCTCAGTTCATTCCGGAGTGGTATGAGGGGTTGATTGGAGGATCGTGGGAGCAATGACGAAAATATATCATCTCAGACTAAAACCTCATATTTTTCCAACAAGTGACCTTAACTACTATGATCATGTAGTTATTGCGAGCAATATAAAAGAAGCCAGAGAGCTGTGTCCAAAGGACGAACCGGCGTGGATTAGCCCCAGTAAGTCTACATGTAGGAAAATAGGGCTTTCCAGGTTGAAGAGTAGAGTGGTGTTGTCAGGATGAAAAAGATGGAGATTACAATCCCCAGACACCCACATATCCGACTCGGTAATCAATGGAGCAACGGGTTATACGACTTTAACATTGACTTCTTTGGTAGTGTTATGGTATATCATCCCGATCTGAAAGAGATGTTGGTAGCTCGTAATGTTATCGATCTCACTCCTGAAGTGGCCTGTTTCGAGTTATCACTCGAGTTCATACATCACATCCTTAATCTGGACTACGGTGAGGAGACCTGCAACCAGTTCGAGTTCTGCGAGGAGGCGATAGCAGTTCACTTATTTGGTCCAAAGATCTTAGATCCTTTTGGCCTTTACAGAGAAGGTGAGGGGTTAGGCGAGAGGCTGGTAGGGTGAAATAGATGAAGAGAGAAGAAGTATCCTGTTGCGGCATGTGTGTATGTGAATCCATCAGACAGCGACATAGATATTGCGTTAGAGCTACATCGGTTGGAGGAGGCAAGGTAAGTTGAGCACGAAACCCAAACACAGAAATATTAACATAAGGGTCACTCCCAAACTTAGGAAAGTCATTGATAGGTTTCTAGAGATCCATGACATCTATTTAAATGTCAGTGATTTCACTAGGGAGGCAGTGAGAGAGAAAATTCAGAGGGAGGCTCCCTACATTTATGAGGAGCTATTTAAGGATAATCAGTTAGAGGAAGTGGAGGCGGAGTGAATGGATGAGAACAAGTGGGTCTATGACACACTAGCAGAGGACGATAACTACAACTGGGTTCAAGTCAACGAGGACAATGAGGGATTTAAGTTCTTTGTTGTGCATATATCCAACCACAGTTTACAGCTGATGATGTGTGAAAAGGATCTGGAAGATCTGTACAAACTCTTAAAACAAGTTTTTGAGGGACCGGTGGGTAGTGAGATGGTTGCAGCGAGGGGCACTAGAACGGAGGACCGCGGTCTATATCTCTGGAGAGAACAGATATGTCACGATTGCGGAGCAAGAGTTGGAGAGTTACACCGACTCGGGTGTGATATGGAGGACTGCCCTGTTTGTGGAGGTCAACTCATCACTTGTTCCACAAGACATTTTGAATTGGTAGAACTGGGCCAACACTTTAGGGTGCCATACATCCAACCAATCGGCAATTGCGCTGTGTGCGGTGTGCTGTTTCCCGTGATGTTTATAGTTCCGGACAGTGAGTGGGATAAGTTCGTACCACCCCGCTTGAAGGACGAGCAGGTGTGTAAACAGTGTTACGATGAATTGAAGAAGATATTTCCGGATGGATGGAGGTCAGTTAAGTGACAATAATAGGCTTTACCGGGACCCAGATAGGTATGACCAAACCACAGTTCGTATCATTCTCCAAAGTCTACAAGGAACTTGGTGTCAAAGAACTCCATCATGGAGATTGTATAGGTAGTGATGAAGAGGCACACGGAGTCGCGAGGAAATATGGAAACCGGATTGTTATCCACCCACCCAGTAGTTCCTCAAAGAGAGCCTTCTGTAAGGGGGATGTGGTGCATCGACCTGCACCGTACCTTGAGCGAAATAAAGACATAGTCGCAGATACGGAACTTATAATCGCAACCCCAAAACAGATGGCCGAGATTCAACGGAGCGGGACGTGGGCGACAGTCAGATATGCAAGGAGGAAGGATCGAGGGATCTTTATTGTTTATCCTGATGGAACAGTGGAGGAGGATGACATTTGACTCGTGCAGAGATCATAGCGAGAAACCTCGAAACCGTTGAGGAAGGAATATCCAGGATTAAGAAACTCCTTCCCAACTTGGATTCTGATCTACCTGGTTCTACAGTTGTATACTCAAGATCGGCTTTAACAGCAGTTAGGAACATCGAGGTCGACGTATCTGGTAAGTCGCAGGCCGAAGTGAATAAGAAATATAAGATGAGGTGGTGAAAATGGGTATAGTGAAAGGTAGTGTTCCAGACGGACCCGCAAGATACAACAACAAAGAGCGGATCTTTATAGCACAAAGGAACTTTGAGAACTGGTTCCATATTAATCGCCAAATTGCTGAGGCGTTGTATCATGCTGAGGATGGCCTGAGTGTTAGGAGTCTCACTATCTATGAGTCTTCTAAGGGTGTTATTCTAAAAAGATTGAAGAATGGTGAGAAATCAAAGATTCTCTGGAATCGAAAGAGCCAGACTGGGGGGCGTGGCATTCGGTGGGTTATGACTGAGCTCGGTAGGAACTTTTATAATTGTGTTTTCATACTTAATGCGGTGTGGGGTTGGGAATCATCTACGGAGATCGGCGAATGAAATCTAAGAGACGCATCAAGAACATAATCTTGAAGAGTATTGGTTCAGGGGGATGTTATGCTAGGGATCTCGTCGTCCCGGTATCGATAGAATATGGTAAACCCGTTTCTATTAGAAAGATTTCAGCCCATCTTCGTGTATTATATGGAGATAATGAGGTTCGACGGGTGGCAGAGATGAAAGGGAGTCTTCTAAAACGGTACAAGTGGTTTAAAATAGTAGATCTGTGGAGGAATGTAGATGGGTGCTAAAAGATACATCAAAAATATGATACTGGAGAGTATCGGGCCGGAAGGATCTCACGCTCGTGATCTTGTTGGTCCAGTGTCGAAATTATATGGTAAACCCATTACCATACAACAGATTGCCAATACTCTTAGTTCGATGGTTGGTGGTGGCGAGGTTCGGAAGGAGCCCGAAATCGAAGCCGGTACTACAAAGCGTCATAGGTGGTTTAGGATTTTGCCGATGTGGACGTAAGATGATTTATCGTGGTTCTGCATCAATAAAGAGGTGAGGGTAATAGACTTCATTGGGATATTCAAACTCTTTTGGTTTGTGATAACTCATCCAATAGGAACATACAGGTTTGCTACCTTTATCTTTTCGTGGATGAAGACTAACAAGTTTAGAGAAATATCAAAGGAGGTGAAACATTGAGTGCGGTAGACTAACCCAAATTTTTTACAATCTCTTTACTGGGGTTGGTTGGTGTTGTGG
>SDBU01009701.1_pt1 | contig 10762 bp, 10 predicted proteins | sample 2277071 | NCBI WGS metagenome assembly SDBU01 (sample SAMN10397929, study PRJNA504765) | marine sediment metagenome | isolation source: marine sediment core GS08_GC12, 126 cmbsf | place: Arctic Ocean: Gakkel Ridge, Loki's castle | collected 2008
CTCGTCATTTTCATTACCATATTAATCACCCCCTCGCACTCCTGAACCTACTCTGCCAAAAACCTTTGTCAAGAAAATCTCTCCAATATAGGCGTTTATTTCCGAACTGTCCCAATAGCACCTTTAGAGTTTTTCCTTTTTTATGTTCCCCCATGTGACACTGGATACATTTGACCGTTAGATTGGACATTGAATTGTTCATCCTATTACCATCCACATGATGCAGATGTAAACTTTTGCCGAAGAGCTTAATTGACCTTTTATTTGTCATACCACAAATCAAACATTTACTTTTCGGGATAATTATATCCTTTAATTTTGAACATATTGTTGGATAACTTGTGCCCTTACAAACTCCACACTTAAATCTTCTACGGTTTGGTCTCAGGAACATTTTTTTACATGACAAACATTTTCTCTTATAAGGCATTCTCATTTTTCCCAGCCCTCCGCTGATATTTTCCCAAAGATTGTTTCTAATACTATTCTTAAGGCATTCTTGAAACTTAATTTATCCGCATTTTTTTCTATTAATGCGTCTATTTGTCCTTGCATTTGTTTTTCTTTCTTTTTGTATTTTATCCCTGCATCTACCAACTTCTTTTCTAAATTAATAATTTTCTTTTGAGAGTGCGAGAAGTCCTTATGAGCACCAAGGAGAGCATTTATTGCACCCTCCAGATTCCCATGTTCATGGTCCTCTTTAAACTTTTGCAAGAGGGCCAGAGCTTCCTCCTCATGTTCATCTAATTGAAGTGGTTGTCCTGGTTTCTTTGGATTTAAAACTTCCCATTCGGCTTTGTTAGTATCAAGGACATTAAGGTATCCATCATAACCATTATCCCGATCAAGTTTATTTCCTTTATCATCAACACGATAGAATCCTAGATGAAGGTGTGGGCCAGTTGACCAGCCAGTATTGTTACCTAGGGCTACAAGCTGTTGGAAGTAAAGATGCTCACCTTCCGAAATTAATATCTCTTCGCAGTGAGCATATAAGATGACTGTATTTTGTGTCTTATCCCATATTCTACAGAAGTGTCCGTAGCCTCCTTGGTCGTAGCCTCGTTTAGAACAAACTACATCATTACCCTTGGGGAAAGGATTAAGAAGCTCTATCCCGTTAGCACCGCCAAATCCCCAGTCTACTCCGTTATGGCCTTTGATTGAAAGTCCTGCCTTATCTTTAATCCAGGAGTAATTCTGAGGATTGTCACCAAACCGTTGGCTGATTTTAAAAGACCCGACGAATAAATCGTGTAATTTAGCTCTTTGCATTCTTTTTCTTAAGAATCAAATTAAGAATAGCTCCAACAACAGCTACAACCACTGTAGCTAGAATCAATCGTTGAAGCCAAAGAACATCGGCCATTTGATTTTCAAGAACAGCTAGTCTGACCACAACCTGTCCAAGTTCATCATTAAGCACATCAATGTGCCTCTCTACGTTCCCTAATTTTTCTATTACGTGATCAAGCTGTGACATTTGCTGCTCCACCTTCTCCCTCCTTAGGCATCAACTTCTTTAGTCTTCTAATCAACACCTCAATCATTTCAGGCTCCGTAACCTTACCAGTGACTTGTTTTAATATACCTATCTCCTTAGACTGTGGCTGACCACCACCTGGAGCACCACTCGGAGCACCTGCTGGGGTTGGAGCACCTCCTCCTGCTGGGGGAACACCTGGTACAGGAATAGGAGAACGACGCATAGCCCTATCTCTAAAGGCTTCCATTGCCGCTGAGTTGTCCGGATTCATACAATTATTATAACATTAAATTGGTATAATTATAGAATGGCAACAGAATTTAGGGACAAAAAACCAATCCACGAAAGGACATTTGGAGAGAGAATAAAAGATCTATTTAGGCAGCGGATAGTAAGTCCAGTCCCAGGCAGTGAGGCTGAGGAAAGAACTTTTGGAGAAAGAGTTAAACACCTATTTTTACCTCCAATACCATCTGATTCTAAAATTAAGGTTATAGGTGAGCCTGTAATTAATTTTAAAAAGTTGTTTAAATCAAAAGAGAAGGAAGAAAAAAAAGAGAAACCGACACCATCACCAGCCAAAAAGGAAGTGAAAACTCCCACTTCTATCCTCACTCCCACCCCTACTCCTACACCTCCAGTCCTTGCTCGTAACCCTAGTATTGATAAATATAGAGTTACAGATAAAGTTAAAAATTCAATTAATGAGGCTGCCAGTAAATTTAATGTTCCTTCTCAGCTCTTATTTGATATTACCTTACAAGAAAGCTCTTTTGATCCTAGCCTCGTAAATATAACCCCAGAAGGAAAGGCAGCTGGTAATCCAACTGGCTTGTTCCAGTTCACAGATAATACTTGGGAGCAAGTGAAAAGATATAATAGAGACTCAAACTCTAGTTTATATAAGGTCTTGCCTAACACAAATAGAAAAGATCCGAAAACCAATGCTTTGGCAGCAGCCTATTTAATCAAATTTGGACAACTAGGTAAGTGGGATGCAAGCGAAGATGTCTGGGGAGAATACTGGACACCAGAAGAACTAGAAGAGCAAGGATTCTATAGCCAAACAATGAAACACATTCCAGGGATTAGAGCAAGTAGGCGGTTGTCAGGTAGAATTTAATCTGCAGGGATAAACGGAATTGTAAACTCGGCCATAACTCCTGCCTCGATTAAAAGTCTTTGCAATCTTTCTCTTAGTTCCTTATCCCTCGCTGCTGCCTGTCTTTCAAAGTCAAAAGGTGTAACTTTTAATCCAAGGAAAGCCCTAAGTAATTCCTGTTTAATTGTCCGTGTACTCCTTCTTTCTACCTCTAAAGGTCTCTCTTTCTTTTTCCTTTCATATTCAAATGACCTTCCAAGCCTGCCAGGCAAGAGCCCCCTGCCTCCAACTTCCTCGAAAACTTCATCGTCAAATAAAGTTTCTATTGGGCCTCCCAAAAGAGATGGTGAATAAAACTTCATCAGGTAAGCAAAAATATCTCTGCCTTGTTCATGGGGTTCTATTGAATCTCCCTTAATAATTTTATTCCCAAAGAAATCTTCATTCCTCGCAATCTCGGCGATGACATTAAAGGCTGGGAACTTCCTCATAGCAGTCTGTGTGATAGGTTCTCCTGGTCTCCTCGCCTCAAGCAATTGTCCAGAAATTATGTCTCCGAATGGAAGAATATAAGTTAAATCAAAGTACCCTGGTCTGCCGAATTTATCCTTATTTGGAAGTCTAACAAACAGGCCATTCTTAATGTAGTCAGGCTGGAATTCTCTCTCTTTCCTTCTTTGCTCTACTGGAGTTAGGTTCTCAATTGCATTTTTAATTTTGCCGATGTTAGAAATTCTTGTCGGATATTGTATCGCAGTTTTGATAACCTGCGGAGTAGCTTTATAGGTAAAGGTAATAAAAGGAAAACCAAAAACACTCTCTCTCAATCTGCGAATGAATGGAGTTACTTGAGCATAATTAAAAGTTGCTCTCTCTGCTATCTTCCAGGCTTCCTCTGCTGCCAATCCATTCTTTCTTTGAAAGATATACTGTGCCAGCTTTGCAAATTCTTCTTCGCCTTGGTATATGCTCCCAACTTTATTCATTGCTTTTCTTATATGTCTTGGTAATCCCTGGGCATCTGGGCTAATTAAAATATCCTTGACTTCCTTGGCAGCGAAAGTATCTAATCCTAACCCAATAGCCTTTGCCTCCTGATACCACTTCCCTTTTGTGACCATTTGTTTTGCTGTTTCTCCATAAATGTCTATTCTGTGAGGACTCAAGCCCTCGAAGCCATTAAGAATGAAGTTGCTCATTACGTTTCGAGCATGGGTAGCAGGGTTGAGAATGACTTTGCCGAACTTAAATCCACCTACAACCTTACTTTCAATACCCCTCTTGTATGGTCTAATGATTTCATTAATATCATCTGCAAGGAATTTAGGTACATATTTATCTGCTAAAGCCCCCAGTCTTTTAGTGCTGGCTAGTTTTTCAAATCCCTCCTCTGCCGCATCTTTACCCCATTTACTAGCCACCTCTTTAAAGAAATTAGCTCGTTCTATTGCCGCATTGAGTTGAACTAAAGACTTAGAAGTAGGATAGCCAGCTTCAAGAATTTCACCCATTGCTTTTCTGACATCATCAGGAATATCTTTTCTTTTCATGAACCTAGAGGTGTCTATCCTTAAAGGCTTTCTCGGCCAGATTGCTTTCGCTTTTTTTATCCCCTCTACTGGGACTTCATGCTTACGATAAAGTCGGGCTATATATTTGCCGACATTCTCTTGATAAGTTGCAGCGTCAAGAAGCCCTGCATCTACCGCCGCTTTCCCCAGTCGGTCAAGCTCATCAAATGCTGGTTTGGCTTTAGCAAGTAGGTCAGGAGAAAGCTCGTGGAGTTTACCAGCTTTACGAGCAACAGCAATTGCTTTCTGTGCTTCTGGATCTAATTTACTGAGAGGTCGAGCTATTTCCAAAAGGGCTTCGTTTTGAATTGCAATATTCTTAATCGTCCTCTCGGCCATCTCGGCATAAACAGGGTCTTGACCAAAACGGTAAACGAATTTACTACCCAAGAAATCAAGGACTTTACTGCCTGCTGGAACCTTCCTGATTGACTTTGCTGCCACTGAAGTTACCTCTCCCATTCCAGAGAAGAGCCTCTTTCCAATCCCAAATCCACCAACATAAGTGAGGGGATCAACAGCAATATCAAGTGCTATTCCTCCAATGATTCCAGGAACTCCATAATCTCCTAGGGCATCTTCATCAGTAAAGCTTTCCCTTTTTTGTACACCCTCTAAGAAACTTTTGCCTTTAAGTGTTCCTACTACCCCATATTGAAGGGTATTCATGGCATCGAAAATATCATTAATTACTCCACCGCTGAAGATTTCTTCGGGGTCTTCTTTCTTTTGGGCTGTTATTTTTTCGGCTTTCCTTGCAATTTCAGCCTGTTCTTTCTTGCTTAATTCAAGCATTCCCTCCAGAGTTCTTACATCTGGCTTTGCTGCTCCGAAGCCTTTTACTCTTCTTTTCTTTTTGCCAATAGCTCCGAAACCTGTACTGCCTGATGGTTTAGATAAATCACCGAATCCCATTTTATTTTATCCAAAAATTACTGGCCTCCTAAAAAACTTCTCCATAAATGTTCTTTCCTCTGGGGGTTTCTCTTGAACCTCTTTGCTAAACATTCTTTCAAAGAAACCTTTTGTCTTTCCAAACAAACCGCCAGCCTCTATTCCAGCCTCCTCCTCTTCAGGGAACTTCCTATTTATCGCACCCAGTACCAATTGAACATCAATTCCCTCTTTTTCCATTATCGGTTTATAGATTTCAAAATCAGCCATTGCTTCTTCACGGGTTCCATAAGTTCCAATTTGACCTAAATATTCTTTTGTACGATCAATAATTTCGCCTGGCTCGAAAGGGGGTGGAGTTGGAACCCCTTCTTCTTCAAGCCCTAATCGTCTTGAAGGATCTGGAATATCTTTAGTAGTAATATCTCCTCTCCTTACAAGTTCGTCTTCGGCCTTCCTATCAATAAAAGCTTCTGTCTTCTTAGAACTCCAGCCTTTAGTTTTAGCCTTTTCTCTAAAAGCATTGGCTCTTTCTTTAAAGCTTGAACTTAATTCTTCGTTTTCCATTTTTACTCCTTTTACTCCATTAGTATATCCTAGTTTTTGGGCAACTGTCCAAGGTTGCCAACCCTGCTCGCTTTGCATATTTGCTGCGTACTTAACATTAAACTCAGGATTTTTAAGTTGCTTGGCAGATGGCCTTCCTGGTAAGGTTCTTATCTGAAACAACCCTACGCTTGGTGCGAAAATCCCTTTGATTGGGTATTTGTCCCCAACCGCACTAGGGTTTCCCCCAGACTCGCCTTGCATTACATTCCAGGCTCTTTGCCACTCAGACCTAGGAAAATACTTTTTTATTAGTTTTCTCTTTTCTTTGTCTTTCATTTTGTATTACCAATTTTCATCCCCCCAATCTATCTCTTCAGATGTTAAATCCCATTCTTCTCCTTCCGCAACCTTTTTTCCAATTAAACCTAGAAGCTCCTCAATTGACTCATCTCCAGTTAATTCAACTCCTGCATTGGCAGCCGCTTTTTGAAGTGTTTCTCTATAGCCACTTTCTTGATCTGCAAGCTCATTTGCCCTCTCCCAATCTGCATCTGAAAGCGTTCTATCCCTTTCCAATTTATCAAATAAGAGGTCAAGTTGTGTCTGTCTATCTGTAGTAAAACCTGTAAGTAGTCGGGCATTGCGGTCACTCAAAACACTGTATCGGAGCTCAAATGGCTCCATTGTCATTTTTTGCCCTTCCATTGCCAACTGAACTTTAGTTGCAATTCCCGCCTCTGCTTGAGTAATTCTCCCAACAACCCTACCTAAAGCGGTGCTAATTTCACTAAATCTCTTTAAAAATGGTTTAGCCTTTGCCTGCATAATCCCCGTTCTCTGAGCCTCTGTAACCAAACTCTCTCTTGTTGTTGCAGCAACCTGTGGTTCAATCCCTCTCAAAATATCCTCTATTGATTCAACCTCTCCTGTTAATGTTTTGGCTGCTCCTCTTAGTTCTGGAAGCCCTTCCACCTCTTCTAACCCAGTATAGATATCAAGAGGAGCTTTTCTTTTAAGAAGGGCATCTATCCAGTCTTTTAAGGCAACATCTTCTCCAACAATCTGCTTTCCTACGTAAGCTTCGGCTGAAGGAACATCGGATATGTTTAAGCTTGTGGCACTAACATCTCCACCTGGAGCCATTTTCCCAGCCCCATGCCCAGCAGCAATGTCAGCTGCAGCCTCATCTGTGCCCCATCCTGTGTACCCTGGATATTTTACTAAATCTACTGCCATGTTTAAATTATATCATTATTTTGCTTCATAAATTTTTTCCTTTTTCCCATCAGCCTTGTTTATTTTCTCAATTTTCTTGGCTTTAAATTGAATCAGGAACGTTTCTTCTCCAACTGTTTCTATAGACACATCACCTGTATCAGTGTCAAACCGAATCGTAAAATCTTTGTGTTTAGTAATTATCATGTCTGTGTAATAACGAGCCTGGCAGCATAATAATGGGCATTATCACCCTCTCCACCAGCCTGGTTCATCTTAATCTGTATCTTATACTCTTTTAAGCCAGACGGAATAGTAAGAGCTGAACTTCTAACCCTCTCAAGAGATGTTAGTGGATCAGCCGTTGATGTAATCTCAGAGCTAGCAAGAGTCGCTGTATCAGTAATATTATATATTTGAGTGTAAGCAGTTCTACTTGCTTGTTCATTTGCCATAACACATTCAAAGTAAACATTTTGGTTGGTGAAATTGTCCCCATTTAAAGCAAAATTACAACCGACTCTGTCTATATAGGTATTTGAAGGTGTCCAATAGTGCTCAATAGAAAGGTGGGAAAAGACCTCGGCGTTAGTGTTAAGAGAATCTCCGCCAACTGTAATATCACCAGTAGCAGCAACAGCAATTCCATCCGCATCTAAGGTAACAATTGTGTTTCCACTAGAATCTTTAAGAATAAGACCATCTTTGGTCATGCTAATTATTTCCACCGAACTAGCATTAACAAGGCTAAAAACACCACTTACATCAGCAAGTCCACCTAGGATTAATGTTCCACCTTGTCCTTGATTCCAGGTTATACTGTCAATGTGCCGACTCTTTATAAGGCCAGGGGGTATATTATGTTCCCCGATATAACTCTGTAATTTTTCCTCAATGAGTTTAACTATCTCTCTTTTCTGGTCAAGGCTTAGTATCTCGTCCATTATGTCCTCCTCTCTCTTTTTAGATCATCAATCTCAATTGCCCAACCATATATTTCAGGTGAGGCTGAACCTGTTGTTGCCAAATCAATTGCAACCTGAAACTCATTATGCCTGCCTCCTTTACTTGGTAAAGGAAGTCGTACCTCTTTCTTATCAGCAGTGGTTTCAGCTGTTCCTTTTACCCAATTGCTTTCTCTATCAAGCTTATACTCCAACTGGACAGAGTCTCCACTTACAAGTGGTTTAAAATAAGAACGAATAACCTGAGCCTGTTTCTCTGCCCATATTTTGTCAGAATCGCTAATCAAAAATTCAATTCTTGCAGTTGAACATGGATCAGCAGAGGGGCTTATTTTGTCAACTCCATAGTTACTATCACTTCTCAAGCCAACAAATAAAGAGGAACCTATTGGAAATATCATTCCAATTTCTAAAGTTGCCCCAGTAGTTATTTCTAAAGAAAGCGGGTAATCAAAACTAAGAGTTTCTGTTAATTCCTCGTGGAGTGATCCCCAAGAATAAACTCCTCGTTCTAATGTGATAGAAGAACAATCTTCAGCCATACCAATATGAACCAGTGCTCTCCACATGGCAAGAGCTTTAGGATTAATTTCCATTACGCTTGTTCCTACTTTTGGCATTCTTCTAATCTTTTGAGGTTTACCACCGTCATATTTCATAAAATCACCTGAATATCCTGCAATAAAATAGATAGGATTTCCGCTTAAGATAGCATTTATTCCACCTTGCGGAACTGGTAAATAGAAGTTATAGGTATCTGCATTTCCATCCCAGAAAAATAGGTAGCCAAAATCGTGATCCTCAATATTTGATCCTAGTGTACAACCCATTACTAAATATTCCCTCCAAACACCAAGACAGCGTATTCTAAATCCAGAAGGTAAAGTTAGTTTATGGGGATCATAAGTTGTCCCGTCCCACGTTGCCAAATATCTCTCATTTCCGATATTCAATTTCTGCAAGTGATGCTCAATCGGATGAAAATTATCATCTACTAAAAATTGATAGTAGGCGTGGAAGTCAACTGTTTCCAAATCAGCGTCAGTGGTAGTAGTAACTGTTTCCCCATCAGCTGCACTACTGGTTAAATGAAAATGGTAGGTTGCTCCGATATGCGGTCTCCAGGGAGTAGTAAAAATAAACTCATTATCACCAACTATAACATTGGCATTAACAATTGTTGCAGTAACAATTTCCCTATTAAGAGCATCATGTACTGTAACTGTCCAATCTCCATCTCCCTTTGCAGCAACTAGAACTTCAATTGATTTCTGCGGATCTTTGGTAGGAACAAAAGTCTGTCTTGCAGCATCTGCTTCTGAGATGGCAGTTGGAAGAGTATAAGTATTTCCGCTTGTATCTAAAGATTGGTCTAAATCCTGCCTATCAGTAGGAGAAGAAAATGGTACATCACTGGTATCATAGGTTGGGGTATTAACCAAAGTAAGAGTATTTGAATTGGCTGAAGAATCGGCGGTAGAGCTATCAACTTGGTAATACGCAACCAACCCAGCAACCTCACCAATCTCAATATCCTTGTAAAGATTAAGTTCGCTGTCGGTACGGATATCATTAAAAACCCTACCATCGTCAAATTTACCATCAAAGTGGTTTTCGTCATCACCAGAAGCATCGTGTGACGCTCCTATTGCAAACAAAGAATTATTGTCACTTATAGCAGTTACCGCACCAGTAGTGGTTCCTTGGCTTACGGCAGCTATGAAGAACTCTGCCGTAGAAGTCGAAGCATCCCAGGTAACAGCATATCTATACCACTGGGCGAGAATAGGTGTAACAATTTGTTTAGCCAAAGTTTCTGAGTTAGCAGCAGTTCCATCGGAAGAAACTGAAAGTCTAAGCTGATAAACAGTTGATGTTACAAGAGTGTCGTCCTGGGTTACATCTAAGGCTGGGTTGGTTGTGCCTGTATAACTTGTGTAATAATCAAGGTGGATTCTACCTACTGCACCAGCCCCTCCATTTCCAGCCTGCTCATCTTGCGAAATTCCACCAGAGCCAGCGAGTGCTGTAATCTTTAAGGCTCCCAAGGTTGCTGTTTGAGCTTTAATTAAAACGCTTCCCCCACTACCACCGCCGCCGCCAGCACCATCATTAGGCCCTGCCTCTCCATTGTTTCCATTAACAATTATTGAACCAGTAATCTCGGCAAGGGTGGCAGCGTAAAAGAAAATAATTCCTCCACCCGTACCACCAGCACCACCATAATTAGCCTGTGTATGTCCTCCACTACCACCGCCACCGCCAAAGACGACTGTTGTTAAGTCTGCTGCTCCACCGACTGTTCCCCCAGCTCCCCCAGTTCCACTTCTATCTGTTTCTCCTGCTGTTCCCACTTCCCCATTTCCTCCTCCACCACCACCACCAGTACCATTATTGGGAAGAGCTAGATGACCACCCCCGCCACCATTGCCATTGGCAGCAGAAGAAATTGATTCCCCTGCTCCAGCCGTTCCTTCTCCCTGTTTTCCGCTTGTATAAGTAGTTGTTTGTCTTGATGCTTTCCGAAATCCCCGAGCTGTTCCATTTATTGTTCCTGTAATAGTAACAGTCCCACTTGCCTTAAAAATAAGTATCCCACCAACTGTCCCATTCCAAGCCTTAGCTGTCCAAGTTTTACCTGAATTAACTGTGACATTGGTATATTCAGGAAACACTATCACCTGTGCTTTAGAAACATAGGTATTAGCAAGGGCATTGGCTAAAGTGATTGTTCCCTCTGTATAAGAAGCAATCTCATTTTCCTCCCAGTTTCCTGCCCCAGCTCCCCTTGATTGAATAATAAGAATTTTATCTCCTGTAGCAAAAGAGGCATTTGTGGCAGTAAGAGAATAAGCCGCCGCCGTTCCAGTACAAGCTGAATCAGTAGGTGCTTGGGTTGCACTTGTAGATATAGTTAAAGCCCCATCTCCACTGTCTCCAAACCTTGCAGAAACAGCAGCCAAGTCGAACATATTGC
>SDBU01009702.1_pt1 | contig 10762 bp, 11 predicted proteins | sample 2277071 | NCBI WGS metagenome assembly SDBU01 (sample SAMN10397929, study PRJNA504765) | marine sediment metagenome | isolation source: marine sediment core GS08_GC12, 126 cmbsf | place: Arctic Ocean: Gakkel Ridge, Loki's castle | collected 2008
CCTGCCTCGGGAGCAATATCATCAATTATCCTGCCATATGGGTCAATGAGCATAGAACCAGCATAGTCACCAATGACACACGCTGCAAATATATGATGCCTTGGAGACAGGGGAATTCAAGGGAGGAGAGCTTGCCCCAAGGATACAGACTCTCTTCGAGAAGAAGGAACAGTTGCAACGGGCCAAAGCTGACGTGGAGGAAGTATTAAGTTTCAACAAGGTGGACGTAACCGATTCCCAGGTGATAAGGAACTATGCCAGTGATCTGAGAAACTTGCTGGCAGAATCCTCCATCACTGAAGAGAGGAGCTTCCTTAAGTCATTTATAGAGAAGATTGAGGTAGATGAATCGCAGGTCAAGATGTATTATACTATTCCTATGCCCCCACATAGTGTGTCGGAGGAGACTGTAGGAGTTTTGCCTTTCGTACACCACGGTTGAAGGAGAGGGGGAAGAAAGTAAAGAGGGGCAAAAAGAGTCCCAAAATAGGCGAGGCAAAAAAGGACTCTGAAAATGAAAATGGGAAAGTCTAAGAGAGGCTCTACCTCTCTTTACTATTTTTCCCCCTTCCCTTGTGAAGGGAAGGGGGACAGGGGGATGGATTTCACAGAATATGGCGGAGAGGGTGGGATTCGAACCCACGGTAGCCTTGCGGCTACACACGCTTTCCAGGCGTGCCTGTTAGGCCACTCCAGCACCTCTCCAGTCGATAACTATTGTATATGGCGGCGGAGAGGGTGGGATTCGAACCCACGCTCCGCTAACGCGGAGGCCGCTTTTCGAGAGCGGCACCATGAACCACTCGGACACCTCTCCTCAGTTCCCATAAATTATACCACAAGCTTTACGGGTCTGCCCCCGGTATAGTATGCTTTCGGTATTCGGTTAATCTTATGGAGCGTTGAGTTTTGGTCTGGTTTAAGTTTCTGCTGTGTGTGGCTATCATCTTATTCTCAGGGGCGAAGCTAGCCCGATATGGTGATGCAATAGCGGCCAGGACCGGTCTGGGCAGGGTATGGATTGGTCTGGTGCTGCTGGCTGCCATCACCACCATGCCTGAGCTGGTGACCGGGGTAAGCTCGGCGGCTTTGGTGGGACTCCCTGATTTAGCCCTGGGTACCCTCTTTGGTAGTTGCCTGTTCAATTTAACTATCCTGGCGTTACTGGATGTCCTTTGCCGGCCAGCCCCGGTTTTGAGCCAGGCAAGCTTGAGGCATATCGCCTTAGCCAGCATGAGCATACTTCTTATTGCCATCGCTGCCGGGAGTATTCTTGCCGGGGAAAGGTTCCCTGGATTTGCTTTGGGGTGGGTGGGCATCCCCAGCATTATCATCATCATATTGTATTTGGTGGGGATGAGGCAGATGTTCCGCTTTGAGCAAAAGCATCCGTTGCCACTACCGGCAGCACCCTCCCAGTATGAGGAGATTTCTAAGGGAAGACTCTACCTCAGGTTCACCTTGGCAGCGATAGCGATTATTGGCGCTGGAATATGGCTATCATTCGTTGGTGATGAGATTGCGGCCACTACCGGTTGGGGGACTGGCTTTGTGGGCACTCTATTCTTAGCGGTTACTACTTCAATGCCTGAGATGGCGGTCGCCATAGCTGCCCTCCGTATGGGTGCCATTGATATGGCGGTAGCTGATATATTAGGCGCCAATATGCTGGACATGGTCGTCATTACCTGGGCTGACCTTTTCTATACCAAGGGACCTATCCTGGCTGCGGCATCAGAGGCTCATCTCACCACCGCTATGGTAACAGTAGTAATGAGTCTCCTGGTTATTGTCGGGCTCCGCTTTCGGCAGAAGAGAAAGACATTCTTTATCATCAGCTGGTATGGGCTGGCTCTAATCGGGCTTTATATTTTTGGTGCCTACGCCTCGTTCACTTCAGGCATTGGTCCGGGATAGTTGACTTGGCTTCTCCCCGGGAGTAGCATATAATTACTTGCTTTACAACAAGGACAGCTTCTGCTACAATTCCGTTTTAGTTATAAAGCCCTTCCAAACTAGCTTTGACAAGAGCAACAGGGGAAAATGACGACTGTTACAGAAAGGATTGACTGAATGGCAGAGTTTGAAGGAGGAGAGTTTGAAGGTAAGGAAACTGTAGGAACTCCAAAAGAATTCGTTATTTATATCTTAGTCAACGCTGCTATCGCCTTTGGGCTTTATCAAGTACTGCATAATGTGACACAGACCCTCGCCGCCAGTATCTTTCTTGCCCTCGTCATCGGCACCCTCATGTTCTGGCGATTCAGGGTAGCCATCGCTTTTATCGGCATAGTGGTGCTGCTGCTCACCAGAACCATAGACTTGTCCCATACCATTGAGTTTATGGCACTGGATGTCATCCTCTTTCTGGTGGGGATGATGGTGATTGTGGGGTTGTTGAGGCGTTCCGGGTTCTTCCGCTGGATGCTGGCCAAGGCACTAAAGTTTTCCAAGTTTAAGCCGAGGCTATTAATGGCGGTTCTCCTGTGTTTGGCTAGTGTGACGGCGGCTATGGTGGATGAGGTAACCTCAATACTTTTTATGAGTGCCCTGGTGCTTGACCTCTGCGATTATTTTGAGGTAAAGCCGGTAAACTACATTATTTCCGTGGTCCTCGCCACCAATATCGGCAGTTCCTGGACGGTATTAGGCAACCCGATTGGGATTATGATTGCCCTCAGGTCCGGGCTGACCTTTGAAGATTTTATACAAACGGCTTTACCGGTAGGAATACTCTCGCTTATCAGTCTTATCGTAATAATCTTGTTATGGCAAAGAAGCGACCTTAATCAGCTTGGCGAGAAGGTCGGAGCTCGTTCAAGGAAGGCTGAGGAGGCTTTCTTAGACCAATGGGCTAAAGTAGAAGATAGAAAATTCTTCATCGGTAGTGCTGTCATATTTGTTCTGGTTATTATCGGCCTGGCTCTTCATCACCGTATGGAGCTGGTGCTGGGGCTGGAACCTAATACACTGCTGGTGGCTATCGCAATCCTGGGGGCGGGGGTAGTAATGTTATGGAAGCGTGCCATGGCACGCCAGCTCATCATGAGGGATGTTGACTGGTGGACGCTGATATTCTTTATGTTCTTGTTCGCCAAAGCTGGCTGCCTTAAATATGTTGGTATCACTGATATCGTATCAGAAGCTATGATGGATCTTGGTGGAGGCAATGTCATCATTCTTATTCCTATGATATTGTGGGTCTCCGGGTTTCTATCGGCAGCTATGGATAATGTGCTGGTGGTGGCAACCTTTGTCCCGATTATTCAAAACCTTTCTCAGCAGTTGGGAACCCCGGTACTGTGGTGGGCGCTCCTTTTTGGGGGCTGCTATGGTGGCAATATAACCATGGTAGGTTCCACGGCTAATATCGTCGCTCTGGGGATACTGGAGGACCGGAAGGGCTACCACATGACGCTGCGTTACTGGATGAAAATCGGTATCTGGGGTGGGGTGGTGCCAATGGTGGTGGCGACACTGGCGCTGCTAATTTTCCACTAAATCTGGTCATTTTTTTGCCTTACTACTGACTTATAGGATATTATAAATATCGGCCCCTGTAGCTCAGGTGGATAGAGCACCAGCCTCCGGAGCTGGGTGCGAGCGTTCAAGTCGCTCCAGGGGCGTTTTTTATGAGGAGGTTAGGGTGCTGGATTCAACACAACTTGTTGAGATTAGATGGCATGGTCGTGGCGGTCAAGGTGCTGTTACATCTGCTGAGCTACTGGCGCAGGCAGCGATAAGCGAGGGTAAGTATGCTCAAGCCTTTCCCAGCTTTGGCCCAGAGAGGCGAGGAGCACCGGTAATCGCCTTTGTCAGGATAGACAGCAAGCAACCTATCAGAGTGAGAGCCGAAATTACTCAACCCGATATAGTAGTAGTGCTTGACCCCGGTCTACTACGCATTGTGAATGTTACCTCAGGGCTTAAACAGGGGGGAATGGTAGTAGTTAACACCAGCAAGCAAATGGAGCAGATTAGGCAGGAGTTTAGCCTGGATGGGCCACTGGCAACAGTTGATGCTACCAAAATTGCCCGGGAGCTGCTAGGGGTTCCTATCGTCAATACTACTATGATTGGAGCCTTGTTACGGGCTAGCGAGGTTATTAAGTTTGAATCATTAGTCCAACCTTTAAAGCACCGCTTCGGTCGCCTGGCTGAGAAAAACACTAGTGCTATGAAACGGGCCTATGAGGAAACATTGGTAAGGGAGGATAAGGGTAATTGACTAAACCGGAAAATGAACTAACCTGGAAAGACCTGGAGATTGGTGCCATAGTAACTGAGCCGGGGAATGCCAGTCAATACAAAACCGGCGACTGGCGGTCTCAGCGGCCGACCTATGATTTTAAAAAATGTATAAAATGCGGTATCTGCTCCATTTTTTGCCCCGAAGGGTGTGTTGAGCCGAATGAAGAGGGCTACTTTGAAGCCAATATGTTTTACTGTAAGGGATGTGGTATCTGTGCCCGAGAGTGCTGGACTCAAGCCATTACTATGGTAGAGGAGGAGGAATAATGGCAGTCAGGGTGGGAATGGAAGTGTCGGTAGCCATTGGTGAAGTAGTCAAGGTAGCCAATACTGATGTTATTGCTGCCTATCCGATTACCCCCCAGACCCATATTGTGGAGCACCTCGCTCAGATAGTAGCCGATGGCGAGTTAGATGCCGAGTTTATCCCCGTTGAATCGGAACATTCGGCAATGAGTGCCTGCCTCGGCTCGGCCGCTGTTGGAGCGAGGACATTTACCGCCACTGCCGGGCAGGGACTGGAGCTAATGCATGAGGTATTGTATGTTGCCTCATCAATGCGGCTACCAATGGTGATGACCGTGGCTAACCGGGCTCTATCGGCACCATTGAGTGTCTGGGGCGACCACTCCGATGCTATGGCAGTCCGCGATACCGGTTGGATTCAGATATTTACCGAAAATGGCCAGGAGGTTGTTGATAATGTCCTCTGTGCCTTCCGCATTGCTGAAGACCATCGAGTCTTGCTTCCGGTAATGGTTCACCTGGATGGATTTAACCTGTCACATATGATTGAACCGATACTTCTCCCGGAACAGAGTGAGGCCGACCGATTTCTCCCGCCCAACCAATACCCGCTGCCTCTGGACCCCAGGAAACCGGTAGCTATGGGCGATTTTGGCCCACCGGTTATCTACACCGAAGCAAAGTGGGCACAGGAGGTAAATCTAAGGGAAAGCAAAAAGATAATTCTCCAGATATGGAAGGAGTTTGGCGCTGTTTTCGGGCGTCACTACTCTCCGGTAGAATACTACCGCTGCCAACAAGCTAAGGTCCTGCTGCTGACTATGGGCAGCTTCAGCGAGACGGCAATGGCGGCTATAGACAAGATGAGAAAAGAGGGCAGGGATGTCGGCTTGCTAAAGCTTCGCCTGTGGCGCCCCTTCCCCTTTGAGGAAGTCCGCCAGGCGGTCAAGGATGCCGAGGTTGTCATTGTATTAGATAGAGCCCTTTCCTTCGGCGGTCCCGGCGGGCCGGTCTGCTCTGAGATTAGGTCTGCCCTATATGATGAAGAAAAGAAGCCCAAGGTAATAAGCTTTGTTGGCGGCTTAGGCGGTCGGACTATTGATGTAGATGGATTTGAGCATATCATTAATAGAGGGATAGAAATCTCACAGAAGGGAAGTGAGAATGAGTTTGAAATCTTTGGAGTAAGGGAGTAGGGGAAATAACTTGACATAATGTTGGAAACGATTCTCAAAGCTAATCAGGCACGAATTGTTTCCCCCAAAAAATAATTGGAAATTTTATAGCTAATTAGATAGGAGTTGTTTCTTAAAACAAAAAAAATGGAAAAATATAGTGTCTTTGTTCCGCGATTGATAACCCGGCAGGAAAACTTCGCCCCCGGTCATCGGGCTTGCATCGGTTGTGGTGAAGCCCTGGCGGTAAGGCTGGCCTGCAAAGCGTTAGGCCAGAATGTAATTGTGGTCAATGCCACCGGCTGTATGGAAATCGTTGCCTCACAGATTCCTTATACTTCCTGGCGCCTTCCCTGGATTCATACCCTGTTTGAGAATACAGCGGCAGTAGCCTCAGGAATAGAAGCCGGCTTAAAAGCAATGACCAGGAAGGGGGAACGGGACGACCAGGATGTCAATGTAGTCGCCATCGCCGGTGACGGTGGCACCAGTGATATCGGGCTGCAAGCACTATCCGGGGCATTAGAGAGAGGACATAACTTCCTTTATCTTTGCTTTGACAATGAAGCCTATATGAACACTGGCATTCAAAGGTCTTCAGCTACTCCTTTCGGGGCATCTACCACTACCTCCCCCTCAGGCAAGGTGAGCATCGGACAATTTACCTGGAAGAAGGATATGCCGGCTATTGCTGCTGCCCACGATATCCCCTATGTCGCTACTGCCTGCCATAGCTATCCCTTTGACTTGATGGCTAAGGTGGCCAAGGGAATAGCCACGCCCGGTCCCGCTTATATTCACATCCTGTCTGTCTGCCCCACTGGCTGGCGGTGCCCCCCCGATTTAACTATCAGGATAGGTCGCCTGGCCGTAGAAACGGGGATATTCCCGCTATATGAAGTAGAAAATGGTGACTATAAATTGAGCTTTGATTTCCCCCAGCTTAGACCGGTTACCGATTATATGAAGCTTCAGGGAAGGTTCCGGCATCTATCCCCAGATAACATCAGTAAAATCCAGAGTCGGGTCAGCGCGAAATATGAAGAGCTCAGAGAAAAAACGATAAAAAGGGTAGCGCCGTAACATGAAGAAGGTAATTTTTAGCAGTTGGGCGGGTAAGGTCGTTGATAACAGGGAGCAGGATATCGAAAAGTATCGTGCCGTAAAGGACCTGGCATTCCCCCTGGAATATGATGGCCATCAGATAGGAGCCTTGATGTCATGGCAGGGCTTGGTGGTCACCGATGGCAGGGTCAACATAATAGACATGGTGCATTCCTATCTCAAAGAGGTGCAGAAACTGTGCTGCGGGGAGTGTAATGTTGGATATGCCGGCATCAAGGTAATGCTGAATGTCATCACCCGCATTTTGAACGGGAATGGAGCCGAAAGCGATATTGAACTGCTGCTCTGGCTGGGCAGCAGCATTAAGGAGAACGCCAGGTGCTCCTTCTGCGCCACTGCGGTAACCCCCGTCCTGGATACCCTAGACCACTATCAACAGGAATATCTCAAGCTGATAGCCGCCAAAAAGGCGGTTCCTAAAGCGGCTTATGCCGCCAGAGTCAGCGCCCCCTGTATTGAAGCCTGCCCGGCCCACCAGGATATTCCCGGCTATATTGAGCTTATTAAAAACCGTAGATACAGCGAGGCTCTGGAGGTAATTCGCCAGACAAATTGCTTGCCCGGGGTAACCGGACGGGCTTGCGCTGCCCTCTGCGAAGCTAGCTGCGTCAGGGGTGATACCGATAGCCCGGTTGCCATCAGAGCCCTGAAGCGGGTCGCCGCTGATGATGAAATGACCAGTGGATTAGCACCCCGGCTTGAAAAGACTAAGGACAAGGAGATAAAGGTAGCCGTTATCGGGGCTGGTCCCGCCGGTCTGGCTTGTAGCTACAAGCTGGCATTGATGGGCTATAAGGTTGTTGTCTATGACGAGCAGCCTTCTGGCGGAGGAATGGCACTGACGGGTATTCCTGCCTACCGCCTGCCTAGAGAAATTATCAGCCGTGAGGTTGAGACTGTTCAGAGAGCCGGGGTAGAGTTCAGGTTTAATACCAGAGTGGGCCGGGATATTACACTGGATACTTTATATAACAATGGATTCAGGGCAATATTTATCGCCACTGGTGCTCATCAGGGTAGGGAGCTGGGCATTGAGGGAGAGGCTGAAGCTGAAGACACCGGGTTGATTGACGGGGTAAAATTCCTGCGTGAGGTCAATGAGAATAAGAGGATAGCGGCCCAGGGTAAGGCAGCCGTAATCGGTGGCGGTAATGTCGCGATAGACTGTGCCCGGACTTGTGTCAGGCTCGGTTTTAAACAGGTAACCATAATCTACCGCCGTTCCCGGGCGGAGATGCCGGGGAGGAAAGAGGAGGTTGAGGAAGCCGAGAAAGAGGGAGTCAACATCCGCTTCTTGGCAACGCCGGTGAAAATATTGACTCACGGTGGCAGGGTAACCGGCGTTGAATGTATTGCTATGGAACTAGGAGAGCCGGATGCCAGTGGTAGAAAGCGTCCTGTTCCCATCCCCGGCTCGGAATTTGTCATTGAGACGGATATGGTGCTCCCCGCCATCGGAGAGAAGCCCGATTTGTCCTACCTCACCAAGGCGGACCGGGTTGAAACCACTGCTGACGGCACTATCAGAGCCGCCCCGGACACCGGCCAGACCAGCCAGAGTGGGGTCTTCTCTGGCGGCGACTGTGTTACCGGCCCGGCTACCCTGATTGAAGCCATCGCCGCCGGCAACCGAGCCGCTGCTGGCATAGACCGCTACCTGAGAGCGGGCAAGACCTCCAGACCTGAGGAGGACGCTATTGCCGACCTCGTTCATAGTATTAGCCTATCGGAGCAAAGGGACGAAGGCATTGTAGTAAAGAGCAGTCGCTATGACCCACCCCAGCTCCCCATCAGGAACAGGGTGAAGGGCTTTGGCGAGGTGGAGAAGGTCCTTGCTGTTGAGGCGGCAATCGGGGAGGCGGAGCGCTGCCGCCGCTGCTACCGGGTAATGCTGCTGGCAACAGATTAACGAAATTATGTAGGGTGAAGTTGATGGTAAAGATAACAATTGATAACCAGATAGTAGACGCTGAGCCAGGCTCAACAGTCCTTGATGCCGCCCGTAAGGCTGGAATCTATATCCCCACCCTCTGCTACCACGAATCACTCAGCCCCGCCGGTTCCTGCCGTGTTTGCACCGTGGAAATCACCAGCAACGGGAAGTCGGCACTAACCGCTGCCTGCACCTATCCCGCTGAAGAAGGGCTTCAGGTCAAAACCAGCTCGGCAAGAGCCATCAAGGCACGAAAGCTGGCAGTGGCGCTATTGCTGGCACAGCGTCCGCACTCAGATAGAATACAGGAACTGGCTGACAAGCTGGGTATTGAAAAGCCGAGCTTTACCCTGGAGGAGAAGGAATGTATCCTCTGCGGGCTGTGTGTTAGAGCCTGCCACGAGATTGTAGGTGTTGATGCCATCAGCTTTATTGCTCAAGGTCTGAACCGAGGTATTGACCAGCCCTTCATCAGGCACTCAGAAACCAGGTGCATTGGCTGTGATTCCTGTGCTTATGTCTGTCCTACCGAGGCGATAACGGTGACTGATGCTGACGATACTAGGACACTGACCACGCCCAGCGGTAAGATAGAGTTCAAGCTAAAGAAATGTAAAGCCTGTGGTCGCTACTGGGCACCGGAAAAGCAGCTGGACTACATCGCCAAACAGTCAAACCAATCCCCAGAAACATTTGACCTCTGTCCTGATTGCCGGGACTAAAGCCTCACCAGCCGTTAACTTGACCGAGCGCAGTGCCTTTGCTATATTTTAGCCACGGGGTGTAGCGCAGACGGTTAGCGCGCAGCGTTTGGGACGCTGAGGCCGGCGGTTCGAGTCCGCCCACCCCGATAGCAGCACCAAAGACTCTGGCTATCGCTGCCAGCCCCTGTTCTCTATCTTTCCCGACTCTCAATACGCCCCAGGTGAGAGGGATACCCCACAGGCAGCATCAAGCGAGGTTGACAGGGTAAATATCAGGAGTGCTATAATATCATCAAATTGGTGCTAGCTGTCAAAAGAGGGTAATTGCCCTCCATCAATAGTTTTCGTGCGGGAGTAACTCAGTTGGTAGAGTCCCTGCCTTCCAAGCAGGTTGTCGCGAGTTCGAGTCTCGTCTCCCGCTCCAAGGGCTCGTAGCTCAGTGGTAGAGCGGTCGGCTCATAACCGATTGGTCGCAGGTTCGAACCCTGCCGAGCCCACTTTAGAATCTAAATCCTATTAAATACCGCCGGAATTTTACTTTAAAACTAATGTTTTATGAACAAAAAACTATAAAATTTAATTGAGGCTAATATTTTATGTAGGTATTTTATTTCACCGCATATTCTAAACAAAAAACTAACTTTCCGGAAATATTTAAAAGATTGCTGGGCATAAACAACCCGTTGACGGAGAGCTAATAGTGATTTATGTTAGAATGAGATTAAAGGTTGGAATAAGGAGGGAGATGAAATTTAAAGAATTATTTGGAGGGGACAAAGAGCCTGCGGTGAAGGCTGAGACAGAAACAAAGTGGAAGCCTAAAGTAAAGGGTAAGGCAGCAGCAAAAAGAGCAAAGAGAAAGAAAAGATTTTAGTAAGTATTCGATAATAATGGATAATACAAGGCATGGAAATTGGCTAGGAGAGAACAATGAAGAACCCAAACTCTCATAACCGAAAGGAAATTAAAAAATAATAAAATATATTAAATAAGGAGGAAACATGATTGAGCGAGTTCATGAGCACATTGTCGCAGAACTCCAACAGAATGCACGTACGGACACCGTTTTCATTCTAGCTGCAATTCTTCTGAATTTATTGGCACTGGGTGTCAATTCGAGTGTGGCTTCTGGCCGAGACAATGATGCCACAATGTGGATTGTGTTCTTCACGTTTGTCTGTCTTGTTATTGTTGTCAATTTTGTTGCAGAAGTAGGGTTAATAAAAGGCAGACAGACAAGAATAAAGTTATTAAATGGACTATTGAAAATGTACAAAGATCAGGGGGTGGATGGCTATTATGACGCCTCTTTATTAAGCAACTACAAT
>SDBU01009703.1_pt1 | contig 10762 bp, 9 predicted proteins | sample 2277071 | NCBI WGS metagenome assembly SDBU01 (sample SAMN10397929, study PRJNA504765) | marine sediment metagenome | isolation source: marine sediment core GS08_GC12, 126 cmbsf | place: Arctic Ocean: Gakkel Ridge, Loki's castle | collected 2008
CTGGTCAAAGACCACCGATTGTGGGCTATCTAAAATGTCCTCAGCCACCTCCTCACCGCGATGAGCCGGCAAGGGGTGCATCAATATGGCATCTTCCCTAGCTAAAGACAGGAGTCCCCTATTCACCTGGTAGTTAGCAAATACCTGGCGTCGCTCTTGAGCCTCGGCTTCCTGCCCCATGCTTGTCCACACATCAGTATAAACTACATCAGCTCCCTTAACTGCCAGGTGCGGCTCCCCGGTACAAAATATTTTAGCACCACTATCCATAGCATAATCTTGAGCCTGACGCAGCATCCTGTCCTGAACAGCGTAGCCAGCCGGGGAAGCAATCCTAAAATTCATCCCTGTAAGCGAAGCAGCTAACAGCAGACTGTGAGCTACATTGTTACCATCGCCAACAAAAGCCAGAGTCAAGCCACTCAGCTCTCCTTTCTTCTCATAAATGGTAAAAAGGTCAGCCAGAGCCTGGCACGGGTGCTCCAAATCAGACAGAGCGTTTATCACGGGCACACTGGAATAGCTAGCCAGAATCTCTAAAGTTCGGTGGGAAAAGGCGCGGACAGCAATAGCATCTACATAGCGACTGAGCACTCGGGCTACATCTGAAACCGACTCACGCTCTCCCAGCCCAACCTCAGCCGGAGACAAGTAAATGGTTTGCCCTCCTAACTGTCGCATAGCTACCTCAAAGCTAACCCGAGTCCTCAACGATGGCTTCTCAAACATAAGGGCTAAAGTCTTTCCGCTAAGCAAAGAAAGCCAGCCCTCGGCTTTCATATCCACAGCATCTGATATGAGTAAGCGAATATTCTCACTGGTGAGGTCAGATATTGAAAGCAAGTCCTTCCCTTTCAAATCAACCCCCTTTTATGCCCTACAGTATATCACGAAAGAACAACTATTCAATAATATTCAATAGTGAGCAATTAAGAACTATATCAGGCTTTGTGCCAGTAATGTCGGGGTAGCGAGGGTATTGACAAGTTGAGGGTATTATGAGACCTTAAGGAATAAAGATATTTCTTAAATTAAAAAGACAACCTCGGACAAGGTGGTTACCTTTGGTTGACCTGGGAGCAGTCGCTGAGATAGCAAATTCACTAATCTTCACAAAAGGAGGTAGGTTGTGAACAAAAATGTCAAGATGGCTTTGATTATTGGGGGCATAATCGTAGGTGTCCTTATCGTCTTGTCCCTTATCTTGGGAGCAGTTTCGGGGTGGCAAGGTGGAGGCTGGGGGATGATGGGACCGGGTATGATGGGTGGCTTCGGCTGGATGTGGTTTATGCCCGTTTTCTGGATAGTTTTCTTGGGGCTCATTATATGGGCAATAGTGGCCTTGGCGCGTAGGGTAAGCCAGCCTGGCAGCACTGACTCTTCTAGCCGGGCAGACTCGGCTCTGGATATACTTAAAAGGAGATATGCCCGGGGCGAGATCAATAAGGAAGAATACGAAGAGAAGAAGAAAGACCTGATTGAATAAATTACTAACGAGGCTTGGTAGCCTAGGCGGTTCCCATTAATTATTGACAAAGGTTTGTACCTGTAGTATAACACTAGACACTTAGAAATAAGGAGGTGTCCTATGCCGACGGAAGCACGAGTCGTAGTTTTGCTGTTCCACTTACTAGCTATGCTCTTTATGGCTGCCCCGCTCTATGCACTCATCTCGGTTAATGAGCGCGCCCGCTTTGCTGTCCCACCTAACTACAATACCGACCGCTACTTAGAGAATGTCATCAAGCGTCAGCCTATCCGCTGCTATGCCTATCTGGCCGTCATCGGGATAACAGGCATTCTGTTGACCTGGGCTCGTGGCTGGATTTGGACAGACTGGGCGCTTATCGCCAAAGTGGTGTCCTCTACCGCAATTGGCTTTCTGCTGAGCTATGTCCACTTCGGAATACAGCCTCATATTGAGCGTATCATGGACAAATTAAAGCCCGGAGAAGAAGTCTCTGCTGAGGACCGGCCAACCCTGCTGTACTGGCGTAGCCGACGAAAGCGTCTTGCCGGTATCTGTCTCTTCCTGGTACTGACTGCCCTGATTATGGGGGTAAGGGTCACCTGGGGCTACGCACCGTGGCTGGTGGCAGTCTTTACGGTAGCAGCAGCTCTCTTTGCCTGGCGAGTGTACCGTACTCCTATTCGTCTCGGTTGGTTCTGAGAACACAGATAAAGGAGGTTATTAATGCCTAACGAAAAATTTGCTGTATTGGGAAGCCAGCTGGTTGACAAAGTCAAGCAACTAATACATGAAGGCAACATCAGAAAGATTCGTGTATTGCACGAAGGGCGAACCGTATTGGAGATTCCGTTAACAATAGGTGCACCCGCGGCGGCGATAGGGATTATAGCGGCTCCAGTTCTGGCTGCTCTGGGCGCTTTTGCCGCTCTGGTAACCGAATGCACCATTGAGGTTGAGAAGATAGAAAAGTCTGACTAACAAGAGAAGGGTAATCGCGCTCTCAAAGGAAGGCTTAGTTGTGAGGGGAAGCTATGTCCTCATTATTAAGCTCGCCGAAGAGCAGACAGTCACCATAGGTAACCTGAAAGCTATCCTCTTCCCTCGTGGCTGTTCTCGCCTCCGCCGGTTCTATCACCAGATAGCAGCAATGAAGTCGTCTTCACCGCCATCTCGTCAGTCAGTCCGGTGAGGCCAAGCTCTACCGAACGTGCACCCAGTTATCAGGGCGTTTCCAGGGTTCATTAGGCCTGCTGGGATGTCTGTAAATGTGGGCTGGCGGCAGTTGTGGGTATGAGATCTTGGGGAACTTGGTCCGAAATTCTTTCCATGCCTGAATGAGCTCATCTTCCTTGGCGTAATCGAAGGGGTCACCGAGCTGAACTTCAGCCTCGCTGTCTGGCTGTGGCCGGTTCTGGACGAGCCAATCCACCGTCTTCCTAAGAGCATCGTCTGTAGGTACCACATCCCGATATCCCAGTTCATCCTGAATCTTGCAGGTATCCCGGAAATAATGACCCCTGTAGTGCCACAGGGCATGGCACGGAGTAGCCAAGTCGTAGGGCATGTCAACCAGTTCCCACTCGTGGTTCATATACTTTGCGATGAATTCGATACGTTGCCGCATCGTGTAAAGCTTCTGGTCTGTCACGAAATATTTCTTCCCACCGGAGATTTCGGGCTTGTCCACAATAAGGAGGAGAGCATGGGCTGCATTTTCAGCATAGGTCGCCGCGGAAATCCTCAGCCCGCCGTCTGCAATGATGAAGTGTTTTCGTCCGTCGAGAATGCGTCTGACGATGCACCAGTCTGCCGGACCTGGTTGCCGGGGCCCATACAGCAAGGGGTATCCCAGATACGTGGCGCAATAGTGTCCCTCCCGGTGAGCCTGCAGTACAGCTTCTTCTGACATAGCCATGAGATAGCCAAACTTGTTTGCATTGATGTCATTTTCCAGAACAGTTGTGTCTTCAGTGACGTTCACATGCCGACCTAGAGGACCCCATCTTGGGTCATCGGCCCTCGCTGCCCCACCGCTTATGCCTCCTACTGCGATGAATCGGCTAGTGCGTTTCTTAGCCGCTTCTACTGCAAGCCGCAATCGCCCGTAGGTGAAAATGATCAGATCAAAGGTGCGGTTTCCTAGGGTCTCTTCTAAGGTCTCCTTGAAGTGAGGGTCTCCATGCAAGTGTTCGACTGGCCCGGAGAACTCCACCTCGTGGAACCCACCATGCATGATTGTTACTTCATAACCTCTTTGGAGGAGACCATCTACCACGTAGGGGCCAGTAGGTCCAGTACCCCCGATAACAAGCGCTTTCATGCCTACCCTCCGTGTTCGCCAACATTTACAGGTGCAATTATTATAGTATTGTAGACCCCTGCTCGCTGGCTGTCAAGACCACGAATTGCCTCATAATTATTGTTACCGAAAGTGGTATCGTTGCCTCAAAAGTGTGTTACCAAAGGAGAGCAGGAAGACACGAGCAGCATACGAGGATACACCGAGGCAGTACGAGGGCGATATCTCCGGGCATCGAAGAAAGAGAAAAGCAGGATTTTGGTACCATTTTCTTATCTCTTAGCCATCGGTAGTAAGACATCCTTTCATTCATTTTCTTTGTCAGGGAGTTCCTACCACCTTATCATTTCCCACAAAATTCGTTATACAGCCGGATAAATAGGCAGAACTTTTAGCTGAATATCTAAGTGATGCCGAGATAGATGATGTCAGGAAAAGAGCCTGTCTATCCTTGACAGTGCCACATAACATCCATTATAATTCTGAATCTACCTCATGAAATATTTGTCGCTTAGACTTTCCCATTTATATATAGACATTATACTGACAACGCAAGCCCTAAGGAAGGGACGATAGACAAGCATTAAATGAAGGAGGCAGAGATGAACCAATTCCAAGTGGGGGATAAGGCTAGAGTTAAAGACAGGCCAGGCTGGCCAGGAGGCTATAAGATCGGAGGCTGGGAAGGCAGGATCGTCGAGGTCAAAGAGGATCCCAAGGGGTATGTGGTAATGGTAGCGGATAAGACAGGCTACCAGATGGCGTTCCCTGAGCAGGAGCTTGAAAAGCTAGAGAGCTAGGTATTACTAACTGGTACCTATTAAAAAGGCTACTAAAAAACACAGTTTTTTAGCGCAAGTTAAAGTTAGGGGTGGCTGAGGGATAGCCTCGTATGACTACAGAAACAGAAGCGATGAATAAAGAGAAATCGGAGGCAAAAGAAACGAGGGAAATCACCTTCAAGTGCAGATTTTGTGGGAGTTCTAAACCAATTGATGAGATGGTGGTTTTAACCAGATTCTTTCCTCCGATTGTGGCGTGCCGAAATTGCGAAAGGGAAATAGGATAGTAAGCCTAGCGAAGGCCAAGACTGAGACAAAAAACAATGTCCGCATCTCCTATTAGTCCCTTCTCCGTTTGCTCATCTTGAACCAAGGATGAAAGCTGATTATGCAGTCAGTACAGATTTTCTTGCTCACAGCTCCGCTAACAGTCATGTTTATAGCCATGAGCCAATCGGCAATCCGGTCAGGGAGGAGAAAATGCTCCTTCACATACTCTCTGCCTCTTTCACCAATCATTCTGGCAGTCTTAGGGTTTCCCAGCAAATGGAGCACCTTCTGAGCTGTCAGGTATGGTGTTTGGTAAAAGTAGCCGGTATCGCCATCCCTTATCTGGAGGGGAATGGCACCCACATCGGCACCTATCACCGGTTTACCTTTCCACAGTGCTTCAGTAATCACCAACCCGAAGCCCTCTTTAGTGGATGGCTGCATTATCACGCTTGCTGCCCGCTGGAGCGCATTTACCTCTAGCCAGTTCTCCAGACGATTCGTCATCTGGAGATTGAGCACATGGATGTCATTGTCGTTCTTTGTCTCCTCGTAAATGTTGGCCAGAATTCTCTCTCCCTCGGGGTCATCAGCAGCCAAGCCGCCTGCCACCACAAGCTGACATTTTCTCTCTTTCCTCACCTGGCGGAAGATGGCAATGGTCCTATCTATTCCTTTCCAGGGGTCAAATCTTCCGATTTGGGCAATGATTGGAACTTTGGGGTCTATGTGGTATTTGGTGAGAACCCTGTCTATCTCCTCCTGGCTCAGCTCTCTATTTTTCTCAGAAAGAGGGTCAATGGAGGGAGGGATTATGAATTTGGGCATAGTCCAGCGTGAAATAATGTAGTGGGCTGCCGAGAATACAGCGGCATCGTAGGGCTCTACCCAATCGGTGATAAAGCCCCACAGACCAGGGTTGGCCTCTATTACTGCCCCTTCAATATCTATGTGGCATCTCCAGAGCCAGGTTTCTCCAGGTTTCTTAAGATAGTGGGCTAAACCTATCGGCTGCGGGTCATGGATGAGCACCACACTCGGGTTGTAATCAATAGGATTAGTATTGGCAAAGTCCTCAAGGTTGCTAACGTAGGTCTGCTTCATCTCGGGGGTAAAGGTGCCCTCCCTACCCTGCAGCAGATTGTGCAAGTTCTTTGTGCACTCAAAGTAATCTTTGTTTCCATGGACAATTTTCCACTCGGCTTCTAGCCCCAACATGTTCAGGAAGGGGATAAAGCTATAAAGCATCTCAGCTACGCCACCACCCTGAGCGCTAGCATTTATCTCCAGTAGCTTCAGGCCTTTCAGAGGTTGAGCTACTTTCTGCAATCTTTCTATTTTCTCCTCGCCTAAGATGGAGGTGTAGGCCTCCACAGGAGGCGTGGAAAACGGACAGAAGTTCTGCCTCTTGCTATAGACCGTTCCATCTGCTAGGGGAAAGATACCCTTATCTAGCTTCGTCATTCAAAATCCTTCCTTTAAAGAATTGAAACTCCAAACTGAAATCATCCAAAGTCTTCACACCTTTATCCCTGCTATCATTTCTTTTAGTAGAGCCCTCACCTGGCTTGGGGAACCAAGATTAAATCTAGCTGCGGAGGCACTAAACCTGACCTTTATTGACCATGCCGTGGCGGGGAGAACCTTGAAAACATCCTCATCGGTCAAGTCATCACCTATGGCTAATATAAAGTCCCATGCTCTTTCCGAAATCCATTGTAAGGCTGCCCGCCCTTTATTTACACCAGCAATTTTTACTTCAACTACCTTACTTCCTTCTAACACTTGAAGGTTAAGATTGGCAGTAAGATTTAGAAGGTCATTTGCTAGCTCTCTGGCTCTCATATCACCTAGTCTGTGACCAGCCTTCCTGTAGTGCCAGGCAAGGGAAAACTCCTTTTCTTCAACGAAAGAGCCTGGGGTTCTATCCACATGTAGCTCAAGAATTGGGCGCACTTCTCCTTTCCAATCGTTTGACAGGGTTTCCATCATCTCCCATTCCTTACCTTTTTCTTTAGTCCATACGCCGTGTTCAGCTACTAGTCCTGCACTTAGACCACCAAACCATTTCTCCATGGTATCCTTGTCCCGCCCGCTTATTAGTACCACTTCATTTTTAGGGCTCCTGGTGAGTTCTCCAAGCAATTTTATAATCTCGTCGCTAGGTCTTGCCCCCTCCGGCTTTCCCGCAAATGGAACAAGTGTGCCATCGTAATCTAGCAGTATCAATCTTTGATTGCTTTCTTGAAAGTCGCTCACCAGTTTTATTTTCGTCTCATGGTTCAATGCTTTTGCTTCCATCTCACCTTGCAGTTTTCTGGTGTAGAGCAATCTATCAATAAAATCGTCTGCCCATCGCGTCACGTTGTACCGCTGTAAGCGTTTCTGCATAATTCGGTTGTGCTCTATCTGTTCTTCTTCTGGCATTAGCAGGGCTTCTTCCAATGCCCGCACAATCTCCTCTTGGTTATTAACATTTATTATGATTGCCTCGCCTAACTCTTTAGCCGCTCCAGCCATCTCACTAAGGATTAAAACCCCTTTCCCATCTGTTTTAGTGGCTATATATTCTTTTGATATGAGGTTCATTCCATCTCTGAGCGGGGTAATGAGGGCGACGTCAGCCATATTGTAGAGGGCAATAAGGGAGTGAAAAGGCAAAGAGCGGTACACATATTGGATGGGGGTAAAGCCAATAGAGCCATATTTCCCATTGATGGCGCCCACAAGTTCATCTATCTGTTTTTTTAACGCGGCGTAATGTTCCACCTTTGTGCGGGAGGGGACCACCACTAAAAAAAGAACCAGTTTCTCTCTATACTGCGGGTTCCTCTCCAAAAAGAGGCTAAAAGCCTCTAACCGCTGAGGAATACCTTTAGTGTAATCCATGCGGTCTATTGACAGAATTATTTTGTAATTTCCCAGCTTTCCACGAAGCTTGCCTATCTCTCTTTGCACTCTCCAATCTCGGGCGTAGCTGGAATACTCTTCATAATCTATGCCCATGGGAAATACATCTGCTTTTATTATCCGGTCGGCAGAGATGATTTGACCCATAGTGTCCTCATAACCTAGTAAACGATGCACACTATTAAGAAAGTGCTGGACATAATCATAAGTGTGAAAGCCGATGAGGTCTGCGCCCAAAAGTCCCTCTAAAATTTGCTCACGCCAGGGAAGCAAGCGGAATATTTCAAAAGATGGGAAAGGAATGTGAAGAAAAAAACCTACTGTTGCCTCTGGTAGCCTCTCTCTTACCAGATTCGGCAGTAACATTAAATGGTAATCGTGTATCCAGATAATATCACCCTGTTCCGCAACCTCGGCAACGGCATCAGCAAAAACCTCGTTGATTCGTTCATAAGCCTCCCATAAATCTTTGCTGTATACTGTATACGAGGGATAGTAGTGAAAAAGAGGCCAGATAGTTTTATTACAAAATCCGTGGTAGTAGTCTTCAATATCTTGTTGGGAGAGAAAAACTGGGTAGCAACTTTCAGACAGTAATCTCGCTTCTACATCCGGCTCTTCTTCTTTTATTCTTTCCAGGTTAATCCCGGGCCATCCTATCCAGGCGCTGTTATGGGATTTATGGAACGACTTTAGACCTGTAACCAGACCGCCAATACTGGGCTCAAAGCGAAGCCCCCTTTTCCTTTTTTCAACAGTAACCGGCAGTCTATTTGAAATGATTAATAACCTTTGCATAATATCCCTACGCTACCTTGACTTTACGCTATGAATTCCTGCAACTCGCCACGCCCCCCAAAAGTGCGAATTATTGTGCCCTGCAAATATCTTCCCATAAGCAGGCTTATAAATCTCCCCTATTTTGAGTATACACCCTAGGCATGGAAATGTTAAGGTAGGATTTTCTGGGTAGCTCAAAGGCAGAAGAATGGAATTATATGTCCTTCTTTGGCAACTCCTCATTTTTTATAACTCTACTCTGGCATCATCACCTACAAAAAGCCTTGTCGCCTTAAAGCTCTGTTCCTGCTTAACTACATTGGTGTTCCTGCCAATAACACTATCAGCCAGACGCCTGATTTTCAGGATATGGCAATTCTCCAGTATCACCGAATGCTCTACAGATGAATCCTCAATTACCGTCCCAGCTCCAATGCTGGTGAATGAGCCGATGAATGAATTTCTAATCCGACAATCTTGAGCGATGGATACTGGCCCCCGAATAAGGCTGTTTTCTACTTTTGCCCCTTTTCTAATTTCAACCCTGCCGGCTATGCGGCTCTGTGAATCCACATCACCTTTAATGTCTTGCTTTAAGAATTCATCAAGAACAACACAATTAGCTTCAAGAAGGTCATCCTTCGTCCCGGTATCAAGCCACCAACCTTGAAGGATATGACTTCTGATTCCCTTTCCCGTCTCCAAAAGCTTCTGAATGGCATCGGTTATCTCAAGCTCACCCCGCGGTGATGGCTTTATCTGAGTTATAGCTTTGTGTATCTCCGGGGTGAAGAGATAAACTCCGACGAGAGCAAGGTTACTCTTTGGTTCTTCAGGCTTTTCTGTAACACGCACTACCTTTCCCGAAGCATCGAGCTCAGCAACTCCGAAGGCTCTGGGATCCGGCACCTCCTTGAGCAGAATGAGGGCATCTGGCGTAGAGGCATAGAACTTTCCGACGAAATCCTTGATACCCCCCTGGATGAGGTTATCGCCAAGGAACAGTAGGAAGGAGGAATCGCTAAGAAAATCCTGGGCGGTTTTGACCGCATGGGCTAGTCCACCAGGTTCCAGCTGGAGGATGTAGGTGATTTTTGCCCCCCACCTTGAGCCACCAGCTAACGCTTCCTTTATTGAAGAGCCAGTCTCTGGGGAGATAATGATGCCGATATCGGTAATGCCAGCTTCTCTAATCTGGTCTAGCACATAAAACAAAATCGGCTTGTTGGCGACCGGCAGCAGGTGCTTTGCCATGGTATAGGTGATAGGTCTAAGCCTTGTTCCCCTGCCACCAGCCAAGATTAAAGATTTCATCGTCTTACCCCTTTCACCATTTTAACAACTTTTAATTTGATATGCCATCGGTTGCATTATCGACTGCTACCGTTACATCACCTTCCACTATTCCTAAGACCGCTTTTGACGATACCCTGCTTATCCTTAAAAGCCAAAGCGCCAGTGGGACAGGCAACAACGCATTCACCACAGTCTCGGCACTTAGATTCACCAACCAGCTCACCACCGAAAGTGGTAACCAGCCTCTTAAAGCCACGGTGAGCAAAACCGAGGTCGCCTACACCCAGACGCTCCCGACATATCCAAACACACCGCCCACAGAGAACGCATTTATTAGGGTCATAGATAAATAGGGGGCTACTGTAATCTACAGGAAGTTCACGCAGCAGTTTCCTGAACCGCTTTGACTTAAGCTTGATACCAAGGTGGTGAGCTATTTTTTGAAGCTCACAGGAGCGATTTGCCGGACAACGAGCACAGTCCGCTGGCTCGGAAGCCATAAGCAGCTCAAAACCAGTACGCGCTAGCCTTAATGCCTTGGCTCCCTTGGTGTTAACCACCATGCCCTCAGTTACGGTCTCAGTGCAAGCTGTAACTGGTTGCTCCTTACCCTCCACCTCAACGAAGCACAAACGACATGACGCTGCCGGCTCTGGTTTATCACGGAGGGCACACAGGTTGGGAATATAGATACCATTGTCCAGCACTACCCAAAGGAGATTTTCTCCCTCACGGGCTTTTATTTTCTTACCATCAATGGTTAATGATACGGTCTTCATTATTCTTACTTCGAAGCTGGCACCTGGTCAGGGGGTGAGAGCTTGATTACGGCATTATATTGAGGAGGACAGGCACTAAGACATGTGCCGCACTTGACACACTTTTCCTGGTCAATGACCTTTATCCTCTTCTTATTAGTAGATATTGCCTCCACCGTGCAACTCCCAACACAGG
>SDBU01009704.1_pt1 | contig 10761 bp, 7 predicted proteins | sample 2277071 | NCBI WGS metagenome assembly SDBU01 (sample SAMN10397929, study PRJNA504765) | marine sediment metagenome | isolation source: marine sediment core GS08_GC12, 126 cmbsf | place: Arctic Ocean: Gakkel Ridge, Loki's castle | collected 2008
CAGCCGAAGTTATTAATAACACCCCGATTTTGGGAAGTCTCACCCGCGCTCAGGGGCGAAGTGTACTAAGTAGCCATGTTATCTGGTTAAGATGCCCGGAAATAGCCCGGGAAACCAAACCGGGGCAATTTGTCATGGTGCGCTGTGGGGAGGAATGCATTCTGCCGCGCCCGTTTAGCATCCACCAGGTAAATAGCGACGGGATTGCCCTTTTCTTCAGCGTCTGGGAAGACGGGAAAGGCACCGGCTGGCTATCTCGACGTAAAGCTGGTGAAAGTATAGACCTTTTTGGACCGCTGGGTAACCGCTATTCTATTCAGCCTACCGCACATAACTTGCTGTTGGTGGCTGGTGGCATCGGTATTGCCCCGTTGTATTTTCTGGCTCAGGAAGCCTTAAATGGAGGATGTTCGGTGACATTGCTTTTAGGAGCATCAGGCGTATTTGGGCCATCAGGAGAACCAAATCCCAGCCAGCTTTACCCCAAAGAGCTTTTGCCTCTCGGAATAGAGCTAAAGACCATTACCACGTCTCCTGACGGTAAAAGGGGTTTAGTTGGTGAACTCCTGCCAGACTTCGTTGGCCAGGCAGACCAGATTTTCGCCTGCGGACCCACCCCAATGTACCGTGACATGGCTGATAAATACCATCACTTCTTAAAAGGCAAGTCAGTCCAGGTTTCTCTAGAGGTGAGGATGGGCTGCGGGCTTGGCGTCTGCTACGGGTGCACGGTCAAGACAAAAAAGGGACTGAGGCAAGTATGCAAGGATGGGCCGGTATTTGACTTAGAGGATATCCTCTGGGATGAACTAACTGATTGGGGTGTTTAAGAGGGGCTTCGCCCCTCTTTCCAAAAAAATTCCCCCTCTCCTTCAAAGGAGAGGGGGATTAAGGGGGTGAGGTTGATAATTGACCTCTAACTGCTAAAGGAGGAGCTAGCGATATGGTAGTTACCAAGAGAATCAGCCTTCAAAGTAAAGGACACTGCGATATTATAGATATTACATCTCAAGTAGAGCAGCAGTTGGCTGGGACAAAGATAGATAGTGGTATTGTCACCCTGTTCATTAGCGGTTCCACCGCTGGAATATCCACCATTGAATACGAGTCTGGCTTAGTCGCCGACTTTCAGCGCCTGTGGGAGCGAAACGTCCCGCAAAATATCCCTTATGACCACGACCGCCGCTGGGGTGATGGGAACGGATACTCCCATGTCCGCGCCGCACTACTGGGTGCGTCTCTAGTAATCCCTTTTACCGGCAAGAGGTTAACTCTGGGTACCTGGCAGCAGATAATCGTGGTTGATTTTGATAATCGCCCAAGGTCAAGACAGGTCATATTGCAAATTATGGGTGAATAGATTAGTATAACCCTATCCCCTGTATTTCGCGAGATAAGGAAAGTCTAAGAGGGGCCTCGCCCCTCTTTCAAGAAAATTTCCCCCTCTCCTTTGAAGGAGACGTTTATTAACTCAAACTGTCATTGCGAGCGAAGCGAAGCAATCTCATTGTTGCCTTCAGAGATTGCTTCAGTACCTCGTGCCTCGCAATGACAACTAAACAGCCTCTTGAAGGAGAGGGGGATTAAGGGGGTGGGGTTGATTAAGCAATCTCGAACAGGTGACTTTACAGCAAGTCAGGTCATCGCTTATAATAAGTCACTGGGGGACGGCAAAGACAGAGTCCGCTAATCATAGAAAGGTAGTAGAATATGGCAAACCAAATCGGTAAGAGGTATCGTTGTACTAAATGTGGTGCTGAAGTCATCGTAACCAGAGGTGGTGACGGCACAGTTAGTTGCTGCGGTCAACCCATGGAGCAGAAGAAATAAAGCTAGCGAGCTAGCTGGAGGTCTTAGTCAAGTGGCAAGTCAATTAGGTAAGAGGTATCGTTGCCAAGTCTGTGGCACAGAAGCATTGTGCACCAAAGCCGGTGGGGATGTTCTTATCTGCTGTGAGCAGGAAATGCAGGTTCAGGAACCCCGCCCAATTCCATCATCAGATTAGCTCAGCCGACCACCCTGTATCAGGGAGAAGAATTCAGCCCGGCTAGCTGCCCTACGCTGGAAGAGACCCCTGATGGCAGAGGTAATAACATTGCTGCCTGGTTTCTTAATACCCCGCATAATCATACACAGGTGCTCCGCCTGAATAACAACCGCCACTCCCTCAGGCTGAAGTCCATCGACAATGGCATCGGCAATCTGAGTGGTCATTCTCTCCTGAAGCTGCAGGCGCCGGGCTACAATTTCCACCACCCGGGCGAGTTTGCTGATACCAACGACACGCCCATCGGCATTTGGGATATAACCGATATGAGCCACGCCGTAAAATGGCAAAAGGTGATGCTCACACATAGAGTAAAAGGGGATGTCCTTGAGAATTATCATCTCCCGGTGCCCGACTTCAAAACCTACTGCCAGCTCTTCCCGGGGGTCTATATCAACCCCCATAAAAAGCTCGGCGTACATCTCAGCCACACGCTCTGGAGTACCCAGTAATCCTTCTCTTTCCGGGTTTTCTCCGATAGCTTCAATAATTGAAGCCACTGCTATTTTAATTTGATTCTCATCAACCAATCTAGCCCTCCTTTAGCGCTTACCGTAGAGCGTACGGTCAAGGCTTATTACAGTATCTGCTGATGTGGTAACATAAAGGTCATGCCCCAGATACAAAGCGGGACTAACGCTTTTCAAATTCAGTGGTCCGTCAGCGGCAAAGGATTCTTCCAGAATATGCACGGCTACAATCTCCCCCACCAACAACTGGTGGTCACCATAACTCCGCTCATCGACTAACCGACACTCATAGGCAGCGTAAGCATCCTTCAGAATTGGTACTGCCGTCTTTACTGGCTTGTCTTTGGCAATGTTAAACTTACTGAACTTATCTATTTCATGACCGCTGCTCCCACCGATAGAAGCCAGCAGCTCTGCCCTCGCCAACGGCAAGAAGTTAACCCCGAACTCTCTACTATCAGTGATAAGCTGGTAGGTAAACTTCTTGGAAGAGATAGCTACTCCGTAAAGGGGAGGATTAAACGAAATACTCACATGCCACGCCACGGTCATGGCATTGTCCCTCCCTTTAGCTTGGGCAGTAACTACGCAAGCTACCCTCGGGTAGTGATGATAGAACCCTCCAAGGTCTTCAGTAAACACCTTAGCCATTTCTTCAAATCTCCTCTCAAACCTTTATTGTAATTAGCCAACCCAGCCTAAAGCCCGCTCCACAGCGTCTAAATCAGCCGGAAGCTCGAGGAAGTGCCTGGCACCCTTTAGGGCGGTATCAGTATCCTTTAGTCCGGTACCAGTTACGACACAAACTACCTTCTTCTGCGAGAAGTCCGTCCCTTGCTGGGAAAGCTTGATAAGCCCGGCTAGAGAAGCCCCCGAAGCTGGCTCGCCAAAGATACCCCCTTTAGCCGCCATAAGTCTCTGCGCCGCCAGAATCTCGTCATCGCTAACCATATCAATAATGCCACCAGACTCATCACGAGCCCTAACCGCCTTTTGCCAGCTAGCCGGGTTACCAATCCGTATTGCCGAGGCAACGGTCTCTGGTTTCTCAAAAACATAGCCGCGAACAATGGGGGCAGCCCCCTCGGCTTGAAAGCCCATCATTCTGGGTCTCTTACTCGCCCTACCTGCCTGATAGTACTCGTTGAAGCCCTTCCAGTAGGCAGTGATATTGCCGGCATTACCCACCGGGATAAAAAGGTAGTCGGGGGCATCACCTAAGGCATCAACAATCTCAAAGGCAGCCGTTTTTTGCCCTTCAATGCGGTGGGGATTTAGTGAGTTTACCAGACTAACCGGATGCTTCTCAGTCAGACCCAGCACTAGCTTGAGCGCCTGGTCAAAATTTCCATCAATGGTAATTATCTGAGCAGCATAGACAATGGCCTGGGCTAGTTTACCCAGAGCAATCTTGCCTCCAGGCACAATGATAATTGCGGTAAGCCCTAGGTAGGCAGCATAAGCTGCGGCTGAGGCACTGGTATTACCGGTTGAGGCACAGGCGATAGCCGTACTGCCAGCTTCCACTGCTTTGGCTACAGCAACAACCATCCCCCTATCCTTGAATGACCCGGTAGGATTGCAGCCCTCCAGCTTAAAATATAGCTCACCACAGCCGATTTCCTTCTCCAGGGCATTACACCTGACCAGAGGAGTATCCCCCTCACCCAGTGAAAACAGGGGTGTATTAGGCGTAATTGGCAAAAAGTCTTTATATTTGTACAGGACTCCTGTTTTCATCATTATCTTTCGTAAACCTCCATCGTCACGGCCACTTCGCGCCCTTCCAAAGATTTGCTGGTACCGTGATTGGTAACGTTATCTTAAGAACCGTCGCTTGACTCTTTACTACATCTACTGGATTCTTTACCATGTATAAGTGGGGAGTTTCCGGTATGCAATAGACAACGCACAAGTAGAAAGAGTCCTTGTACGTGTCCGCGGCTTCTACTTCATTGCCTTTCAACTCGACATCATGGTCATGACTTTGTCCTTTTACCTCTATGTAAATTCCTTCGCCGGAAGGAGCCTTTGCTTGGATGTCGTAGCCAAACTTCATCTTATCTACATGTACGACGTTCGTGTACCCCTTCTCTGCTAGTTTCTTCTCGGCATAGTTCTCCGCAAACACCTCCACACCATTAACTGGGGCATCCTTCACTCCACCAATCTTGAAGAATTCGCGCCATGCTCTCAGTTGTTCCTCACTTGTTTTGCCTTCAACATACTGCTGGCTTATGAAATTAATGCCGGGCACATATTGCTCGTGTGTCTCCCAGTCTTGCTCAGGCTTGAATTCTTTAGGGAAAAAGACTTCTTTGGCAGTCTTGACATCTCCCTGTTTTGTAAAAACCCAAAATTCCAAGCCCTTGCCAACCTCCTCCCCTAAGATTTGCTCACAATAAGCAGTGTACTTTAGGAGGTCGTTAGGCGAAGGTTTAGGCGCGGTAGTCAAAATCTTTGGCAACAAAGCCTCTTTGCAGACCGTCTTGCTGTCTAAGAGCTGCACACCGGTTAATCCAGTAAGGAATCCTCTAACAGCTTTCCGATCGTCTTCGTTCTTGGCCTTTCCCATGATATCTGGATGCAGTATCGACTTAGACTTTTGCAAAGTTTCGGTCACCTCTTTAAGTATAGGGTCGGAAGGCTGGAAGTCAGAAAGCCACACATTTCTGCCTTCAAGCAGCTCTCCTTTTGCTGTTAACACGATCTTTGAACTCCAGTATCCCTCCTGGTACCAGTAGCCCTTTTTGCTATAGCTGCCACGCAGGTGAGCCTGTAACCACAAATATAAGTTCCTGAACCAGTCAGTGGCAGTCGGGCTCTTACATTTTTCCTCGAGAAATGCCTCGTTACCCAGTAGTCCTAGCCGATCTACTTTTTTAAACGGCAACGAGCTTGGTTCTACCACATCAGCAGCTATCACTTCAAGGTCAGGTTGGCCCCCCATAGCTATTGCAACCTCGCCCTTCTCCAGTATGCCCATATTTATGAGGTCATCGATGGCTTTTTGATCTTCGTTGACTTTTACTGCTTTCCCAAGTTTCGTCCAACCACTTTCTGCCGTGGGCACACATGCATCGTCTTGGAGAAAGTTCTCCACCGGTTCAATCAGTTTAGGTCCAAACAACTTGTCATGTGCTTCGATACCCCTTGCCTTTGTAAACTCAAATGCCGGTAAAAACTGGTATTTCCACTTGTCGTGATTTTTGAAATAGGTTATGGCGTCCTTACACAGGTCGGCTACCTGCTCTACTAACCAGTGATTCCATTTTGCCTCATAGTTGATAGCTTCCCGTCCCGGCTGGACAAGAAAATCAGCCTGGATGGGAAACTTAGCGCCGCTCTTAGCTTCCCCCAATGGTAAGAAAGAATACACGCCACCGTACATCGCTCCAGCCTGTATAGGAGCAAGATTATCTTTATCATCGAGAGCAAAGGCTATAGCTATTTCTCTTTGAGTTACATTGGCTCTGTATTCCTGTGTCAACCTATCTTCCTTAACCAAATCAGGCACCGGGCAAACTCTTCGGAAAAACTTGAATCTTTGCTCTCGCCCATCGTGCCTCAGAGTTGTGATACCATCTCCGCTTTCCCCAGCATTCTCGAGAGTCCAAATTCTCTCGGTTTCCTCATCTACAATTGTAATTTGCTTCAACCAGCGAAGAAAAAGATACAACTCGGTGCTTAGCGTTGTTACTTCCTGAAGTAAAATAGGATAATAGTAGTTTGGCTCTCTGAAAGGAATGACGAAAGTCGTCTTCTCATAATCCACCGTTTCCGAGGCTTGCTCAATCCAGATTGGTAGCACATGCCATGGCGTTTTACTAGGTTCCCTCCATTCATTGTGATTTCTATCGAATTTAAATTGGAACCCGCCGGAATAGACCTCAGGGCAATCAGTCACCTTAAAGACAGATTTGAATCCTATACCGAGATATCCCAACGTTCCTTGTTCGGGTTTTTTCGATGACCTGATACCACAGAGCGCCTTTACATTTTCCTCGCTAAAAGGACGCCCGTTGTGGACTACCTTTGCCCTACTCTGGTTAATTCTTAACTCAAATGTGCCGGCGCTTTCTAGTCCTAACCCGGCATCCTCAGCATTCTGAAGTAACTCAAGGATAAAACCGGAACTTCTGGTAAAAACCACTTGGGCAATTAGTTTCAGAGCATTAACATAATCGTCCCATATCCTCGTTCCCTTTGACGCCTTAATCTCCTCTTGGATAGCATTAACAGTCTCCTTTGCCTTATCGGAACTCAAAACCACTCCAATCCTCCTTTAATAGCGGACACATCGCCATCTTTACCTATCCTCCTTTTCAGGCTTCAACCCGCACAAAGTTTTTTATCTCCCGAATCACGGACAGGTGTTTCAGTTCCTCGAGAGCCTTCTGCATTGCCGCCTCTCTAGCCGGGTGGGTCATAATAACAATCTCCGCCGCCTGGGTCAGACTATCAGCCTCTTTCTGGATGACTGAGGAGATACTAATCAGATGGTCACCCAGAACCTTAGAAATCTGAGCCAAAACCCCGGGGCGGTCAGCAACATTCATCCGCATATAATACCGGGTCTCAATTTCAGACATAGGCTTAATCACCTTGCCTGCTTCCAGCCCCCACCTGGTTTTCCTACCAACGCCGAGGGCAATCTTCTGTGCTGCTGCCACAATATCAGCAACCACCGCACTAGCGGTTGGCTGGGCACCGGCACCCTCGCCAAAGAAAAGCACCTTGCCCACAAGGTCACCCTCAACCAGGACCGCATTATAGACACCGTCAACCTTCGCCAGGAGGGAGTCCTCAGGGATAAAAACCGGGTGAACCCGCACTTCAATTGATTTATCGTCCTGCTTGGCAATAGCCAGCAGCTTTATAGCGTAACCGAGCTCTTGGGCATATCGGAAGTCGCGACTGTCAAGCCGTGAAATCCCCTCATGGTAAACATCCTGCGGCTGAACCCGACACTTAAAGGCTAACGAAGCCAGAATAGCCAGCTTATAGCTGGCATCTATCCCCTCAATATCGTCTCTCGGATTGGCTTCGGCATAGCCCAGCTTCTGAGCTTTCTTGAGAGCTGAAGAGAAGTCTACGCCCTCTTTAGCCATCCTGGTAAGAATAAAGTTGGTAGTTCCATTTATTATGGCATAAATACCACTTATTCTATTTGCCACCAGGTCATGCTGAAACGGTGCAATCAGAGGAATGCCGCCGCCGACAGTAGCTTCATAGCGTAACCCCACTCCCTGCTGTTGAGCCAGCGCCCGCAATTCAGCACCGTGTTTGGCAATAACCTCCTTATTGGAGGTGACTACGTGCTTACCACCCGATATCGCTCTCTGTAAATACTCATAGGCAGGGCTCTCACCCCCGATTGCCTCAACCACTATATCCATATCTGGTTCAGCGAAGAATTCGTCATCATCAGTGGTAAACAAGTGGGAATCCATCTCCCGTGCCCGCGGTCTGGCTATATCCGGTGCCAGCACTTTTACCTTCCGCAGAATAAGGGGGCAACCAACCTGCTCCGCCAATACCTCTGCCTTGTCCTGCAAAACCTTAGCTACTTCCCCACCAACTACCCCCAACCCCATCAACCCAATCCCAATGCTTTGTTTTTTCATTGCCCCAGCACCCCCTCGTTTAATCCTAGCCCCCCACAACCTGTAGTATTGCCCATTGCTTCTTCTGGTCATCAAGGTAACTCTCGACCCCATTCTCCGGGTCATCCCACAATGCCGAGAGCCATTCGTTTAAGGCTTTTGCCTTCAGTAAATCCCGGTCCTCATCCCCAATCTTCCTATTATCGTCGATATCCACCACCTTCAGCAACCAATAACCACCTGCAGTTGCTACCATATCATCTCGTATCGGTTCGCTCAATCTTCCCGGCTCCACTTCAGGGCTGAAGACAAACTCATCAATAGCGGAACCCATCATACCTGGGCTTAACCAGCCTAAGTCCCCTCCATCTTCCTTTGACACTTCATCCTGAGAGAACTCCTTAGCCAGCTCGCTAAAGTCTTCACCAGCTTCCAGTCTAACTTTTACCTCCGCTGCCTGTTCTTTACTAGTCAGCAATATTGCCTGGACATGGGTTTCCTCCGGCTCCTCCTTCCTTTCCAAAACCTTGAGCAGCCAATAGCCTACCCACTTCGTTTTCGCCTCATCATATACCGGCTCACTTACCACTCCCACTTCGGCACCAAACACATATTCTTCAACTACTGAGGTGCCCAGTAGTTCGGTTAGAACGCCTTTAGGTCGCCAGCCAAGGTCGCCCTGTTCAGTCTTAGAAAAATCATCCAGCGAAAGCTCACCAGCCAGTGCAGCAAAGTCCTCACCTTTTCCCAGCCTGGCGCTAACCTCATTCGCCTCGGTCTCGCTCTCCAGAAACATTGCCAAGATTTGCCTCTGCTCAGCGAATACTGGCACTTTCTGCTCAAAATACTCGTCCTGCAGCTTACCTATCAGCATCTCGGCCCTGACTATATCTCTAGATACCTGGTTAACAGGAAGGTCACGACTCTTCACTTCCTCTTTAACCGCCTCATCACTAACAGTGATACCCAGTTTCAAAGCCTCTTGCTTTATTAGTTCATTCTGCTGGATAGCTTCCACTACAGAGTCAGCCATAAACCATACAAACTGGCCGGATTGACCTTCAGTATAGAACTTAAGCGTCTTGACATAGTAATTCATATCAAACTCGGTGTCATTTACTCTAATTGCAGTTTGATGCAATGGTTGATACTGGCTGAGATACCACCCGACCCCGACAACCCCCAAAACAGCAGCGATGACCAAAATCCCCGCGCCAAGAATAATGCGTTGTATCTTCCTCTGTTTCTGCCACCGGGCAAGCTGGCGCTTGGTAACCTCACGCCGGGGCTTCTCTACTCTCTTCTTATAAGCCAAAACTAAGCCCTTTCTATTAAATTAGATGAATGCTCTTAAATTTATAACCTAAATGAACAATCTTTGCAAACTCAGCTAGTGGAGAAGTCGCTAAGCAATTTTCCAGAAACCTTCATTGCTCTAAGCAACAAATTGTGCTAGTATTTCTTAAGAAAGAAAAGCGGTCATTTATAGGTGAAGACAGTCGGGGCGTAGCGCAGCCAGGTAGCGCACCTGAATGGGGTTCAGGTGGTCGTCGGTTCGAATCCGACCGCCCCGACCACACCACTCTACTGTGATTTTCACCCACAAGTAACCCCTACTAAAATACCCCTACTTAAATACCAGCCATCGGCTGCTTTCTTTGGTGACTTCCCCCTTCTAACAGCGTTATTATTAGTAGACGCTACTTTGCTGCCCATCGTAGCTGGCATCACCGGCAATGGAGAAGACCATCCAGGTTGAAAGCTCAAAGGTATAATATGTCTCGGAAGCCTGGGAAGGGGGTTCAATTTTGATTACAGAGCGTCTCTCGTTGTAAAGTAGAGGCTCTCCCTTTTCGTGTATGGGCTGCACAAATCAAGCAAATGTGACTCGTCGTCAGTATAAGCTACAAACCAAGCATCCTAAAGTAGTTCTGACTTGTGGAACGGCAGTAGCCAAAATGAGCGATGATAGTTCAGATATTCCTTGCTTTTATAATTACTACCAGTCCACCCTTAAGGCAAGTTCTACAATCTTCATGTAAACCGTGAATCTTAAATATCTCCTCTAATCCACCATTTCTAAGATAATCCTTGAAACCTTGGTAGTGGGACCCACCAGCGAGGAATTCTACGATCCTTGCAAGCGTAGCCCAAACATTCTTGGGCAATGGAACTTGGAAATCTATGAAGACGAGGGCTCCCTCTTGTTTGATAACCCTCTTCATTTCAGAAATGACTTTATCTCGGATTGACTTTTCCTTATCGTGCAATCCGAAAGATACAGACATATAGTCAAAGTAACCGTCCGGAAAAGGTAGATTGGTTGCATCGGCTAGCTGAAAGGAAACATTCGCCAACTCTTGTCTTATTCTATTTCTTGCAGCTATGTTCAACATACTTGGGCTTGTGTCTATCCCTGTGGCAATGATGCCACGTCGCCCGTACTCAAGAACTTGCGCCCCAGTTCCACAGCAGACATCCAATACCCTGTCTCCAGCACTCATACCAGAGAACTCAGGAGTAAACTTCCTAATGTCCCTTAGTAAATATCCCCCCAGCAAGCTGGGGGGCATTGCAGGTAAGGGATGGGACGAGGCCACTCCACCCTGCGATTCATCCCCACAGCAAGCTGTGGGGT
>SDBU01009705.1_pt1 | contig 10761 bp, 14 predicted proteins | sample 2277071 | NCBI WGS metagenome assembly SDBU01 (sample SAMN10397929, study PRJNA504765) | marine sediment metagenome | isolation source: marine sediment core GS08_GC12, 126 cmbsf | place: Arctic Ocean: Gakkel Ridge, Loki's castle | collected 2008
GTCATTAATCTATCAAACTGAGAAGCTACTAAAAGAGAATGATTCTGTTATTGGTGCCTTGAAAACCGGAATTTTTGATAATGTTTCTGATTTGAGAAGTGCCATGGAATCTGAGGATGTAAATAGAATCAAACAGTCAACAGAAACCCTTCAAAATTCGCTTCATGAAGTCTCAAATAGAATCTATGGACAACAGCAAGGTGCTCCCCAAGAAGGTTATCAAGGTGCGCCACCTGGTGGTATGGGTGATATTCCACCTGGAGCAAATTACGGCTACAATGAAAAAACCCAAGATGAAATTGAACAGGAACGATTCAGAAAGGCCACAGGTCAAGACGACGTAGTAGATGCTGAATATGAGTAAGTAAATATGTTTAAGGAAGTTTTTACACATTTTTTTTTATTTTTTTATTTTTTATAGATTTGAATTAAAATTCACGCTAATAAGATTAAAAAAAGAAGATTGATGATTATGAAAAAAGATTATTATAAAGTCTTAGGAGTTTCAAAGAGCGCATCAAAGGATGAAATTAAAAAGGCTTTCCGAAAGTTAGCGCGAAAGTATCATCCAGACGTTAATCCCAATGAAGCCAAAACAGGAGAGAAATTTAAAAAGATCAATGAAGCGTATAGTATTTTGAATGATGATAAAAAGAGGGAGATGTATGATAAGTTTGGTGTTGTAGATGGAGATCCACAATCTTATCAACATTGGTCTGGTGGTAATGGAAGGTCTGGAAGTGGTTTTACTGGCAATGGTCGTACATACCGTAGCCCCGATGGAACGACATATTACTATTCTACATCTGCTTCACCTGGAGGATTTGATTTTAGTGAAGTGTTTGGTAACCGGAATTCAAGAGGAAATTCTGGGGGTCCTGATTTCTTTAATGATTTAGGTGACATTTTTAATGTGTTTAATAAAAGAGGTAGGGGGAATACAAGATCATCCCCTTCAACTAATTTTCCCCATGAGGGTGATGATTTAAGGTACGATCTAGAAATTGATTTTATGGATGCATTTAATGGTGGAAAGAAAAAAGTTCAATATAAAGATCCTGTTTCTGGAAAGCTAATAAATTTGAGTGTAAATATTCCCAGAGGGGTTAGAGAGGGTCAAAAATTACGTTTAAAGGGAAAAGGAATGCCCGGTCAAAATGGAGGAAATTCTGGTGATCTTTATATAGCATTACATCTTAAGAAACATCCTATTTTTGAGAAAAGGGATGATGATATTTATATAGAAAAAGAAATTGCTTTTACTACAGCCGCACTTGGTGGAAAAATTCAAGTGCACGGAGTCAAAAAATCATTAAATGTTTCAATTCCTCCAGGTACGAATGATTCATCATTATTAAGGTTAAAAAATCAAGGATTTTATATGATTAATTCACAACAAAGAGGTAATTTGTTGGTGAAAATAAAGATTAAAGTACCAAAGAAATTGAATAAAGCTCAAAAAGAATTATTAGAAAAATTAAAAGAAGTGGGAGTGTGAATGTTATGAAAATATGGGAGGTTGATTTATAAATATGATTTCAGATAAAGAAAAACAATCAAACTTATGTCCTGAATGTGGGGGATCAATTCTATTTATTGAAGATAAAGGGGAGACCGCTTGTATACAGTGTGGGCTAATTGTAAACGAAAGAATAGTTGATTTTGCTCGGAGTGGGAAGAGATCATATACAACTCAAGAAAGAAATAGTAGAGAGCATACTGGTACACCAATTTCAATCTTATTACCCGATATGGGTTTAAGTACTGTAATCGATAAAAATAAAATTACAAACCCAGATTTAAAGAGAGCAGCAAAATGGAATACTAGAATTACGTGGCAAAAACGGAATTTATTGATAGCTACCACTGAATTAAAAAGAATCAGCAGTAATTTAAACTTGCCAAATCATGTTAGAGAAGAAGCAATGCGTCTTTATATTGAAGCTTTTAAGAGGAAATTACTTCGCGGTAGATCTATTAATGCGATGGTTGCCGCTTGTTTATATTTGGCTTGTCGCAAAAAAAGTATTCCTCGAACGCTTCAAGAAATTTTAGATGAATCTTCAGTTTCGGGTAAAGATGTTAGAAGAAGTGTTAGTACACTCACCCGGGAATTGAATTTAAAAACGCGCTCCACCGATCCGGTTGCGCTTATTCCAAGATATATATCAGACCTAAGATTAGATTCTGAGATTGAGGTGTTAACCACCAAGATTTTAACCACTTTTATTTTAAATTTCTCTATAAGTGGCAAAGATCCGAAAGGATTATGTGCTGGGGCAATTTATTTAGCAAGCAAAATGAGGAACAATGATCTCACTCAACAAGAGATTGTAAACTCCATTGGCATTACAGAAGTGACACTTCGCTCAAGATACAAAGAATTGAAAAAGAAATTGAAGATAACCACTTAGATTTAACGCTCAAAATTTTTTACGCTTCCTTTTAAAAACGGAAATATAGAAATAGTAGATTTTCTGTTATGTTTTGATTTTTTATATAAAATTCTCCATTTACGCAAACATTAAATATTTGGGCTTTTATTATAGGAGCGTCAATAATACATGATAAAAACGTGATCACAAACTATGGAATCTACTGTCTTTTTAGTTGAAGATGATGAAGCTCTGGTCGAAAATTTAAAAATTTTTTTGGAGATGAATGAGTTTAGATTAATTTCAGCTATCAATGGAAAGGAAGGATTAAGTATTCTTACTAAATCTGAAAGCCTCCCCGATATAATTATTAGTGATATATTGATGCCTGAAATGGATGGATATGATTTTTATATGAAAGTTGCAGAAAAATCAGAGTGGTCAAGGATTCCTTTCTTCTTTTTGTCAGGCAAAGCTGAACCTGATGATGTAAGATTTGGGAAAATGTTGGGTGCTAATGATTATATTACTAAACCCTTTAAAGCTAAAGAATTACTTAATCGAATTAAGAACACTATAGAAAAAAGCAGAGAAATTGCTCAAAATTCTAAAATAATTGAAGAAGAATTAAAGGAAATATTAAAATTTGAAGAACCGTCTCTAAAAAAAAATCGTAGAGCTGATTTTTTCTATATATTCTATCTAACTTGGAGCGACGAAACTGGACCAGTTTTAAAGGAGTTTTACCCCAAAAACGAAGTTCCTTCCCTAAATCTTAAAGAACTCACTACTCAACTATATTCTACTCTCATTAAAATATACAAGTTCGAGGGATTATCAAAGTCTAAACAGTTCGCTATTCGAGTAGTGCGGGATTTAGTAGATGCGAATGCTTTAGTGGATAGTTTGGGAAATAACTCATCAGAAAGCCATGAAGATTCATTTATGCTCTGTGCAATTACTCCCAATTCTCACTATTTACAATCTAGAGTTATAAGAGACGTTCTCATAAAAATTGCAGAGGATATAAAGACAAATAAAAAGTGGGATATAAAGCATTACTGGGAAGAACTAATAGAAATTGAGTAAGCTCTCGAGGATTGTTATAATTTTCCTCCTTAATACAATTGTTTATTAATTACTAGACTTATGGTTTTAATTGACCAGTAGTAATACAATTAGCGCTACCAGAGATAGTACTAAAATTTGTGGTGCCGATATAAACAATACTATTAATAGTTGTTTGCATTCGAATTGTCCAGTTATAATTTATTTCCAGATCTAATTTAAAAAAACCATTACCACCAGTAATTGCACTGCTCGTAATATTTATTGTTCCATCATTGTTCCAAACTGTATAATTCATAAATTGATTCGGTAACTCTGCGGTACATCCCTGAGCGTGTGTATAACAGGTGTGAGTATTATTAGTATAGGGGGCGATATAGTTAATATTTGGTCCCTCAAGCCCAGTGTTAAGAGATGGAAAAACAAAGACTCCTACATAAATTGCAATGCCCACACCAGAAATAACCAGAGCTATCAATAGTAATGTTGATCTTAATTTCATATTAAGAGATGAAATCGAGTAAATATATTTTTTTCTAAAATGAATAAATTTATTCGGTATATTATGAAACATTTAGATAGTTAACGTGTTATTATAGATTTAGGATTAAAGTTAAATTACGGAATAAATTTCGTGTCCCTAAATAATTATAGATAATTTAAAAGTCAATAATTAAACAATAGAAATATGGGGAAAAAAAATAATCCAAATGCATTTCAAGGAAATTTAAAGAAGAAATTTTACTTTGAAGGTTGGTATAATAAAATAGTAGATGCATCAGCAGATCATATATATGCTATTATTCCAACTATAGCATTAAACAAAAAAGAAAAAACTTCACATTGCGCTATCCAATATTTTGACGCGGTTAATGCAACGACTGAATATTTTAAGTTTCCTATAAACGAGTTTAAAAATCTATCAAATAAAAAATATGAGATTTCTATTGGAAAAAATTATTTCTCATTAGAACGAAGTCACCTTGATATTGATCAACAGGGATATAAAATTTCAGGAGATCTTAGGTATATTGATCCATTTCCTTGGCCCAAAAAATTCTTACAGCCGGGAGCAATGGGATGGCTTTCATATATACCATTTTTAGAAACTTACCATACTGTAGTGAGTATGAATCATAAGATACATGGTAGAATTTCAATTAATGGAGAATTAGTGAATTTTGAAAATGGAAAAGGATATATTGAAAAAGATTGGGGTAAATCTTTTCCTATAGCGTGGATTTGGACACAATCAAATCACTTTTCAAATCAAAACCTTTCCTTTATGTTTTCAATTGCTAAGGTGCCTTTCCTCGGAAAACGATTTAATGGATTTTTAAGCGCAATATGGTATGAAGGAAAATGCTTTAAATTTGCTACATATACAGGAGCAAAAGTAAAATTGGTAGATGTTAATCCTGATAATATTCAAATTTTAGTAGAAGATAAGAAATATAGCCTTTATTTTGAAATTGCTAAAAAAGGAATTGAATCTATATTTCTAAAGGCTCCACAAGAAGGGATAATGTCGGGGCGTATCGCTGAAAGCATTAATTCAAAAATCAGATTGAAACTATTTGATATTAAGAAGAGGAACATAATTATTGATGATTTAGGAGTAAATGCTGGGTTTGAATCAAAAGATCCTGAAACCTTGAAGCCCAAAAAAAGATAATAAGGAAAAATTACTTCTTTTCTTCTAAAGCCTTTTTTGGGAATAATCGTTTTTTTAGTTTTGCTGATCCAGTATCCATATCATAATCTAATAATCCAACTTTGGCAAGTTCCTGAATAGATCTTAATACAAATGCACCACCTTTGCCTTTTTCCACCCCCACATTTGAGATTTGATTGCGTCACAAAAGTTTTTAAAAAATGCTAGCATATATTCATTAGAGAAAAGTGGTTTTAACTCAGCTTTCAAATCTGAAAGGGGAGATAAATATCGTATTCGCATACATAAATATAACCCCTTTTCTCACTTAAGCTTTTAGGTAGATTTCCACTGGAAGCAAATAGAAAAAAGAATTGTTAAACAATAAAAATTAGAAATAAACATTTATAGAAAAAGATTCAGTTAAAGGGGATTTAGAGTTCTACTTCCTTTGATACTGAATATGAGAATTTTTTATCTTTTTTTAAATTAATAATTATTTAGACAAGATTTTTTCATATATATGAATATAATCTTTTACCATTCTTTTGACATTGAATTTTTCTTCGACCCATTTGCGACAATCAAACCTATTTATGATTTTTATATTTTTTAATTCTTTAACAGCTTCTTCAATTGAATTAACTAAAAATCCCGTTTTTCCATCTGCTATTACTTCAGGCATGCTTCCTTTATTAAAAGCTACAACTGGAGTACCACAGGCCATTGCCTCAACAACAGATAATCCAAATGGTTCATTAAAATTAATAGGATGAATTAAAGCATATGCTTCTCCTAATAACTTATCTCTTCGTTCAGGACCTACAGTTCCAATATATTGAACTTTATTATTATTTAAATCGGGTTTTATTTCTTGATTATAATAATTTTTATCTTGAATAATCCCTGCCATTATTAATTTCATACCAAATCTAAGTGATATTTCAATAGCTTCCTTAGCTCCTTTATCATGATGAATTCGCCCAAAAAATAATAAATAATTTCCTATTCCAGCTCTATATGTAAATTGATTTAGATCAATCCCATGATGAACCGTAGCAATATAATCAAGTTCAGGGCTACGATCTGAATCACTTATTGATACATAATAACATTTCTTGTTATATTTTTTATATACAGGAATTATTTTTGGAGAAGAGAATCCATGAATTGTAGTTATTATTGGAGTTTTAGTCATTTTCATATAAGTTAAAGGAAGAAAATCAAAATGATTATGGATAATGTCAAAATTATCTCCTATTTCAAACAATTCAGCAATATGTATACATTCCCATACTTTTGGTAATAATTCTTTATCTTCTTCATAGCCCCGAGGACATACTCCAATAAGATTTCCTTTAGTTTGAGAATCTTTCGTAGCAAATAAAGTGACTTCAACCCCTTCTTCAACAAGTCCTTCAGTCAATAATGAAACTAAATATTCCCAAGGACCATAATGCCGAGGCGGTGTCCGCCAGGCAATTGGAGAGAGTATTGCTACATGCATATTCATACCTTTATTTGACTATTATGTTCTTTTAACCATTTAAGTAATTCAGAAATATTAGCTGTAGCTAATGCAATACAACTATCACCACTTCCATAATAAAGTAGAATCTTTTCCTTTTCTTGTATCCAGCCACAAGGGAAAACAACCTTATCAACATCACCAAAAATTTCATATTTTTCTTTAGGTTTAAATACCCATTCATTAGATCTAGCTAAGATAATCCGTGGATCTTTTAAATCTAAAAGAGCCAAACCAAGTCTATATATAGCACCACTTACAGTTGTTTTAACACCATGATAAAGGATTAACCATCCATCTTTAGTCTTCAATGGAGGAGGAGATAAACCAATCTTATTTGCATCCCACCAACTTCCTTCTCTTGAGTGAATAAGAATTTGGTGTTCTCCCCAATGTTTTAGATCTGGAGAAAAAGAGAGCCAAATATGAGCAGCAACACCCGGTCTATTACATACTGGTCGATGTATCATTATCCATCGCCCATTAAATTTAACTGGAAATAAAGCAGCATCCTTGTTCTCAGGTGGCATAATTGGACCTAAACGTTTAAATTTTTTAAAATCTTTACTAATTAATAAAGATACTAAGGGTCCTGCTCTGGAGTAAGATGTATATGTAATTGCCCAAATTTTTTCTTCTTCGAGAAATGTAATTCTAGGATCTTCAATACCCCATATTTCTTCAGGATAGCGGTCAGGTTTTGGTATTAAAGTAGGTTGAGGATCAATTTGCCAATCACTCATCCCATCCTTGCTCTGTGCTAATGTTAAATGAGAAATTCCTCTTCTATCCTCAATTCTCATTAAAAGAAAATATTTATTTTCTATTTTAACAGCACCAGCATTAAACACTGTATTTGCTAAATAAGGTATGTTCTGGATTGTAATAATAGGATTTTGAGGATAACGAATAAAAAGTTCTTTATTTGGATCATTCATTATATAACAAACTTTTTTAAAATTCTTTTTCTAAATTGGCAGAAATCACCTATTCCACGTATATCACGATATTCATAAAGACCATATTCGTGTTCTAAATGAATTGCATATGGATTTAAATCAATAATTTTTTTAGCTACAGGTTTCCACCATTTAATATCATTAATTGGAAAAATATTTTCACGTTCAGCATCAGTATGACTAATCACAAGAATTTCTCTATTTGGTTTTGTTTTTTGAATAAATTCTCTAGCTTCTTCCGCAAAAGTTGCGATACCACAAAGCCGTGGGGGATATGAACTTATAATTACAATTGGTTGATTTGACATATTATTCACTTTCAATTATTTTTAATCCTAAATCTAATTCTGTTATATTATCTAATGAATACATATTTAAAAAAGAAAGTAAACAAGCTAAAGTAGATTCTGCCCCTTGATTTCTGTTTATTCCAGTGGGGTTTATACTATCATAACATCCTCCAGTTTTATAATCGTAAAGAGAAAGATTCATATCATTGCGTCCTAAATACCATTCTAAACAACGACGTTCTATGCCTTAAACGAACAAAATGAAAAAATCAATGCTTCTAAAGCAGTAAAAGAAATAATCTATTTTTATCCTAACTTAGATTGTGATAATAGAGAATTAATACTTTTTTGATGAGATTGAAGAGCAAAAAAAAGATATAATACAGACTTTTAAAGCTAAAAATCCTCAGGCAATAAATATTCTAACGATATACCAAAAAGAAATTGTTGAGGAATTGAAGGTAAATGCTGCTGATAAAGAAGTTTATGCTCTTTTTAATAAATATAAAGGCATATCCGAATTTGAAAATATGCAAGGTGTTGAAAAAATACTCTCTGCAAATAAAGAAGAGGAAAATTTAGATGATAAAATTAAGAGTTATATGATAAACTTGAAAAATCAGAAAAAGACCAATTATTTCATTATATGATATATAGACGATGTATAATAGACTTAATCCAGAAACGAATTGAAGTAGAAGAGGGTGAAGCGATTCCTAAAGAGGCAAGTATACATAATCTGATCTTCCCTATGAGTCATAGTCTAAATTTATGGATTCTTGACGAAAAATTAGTATTCCATAATTATGCTGCATCTGATCTCCCTATTTCAAAGATCATGGATGAGAGATCTTCAAGAATTAGACCTGATATACTTGTTTGCACGGATACTCAAGATGGAATCGTTAAAAGTGTGTCGTTAATTGAACTTAAAAGACCATTTACTGATAAGGATGATCCCGTCCAACAGCTCTATAACTATGTTAATTTAATCAGAGAAAAACAAAAATTTTTAGAGGTACCAATAAGAGTAAATGAAACTACGATGTATTATTGTTATGCAATTTGTGATATTGATAAGAAAGTAGAGAACTTGCTTCTTGATAAGAGTTTTATAAAACTTCCATTAGGAATGGGGTATTTCCAGTATAATCCTAGGTGTAACGTTTTTATGGAGGTTAGAGCCTATGACCAAATATATAATGATGTTTTAGGAAGATATAAATCATTTTTTGAAAAATTGGGAATTTAGATAATAAAGATTGATAAAAATGATAAATAAAATTAAAACCAAAAAATCAATTAAAGAAACTTATTGACCAAGGACTTTTGTTAAAAAAAACAAAAACAGGAGAATTTGCTGGTTCATGGATTAAAGTTAAATCATCAAGAGTATCCTAAAATATTAGTTTGACATGAAATTTATCCTTGAGATTATAAATCTTTCTCTTGGACGGTTTTCCGATTATTAGCCTTAGCTCTTGATATTGCTTTATCGAGAATATCAATGATCGCATTATTAAGAGCAGGACCATCAAGAACGGCCCCACTTGTGTTGCAAGCCTTGCCTTTAATATATTCTCGAACTTTGCTTTTAACAAAAAGAGTTTCGACAACGTTTTTTTTAGCCATTTTTTTATTCCTCCAATAATGATTTAAAACGATTTAAATAAAAATTATATTTAAATATTAATCTGTATTTCTGACTTTTAAACTTTAAGATCAAATCACAGTAAACGATGAATATTCTCGCTCTAAATCCGAATTTTGCATAATCACGTTTCCCTAAAATTTTAAATTTTCTGTTATAGAATTTTAAAATATTTCCGTAGATTACAGGATATTTTCTTTCTCTCCATTCTTTTCTCTCATTTCTTGCTATGCATGAAACAAATATCTTCCTTCTTCATAATTTCACACTAGAATTTTATATTTTTATTTGAATTTTTTTGAATTTTTGTCTTTAATTTAAAATAGGGTATTACAAAGTTCTTATTGAGTAATGGAGAAAAATACATTTAATAATTTAAATCCTTTGCTAGAGAGAGTCTATTTCAAGACGGAACTCATTATTTCCCGTTTTCCCTATCTTATTATAGCACCACCCAATAATCCTGCCAAGTTCTTGCCCAGAAAGAGTTCAAATTATTTCACCACGCATCAAACCTCTTTCATCATGAATATTAAAATCCCATTCACCATAACCTTGAATATAATTGGCAATACAGTATTGCCAAAAAACACTATACTTACCTTGACGTACCCTTCTGATTTCGACAGCAATTTTATCTACGACATCCTTTAATTTCAAATCCAAATTATCCACTGGTATATGCTATCCCCCTACCTTCATTGAAATTCTATATAATTTCATTTATAATTTTCTTATAATATTAATATGTATGAAATAATAAAGGGGGTAGAAGTGAGAAAAATTTTTAGAAAAATATTATCTTTCTTGATATTACCAGGATCTAAGTTTTATTGATTTAATAAATTAGATAATGAGTTAGAGTCTTTTTTTTTAAATTGTCTTAAAGATTATAAATAATATGAGAGATCCCTCTAGAATTAAAAGCATATGCCGTCTGTTAGAAAAAGCTTGGAGTTATTTTCCAGAAGAAAGGATGGGGCAATTTTTATTAAATACTGTTTTTGGGAGTTTAGGTAGAGATTCTCATATATTTCATAAAGAAGATAACGAAGTAGAAACTATTTTGAAATTGATTGTAGAAAAACTTGATGCATTTAAAGAGCTTCCAGAAGCTAAAGAAAGAGATGAGAGAGAATCATTTCTGAAAAATATCTTCAAACAAAATCAAAAAGAGATCGAAAAAATAAAAAGGATCCATAAGCAAAATCAAAAATATATGAATGAATTTAAAAA
>SDBU01009706.1_pt1 | contig 10760 bp, 7 predicted proteins | sample 2277071 | NCBI WGS metagenome assembly SDBU01 (sample SAMN10397929, study PRJNA504765) | marine sediment metagenome | isolation source: marine sediment core GS08_GC12, 126 cmbsf | place: Arctic Ocean: Gakkel Ridge, Loki's castle | collected 2008
ATTCGCGCAATAAGGTTTATGATTGCAGCAGAGTATGAAGCCATTCAGCTTTATATGCAACTTGCCGAGTCAACTGATAACAAATTAGCACAAGATGTGCTGAAGGATATCGCAGATGAAGAGCGTGTTCATGCTGGAGAATTTCTTAGACTTTTAAAAGAACTTGCACCAGATGAAGAAAAATTCTATAGAGAAGGCGCTAAAGAGGTCGAAGAAGAAATAAAAAAATAAAGAAAAGGAAATTAAAAATCAAACGTGCGTTTAATTGGCAAGTTTTTTAGGGTCGCCCTTAATAGCTTTATCTGCGCTCGTTTATTTTATTCACCAGTAGAGAATTCAGTGAGCTGGCTAATTATGAACCCAGTAGCCGGGTCGTGATATACATAAGGAAGCTCCTGCAAGTACTTCTCGTGTATATATGATTGAAGTGAAGTAAAGGGGATAGATTTACTAGCTCAATAATTCGGTAACTTCAGATTTATACTATTCTTTTTATTACCTCTTAATTCTTAACAGATTCTCATTACTTCTTCTAACTTTTGATACACCTTTTCAGTTTCATCACTCATACAAAAAGTTCGAAAATCGTCCTGTCTGGGGAGCCTGACGTTTCCAAGCCCTTTGGTATTATGATTAAGGACTTTTCCTTTTATAAATATTTTAAAATCATTACTTTTAGAGACTACTTATAATTGTAAATAATTAACTTATTAATCTAATATTTTCTATTGCTATATTTCCCTTAAAAGTTCTGAACGTTTCCAATAGGGGGAGCCTGACATTTCCAGCCCTTTGGTACTTAGCTGAAGGGCTTTTTTGTTTTAAATATTTTCATAATAGGTGCTAAAATTATCTTACCTTTTGTTTAAACCATATCTAGATTAAACTTAAAGATTACATAACTTAATACAAATAATTATTATTTAGTAGTTAATTATTAACCGTTGACAAAAATTTACTTTTTTATTATAATTACTACTTAAAAGATAGTATTTATAGTAAACAAAGAAGGCGAACTTATGAAAACAAAATGGGTGCTATATTTATTAATTGTATTAATCACTGCTTCTTTTTCTAGCGGTTGTAGTTTTCTACCTTATGGGAATACAACCCCAGTTTTAGGCTCCACACCACCAACCACTGCAAAAGTTGAATATCCCTATACTTATGATGTAAATTCTAATGACCTTGAAGATGATGTCTTGACTTATTCATTGCTAACTTCTCTCGAAGGAATGACTATAGATTCTTCAACTGGAATAATAACCTGGACTCCTACAGAGGAACAAATAGGAGGAAATGAGGTTACAGTAAAAGTAAATGATAAATGGCGTTGGGATACTCAAGCTTTTTTAGTTACAGTTAGCGAAATTGTACTTACTTCTATAGAAGTTATTCCTTCCACTATGACCTTAGCTGAGGAAGATTCAAATTTACTTAATCTTATTTTTTTAATAGTTACTGCAAATTATGATTATGGACCGAGTAAGAATATTGCCCTTCGTAACTGTACCTATGAATCCAGTAATACGAATATAGCTTCAGTGGGTCATACCGGAATGATTTCTGGAATATTTAACGGTTCAGCTACTATCACAGTAAGTTATACAGAAGGCGATGTAACTAAAAGTGATACTGTAGATATAACTGTTATTTTTGATCCTGTTTGTGATACCTGATGGTAATTAAAATTACCGATAGGTTATCGGTAACTGATTATCTTCACTATACAGGAAGGTTAATTAACTGATTTAATCTAATATTTTCTGTTACCATATTCCCCTTAAAAGTTCTAAACGTTTCCAATAGGGGGAGCCTGACCATTTCCAGCCCTTTGGCCTTTTGCTGAAGGGCTTTTTAATTTTTTTAAATTATTTTTCAGAAAAAGAAGGATTTTTAACAAGTTGTATAGTATATATAAAATAGTGACTAAAAGAAGTATAATAAGCATATTTTTCATCTAAGCAGAATATCTATAATAACATTATACTAAAATAAAAAGCTATGTTATCTAAGATTTACCACAAGTGTAAAACTCTTATAGTATAACAAGAGACCCACTAAGTAATATTCTTATCACTACACTAACCATCTAAGCATCAATCTTCTATAATTACGTAACCAAAAATTAAATATTGTAATCTGTATGAAGGTAACAGGAGAGACTTTTTCTTTCCATCATAAAAGAAAAAGAGCCGAAGAGGCAAGATACCAAATGCATCGAAACTTTCAGGCAAAAGAACCGTTACCGGACAGAACTCTTGGAAATGGTAAACTAAAAAGCACCGAAAGACAATTTATAATCATGGGAAACCCTTACAGAGTTTACTTATAAAGAATAATTTCCTAGTCCTTTAGGAAGAATCTTGAAAGCATAGAGACAGGGCAAGAGATCAAAATAGTTATTTTATTACTCCGTCTTTATTATTAATAATTATTGAAAATAGCTTTATAAATATAAATCTATTCTGAAAAAGTAATATAATAATAAACGAAATAGTTTTATGTGTACTTGTGGATCCTGATCCCAAAATTATTCTGTCTTTTCTACTTATTAGAAACATCTAGTTTTAATAAGTTAGAGATTTTCCTGAAATCTATAAACATGAACATATTTGCTTAAATAGAAAGAAAACATTATGATTAAATATTTAGAGGTATATGGATATGAAAAATATAGATTTTACATCAATCGAAACAGAGCAAATCGATTGGGATGATACAAAAGTTGTAGATAGAGTTGTAAGGCAGTATGAAAACTTTCCAGAAGCATTTCAAAAAGAATGTATACAAAATTCATGGGATGCTAGATTAGATAGGAAGAAGGGTGAGGGATGGGAAATCAAAATTTATTCTCTTGGGGATGCTAATGGGAAAGTTCATGTTATTATAGAAGATTTTGGAACTAAGGGTATGAATAAAAAAAGATTAGATGCATTTCTTTCTCTATGGAAGCCGGAAAAAGAACATTTAGATGCGGGAGGACAGGGACAGGGAAAGTTTGTATTAATGGGAGCAGCTAAAGAAAATATTCTTATCGTTGAAAGTATTGACAAAGAAAATAGTTATAAATGTAGATTTCTTCAAAGAGGACAAAAAAATAAAGATAATTTCTCTATTGTAATTAAGGACTTAATACCAGGAGTAAAACTTTTAAATCACTTAGGAACAAAAATATGGATTTACGATGCAAAAGAAGATTTTTTAAAAATCATTACTTCTAAAGAATTTATTAATCCTATAATTGAAAGTTGGTGGCAAGTTTTGGGAGATCGATTTAATGCAAAAATATCTTTATTTAACAGAGAGATTAAACCTTTACCAATGCCACCCTCAAAAGAAGAAGTACTCTTGTTAGAAAACGAACAGATAAAAAATTTTGGAAGAATAAAAAGATTAATTTTGAGGTTTCATGAAAGACCCATTTCAGAATTTTTCCAAGGCATAAGAGTCCAAAGAGCAAACATGATGGTTACAAAAATTCCTTTTGAGGTTTATGAAAAAGAGTACAAAAATCGTTTTTCCGGATATATTGAGTTTGATAAAGATTTAGAGAAATTATTAAAAGATATAGAAAAAACCGACCACTGTGGATTTTTATACGAATCTCCGTGGAAAGAAATAAAAAATACTGTGAGGGATAAAGCTGAGAAATTTGTTGATAAAATAATACCCAGAAAAGAGAAAAGAAAAACATTTAAATTAAAAAATCTAAACCAGCTAGTTCAAAAAGCTAACCAAATTATTAGTGAAAATTGCCCAAGCATAATGGGCCCCGGCATAATTATTCCAGATATCACACGAAAATCTAAACCATTACTAAGAATAAAATATTTAACAATTAATAAAAGAGAGGTTAAGTACGGAGATATTATTAAACCTCATTGTAGTATTATTAACGAAACTAACGAAAATAAAAAAATTTTATTAAAAGTAGAACTAAAAAAAGAGGGGAACAGAATAAATAAAGAGGAATATAAATTGAGAATAACTTCCAAAGATCAAAAGCCAATAAAATTATCAGAAATAGAATTAAAAAAAGAAAATTATTCAAAAGGAAAATATACTATAAGGGCTACACTAGAGGAGAATAGACATGATAAGGATTCTAAAGCAACTAGTTTTTATTTAGAAATAAAAAGAGAGCCTGCGAAAAAAGGCTTTGTCAAAAATGTTAAATTTTTTGAGACTAATGAACCAGTGAGAAATAAGTCGATAAATAATGGTATTATAGAAATAAATCTTATACATAAAGACTTTGTGAATATCTGGGAATTATTTGCTAAAAAGAAAAAACAATTAAATGAGCAAATAGGATTTTTTATGATTAAAATTTGTTTAGATGAAGCAATCAATGAACTATTTAAAATAAAATTAAAAGATGCCCATAACTTAGATTTAGATGATTTAATAAGAGAAATTAATATTTTAAAGGATAAAATGTATTATGAAGTTTATACCTAATAAAAAGGATAAAAAAATAAAGCTTGGCAAAAAAACTGATGAAGGTTACGAATATGTAGCAAAAGTTGATTTTAGCCAAGATATTTCAACTCAAATTTCTAAAGTAATTAAAGAAAAAGAGATAAATGGAATTTTAAAAAATAAAATACAAGAATTAAAAAAAACAATAGAAAAATTTTCTAATAAAGAGAAAAACCTACAATACTATTACAAAACTGGTATAAAATTACTATTTTTAGATGATAAACCTTTTAAAGAAGTAGCAATAGGAAGCGTCTTTAGACGAATTTTTGAGGAAATACCAGAGATGATCCCGAACATACAAAAGAAAGATATGGCCGGAAGGCATTTAAATTTCATGTACTGGATAGCTCATATTGATCAAAATACTCTTGCTAGAGCTTCTTGGGATCAATGGTTTGAGATTACAAAATTTAGAGATATATATAAAAAACCAAAATTACTTAACTTAATCCTACAAGAGTGTAAGTTTGGATTAAGGGGCCATGAGTCATTAAATAAAAAGATTAAAGATTTATTAAAACAAGAATAACAATATATAAATCTAACGGAGTGTATATTTGAAAAATAACACCCAAAATAGAATAATTTTACTAAATAGGATAGTTAAAACACTATCTTTATACTACAATAAAACTTATAACCTGTACTAATTTCAAGAAGATATCATTATTTTCCCGCGTTTCATCCTGTAAATATTATTTTTAATTTTATCCCATATAGTACGCTTTCAGACACCAACCCGGGAAGCCTGACATTTCCAGCTCTTTGGCCTTTGCTGAAAGGCTTCTATATTTTTACAAATTATTTTTCAGAAAAAGAAGGATTTTTAAAGAGCATTGTTGTATTTAATAATAAGAAATAATCTAAAGATAAAATTCGCATTAAGAAATAATAATACGTAAATTAAATATTATTATTTGTGTTTATAGAATAAATTATTGTAACTTTATAAGAGTATGAAAGTGATATGAGGAAGCTCCTGTATGGACTTCGCTGTGAAAATAATTTTAATAAAAAATATTAAAAAATGTGTGTTATCTAAAAATGATATTCAGTTTAGAAAATAAAAAAAAATTAATTAAATCGATAATTGAAAATTTTGAGAAACAAGGCAAAATTTTCAAAAATAGTATGAAAAGAGCAAAGATAAATGCTATTGAAGCCCCTGGAAGAATGCAATCTAGGTACGACACTGCAAAAGAAGAAGAAGGCGCTTTGTACAATGCTTTGCAAATTCGATATTTAATTTTACAAGATTCTATTAAGGAAATAAAGGGAATAAAATTAGATAGGTGTGTTTCAGTTAGAGTTGGTGCACTAATTAGAGTTGAAATTATGGAGGAAAAGTCTCAATTTATTTTTTTTCTTATTCCTAAAAGTGGAGGAGACTCAATAAAAATAGGCAATACGAAAATTACCTTCATTTCAATAGATTCCCCGATGGGAAAAGCATTATATAAACGAAAAAAAAATGATATTGCTAGTCTCATACTTCCTACAAATCAAAAGGTTATGAAAATATTAGATATAGGGTAGAAGCTAATTATATTATTAGGAAAAATAATTTTATAGTAAAGAACAGTATAAGTTATTGCCTTCATTTTTACTTATTCAAAAGATTGCGTAAGAATTAGGTTTATTCGCATATTCTATGGGTTTTTCTTATATCGCAGAATTATATGTAAAATTATTTCTTTGTTTATTATCTTATTTAATAATATGACTGAATATTAATGAAAATATGATTATGTATTTTTCATATCATTTTCCAATTTTCTAGTAATAATTTCTAATATCAAGAATTGCAACAAAAATATTTGAATAGCGAAAAATTTATTTAGAATTAATTAAAAACTGATAAAATGGAGAATATCTTTTACCATTGAAAAATTATATGGATATTGAAAAAAAATTAAAAGATACATTTAATCTTAAAATAGTTAAAGTTATTCCGTATATTAAAGATTATTCATCTCTTAAGATTGCGTTAGGAAAAGCAGCTGCAAGAGTATTTGAGAAGCTTATTGCTAGAAAAATATTTCCAAGAGTAGGCATTGGTGGAGGTGGTACAATATATGAAATGGTGGATAGCCTCCAATTTAAACCAAGAAAAGTTCTTATTTATCCTATGACGATTATCGGAAGAGGACCAGAAATTTTCCATGTTGATAGTGTATTTTTGGTTACATCTCTTTTTTTTAAATCATTACCAGTTGCACGAGCTTTCACTGTAGGCATACCTCCGTTACCCAATAATAAAAAAAAAGCAAGGAATTTTAAAAAATATTTACTAAAAGAAATACCTGAAGTAAATTTAATATATAAGGGAGCTAACAATGTTGATATTGCGTTCATAGGTGCGGGTGCAATTATTCCTATGGGTGATTTTTCGAATGAATTATTGAAATTAGGAATTAGTATAAAAAATCTTGAAAATACAAATGTAATAGGAGGTATCAATTATAATTGGTTTGATAGATTCGGTAACCAAATTGGAGATTATTTTATTAATACAAATATTAAAAACTTAAAGTTGCTTTCAAAAAAAAATAACAAACTAATTGTTTTGGTTGCGGGTGGAAGCCATAAGATTGAATCAATAAAAACAATTATTACAACAAAAATGGTTAATTCAATTGTCACTGACGATTTAAATGCAAACCATCTCCTTAATTCAGAAAAGTTCAATAAAATAGAGAGATTAAATGGCAAGGATATCAATAATAATATTAAAATTAACCATCGTGGGAACTATATTCCTGTACCTATTGGGAAAATTCCTTGCTCATTATTGAGTATTAAAATTAATACTATCAATTCTTTACGGATAAAAATAACAGATAAATGTCCTTTTAGTTGTTCGTTTTGCCATAAAGAAGGCGGAACAATATCGCAAGATTTAGATTTGAACAATAACCATTTTAAAAAAATACTTGATTTAACGTCTAAACTGAATTTATCAGAAGTACATTTAACTGGCGGAGAACCTACATCACATCCAAAAATAATTCACTTAATTTCCATTTTTCATCAAAATGGATTGAAGGTTAAAATGACTAGTAATGGTCAATTCAAACCAGAGTTGATTAATTGTTTCATTAATTCAGGACTTTACAGTATGAATTTTAGTATTCATACTTTAAAACCTGAAAATCTTTCCAAGATGCAAAAACCTAAGCGAAGCACTGAATGGGGTCGGAGAGCGTTAAGAAAGCAAATAGAAAATCTAAAGCTATCTAAAAAAGCAGGAATAAGAGTAAAAGTTAATACTGTTGTGGAAAATATTAAAGATACTATTGAGATAATTAATTTTTGTAAAGAAAATTGTATCCAATTAAGATTGTTAGATAATCTAGCTTTAGGTTCAATTTCGGTAGTAAAAATTTTTAACACCTTAGAGAGTCTTGGAGCAAATATTGAGGAAATTAAAATTATTGAGGGTGGATCTAGCTATTCTTATGGAGTATTAATTGGTAACGGTTATCATTTTTCAATAAAAGCTATTCGTAAATTTCCACTTAAATCGCTTTGTGATTCATGCGATTTGAGAGATAAATGTTTAGAGTGGTTTTATGGAATTAGAATCGAACAACTGCATAATAACTTGCAAGTTCGCTTATGTTTACATAGACAAGATCCTATAGCTATTCAACCAATTGAGAAGTTTTTACATTCTAGACAATTTTGCGAAATTAAAAAAATTACTGAACACGGAAAAGGTAGGATTACTGATTCAAAATTTGATATTTCATAATTACAGACTATTATAATGTCTCCCTTTAACAAAATACCATTTTAGGTTAGAATAAACTCTAAGTTAAGAAAACAGTTATTCTAAAATGAAAAGGTATAAATACAGTAATATGAATTTTTTCAGATTTAATAATGTTTTTGATAGAGATGAATATTTTTATCAGATTCCAATCACTTCTTCTAATTTATGATAGATATTTTCAGTTTCCTCATTCATGCAAAAAGTTCGAAAATCGTTTTGTTGGGGGAGCCAGACAATAACATAGGTAGAACTTCTTTATCGGAGGTTCTACCTATTTAATTTCATAACAGATCCCAATCACTTCTTCCAAGTTAAGGTAAATATTTTCAGTCTCATCACGCATGCAAAAGTTGCGAAACTCGTCTACTAGCCTCTACCATAGTAGACGCGAAGACCTTTTAACTAAAAGATTGAAGTACTTTTATTTATGAATATTTTATAATTCTAATCTTTAGATATTACTTTAATATTGAAGAATTAACTGATTTAATCTAATATTTTCTATTGCTATATCTCCCTTAAAAGTTCTAAACCTTTCCAATAGGGGGAGCTGACAATTTCCAGCCCTTTGGCCTTTTGCTGAAGGGCTTTTTGTTTTTTAAAAAAGAAGGATTTTTAGAAGATTTGTCGTAATGTCTAATTAGAGGTAATTTGGATTATTATTTTATAATAATTAAAAAATGAGTTCCTTTTAAGTAATTAGTTATGCCAAATGTGAATTCCTCTTTTATCAAGAATTATTCTATAAATTGATTAATCCTCTACATTAATTATAAATCAAATTGGAAGTTTAATGAAAATCAAAAAGAAAAGACCGAAGAAAGTAGAAAAATCTCCTATTTCGCACGGTGCAATAGTTAGAGAGAATTTGCCATACCCGGTAATTTATTATCCAAATTCTTACGGAACATTTTTTGCTTTTGCCAAAGATGAATTATCACCAGTAGTTTTATGTCTTTGCTCACAGCCAATTATTGAGAATCTAATTCAACTAAAAAAATTAACTGAACCTTCATTAAATTCAAATCCTTTAAGAATGACCCCATTAGATAGTTGGTTTTTTCCTGATATTATTGCGAAAAAATCATTGAAGTATGCACATAATCCAACGGAATCTCTAGAATTTATCGAAGGTCTATGTCATAGATGCAATCTAATTACCCCATCTTTAAGATATTGTCATGAAATGTATGGAGTCGAATTTATACAACATTTTGGTTGGTATTATAACCAGACATACTTAAGGTTAGGAATATATCCAGGAAGTTATATATATTTACCTGAAGTCTGTCCATCTGAATATCAAGAAGACATAAAAAAATTTAAAAAAGCTCAACTTAAGTATCAACAAGAATATGACCGATTGATTGCTATTGTTTATGGATCTGACCGTAATGATATTACTCCGAATGAAATAACATATTGGCACAATATTAAGATGGGCGAAGAGAAAGAAATGGTTCGGCTTCGAAGAGAAGCACAGCAACTTGAGAGGTCATTTACTAAAAAAATTGAGAATATTGTTCGCAAAGAATTTGGTTTTAAGAAAGTCGGAGAGGGTTGGGTATGTGAGACTATTCTTTATCAAATAGTATACCGAATTTTATATAACCATGAAATACTACGTCGTTATAGACCTGGTTGGTTAGAAGGTTTAGAATTAGATATCTATATACCATCATTGAAACTTGCCTTTGAATATCAGGGACAACAACATTTTCAACCACTTCAAGTTTGGGGAGGTCAAAAAGCACTTCAAGATCTAAGAGTTCGTGATGCTCACAAAGTCGAAATTTGTAATAAACTAGGCGTAAAGCTAATAACTATTGATTATACCGAACCGCTAGTAGAAGACTATATCAGAAAAATTCTTATTGAAAATGGTCTTTTAATAAATAGTAAATAAATAGGATTTGCCCCTATTTTAAAAATATGGATAGACTTATATTAGGAGGAAATAGGATAATGGATATTGAGAGAATTCTACAAGTTGGGGAAACGCAATCAGTAGAATTCAAGAAATCTTTTAATCTAATGAAAGAAGGCTGTAAATCATTATGCGGTATGTTAAATACAGAGGTGGGTACTGGAATGGTCCTTTTTGGAATTTCTCCGGAAGACGATGTTGTTGGAATAGAAGGTAACTTGGATTCAGCACAAAGAACTTTAGTTCAACACATTCGACAAACATTTGACCCTTCTATTAAAATATCGATTCAAATTGAAGATTATAACGATAAAAAAATTCTAACTTTATTCGCCAAGAGACCAGAAGATGTCCGTTATTATGAATATGGTGGAAGAGCGTTTATTAAAGAAGGTTCAACTAAAAGATGTCTTTCAATTCAAGAAAAAGAATCCTTAAATAATAGTAGATTTGATAAAATTAATATTTTAGAAATCAGTGAAAAAGAATTGGAAGAAAAATTATTTGAAATATTTAAGCAAAAAAATTCATTTATAGAAATACGTTTCTTAAAAAATATTTTTGCACAAA
>SDBU01009707.1_pt1 | contig 10760 bp, 11 predicted proteins | sample 2277071 | NCBI WGS metagenome assembly SDBU01 (sample SAMN10397929, study PRJNA504765) | marine sediment metagenome | isolation source: marine sediment core GS08_GC12, 126 cmbsf | place: Arctic Ocean: Gakkel Ridge, Loki's castle | collected 2008
CGTCTGTTATTATTTCTCATGATCTTGAAATTTTTAAATACGCTGATTATGTAGCGTTGCTGTATGATGGTAAAATCAAATATTTTGGTGATGCCAAAACGATCTGGGAATCAGATAACAAATTTATTTACCAATTTATTCGCGGGTTGTCTGAAGGACCAATTCAAACGGAAATTGCTCATTTTAAAGATAAATTTTAGATAGCCAACTGTTTTGTGCAAGGGGAGTAGTGTATGTATTTTATTCCGCAAAAGAACAAGTGGTATAGTTGGGCGGTGCACACCAGGCCTTTGTATCGCTATTTTCTGACGGCTAGCATGGCCGCGGTGTTACTGATTGGTTGGCGATACGGACTATATGCATGGCTGGATTCTTCTATTTTATATGAGCAGGCTGCGATTGTGCAGTTGCAACAGAAATTAACACAGATTGGTTATGTTCAACGAGGCATGGATGACTTGAGTCAATCCTTGCCAGTGATGAGAAAAAAAATTCAAGACCAGGCGCCAGCGAATATCGATGAATGGCACCAAAAGCAATTTTCTTTTATTATCGATGAAGCACAAAAAGCGGGGGTTCAAATCACTTCGTACAATGACGAAAAAGAAAAGAAAAAATCGTGTGCGCTTTGCAGATATATTCAGCTTGATTTGATTGGTAAATTTGAGCAAATAAGCAGATTTCTAACAGCCTTAAAGCAATCACCACATATGATCAGTTGCAAGCGGATAAGCAGTAGCCGCACTGATGGTGATATGTTCACTGCTTCGTGCGGCTTGCAATTTTTGGCTGCAAGGGCATTTTAGTCAACTTTTTCCATTTTTGCTAGATCCAGTTGCATTTATTCCTGGGCCTCTTTTACTGCTTGTTTAATTAGGTCTGATGAAGCTTTAGCCTCCATAAAGCTTCTAGTTCTTTTTTGCAGGTTCTGCTGGAAACCATAAAGAATCATCAATCCCGTTGGAATTGCAATAGCAAGTACGATAAAATAGACTTTTAATGCTGTTTTGCCGATTTTTTTCCAATCTCGTTCGGTGCACTTATTTTTTCGCACACAAGAGATAGATTTTTTGAGCTCCTTCATTGATTGATTGAGCTCCTTGGTATTGTTCTCTTTTGGTTCCATTGCTGAAGCAATTGACGGAGTTAACATGCCAATTGTGAGCACTATTGCGAGATATTTGGTCATTCTTTTTGATATAGACATTATAAAACCTCCTGCTTTTTGTTATAGATCCTATTTTTCACCAACCTATTTCTAACTTAATACTAGCAAACCAGGGGCTTATTTGCAATAAAGAGGCGACTTTTCGCAGTCTGTCTGCAAGCTCGTAGGCCCGATTTGGGCTGCCAGAGCGTAGATCGCAAGTAATTATGCTTCTTGGCCCTCGGGCGTTGTTTCCATCCATCGTGTCTGCCGGCTACAGACCAAAAGCTCCGGATAGAACAGTTTTTGCTGCATGGTGGATTTGGCGTGTAAATACGAAAATTCTGCCGGGCCCTGAGTGGGGAATCCAAGTTGGTACCATTCCTTGATGCCGCCACGATAATCGGTGACGTCAGTGAATCCCATGCAGCTGAGCAAAATATATGCTTTTTCTCCTGCATCGCATTCATAGAGTGCGCAGTATACGATGATTTTTTTGTCTCGATCCCAAGATGAAAGCGTGTCGATCATCTCCTTTAATGGCACGTTGATTGATCCGGTAATATGGCAATCGTTATACAGTGACGCTGGCAATACGTTCATGACGTATAGGTTGGGATCGTCTTGCATTGCTTGTTTTAGTTCTTGAGCTGTCATGGTGGGTATTTCCTCAAAATGGAGACCAAGAACATCTTGCAGATCGGTGGATGAGATTTTATATAAATCCTGGCGAATTTCTTTTTCTTTTTCGATGCATGATCGATCTATGCCATGGATCAAGCTGGGATAAAAACTGAAAAGAAACGCGATAAGATACATTGGATAGATACGAATTTGGTTCATGCGATTATCCTTTTTTATGATTTTAACCTAATGCAAGAAATTTGTTTTCTGGTATATTATAGCAATAATTTTTTTAGAAATTTAAACCCTTCAACTTGGAACAAGCTGAAGGGTTAGGGGGGTGAACAATACATTAAAGTACTGTTCATTTAGGGACCTTTTATTAGACAACCTGCTAATTATTTTCAATAGATTGGTAACAACCTAGCACTCGGTATTTCCTTTGTCAACTCTAAAAATACTCCCGTAACTCCCAATCTGTGACAAAAGTATTATAAGCAGCCACCTTTTTTTTGGTGTAGTTGATGAATGAAGTAAAGAGTGATTCTCCAAGTATGTTGCGTCCGATCTGGCTTGTCTGCAAATTGCCAATTGCCTGCTCAAGCGATGATGGTAATGCTTTAATATTGAGTGCATCACGTTCTTTTTGTGTCATTTGATATAAGCTTTTTTCAACTGCGTTTGGCAAAACAAGTTCTTCTTGTATGCCCTGTAAGCCTGCTTTTAATAATGCGGCAAGTGCCAGATATGGATTACACGATGGATCAGGAGACCGCAGTTCTGCTCGCACTGCATCGGGTTCGTTTTCTTTTGTGTACGGAAGACGGATCATTGTGCTGCGATTTTTGGAGCCCCAACATATGTTGGTTGGTGCTTCGTAGCCAGGAACTAATCGTTTATATGAATTGATGGTTGGGTTGAAAAGTACGCTGAGTTCTGCGATGTACTTGAGAACGCCAGCAATAAAATGTCGGGCTGTTTTTGAAAGATAGTAGGGGTCATCTTTGCTATAAAATGCGTTACAGTTGTTTGTGTGGTCCCACAAGCTAAAGTGCATGTGCATGCCGCTTCCGTTTTTTCCATAGAAAGGTTTTGGCATAAAGGTAGCATTGAGAGATTCAGATTGTGCAAGCGTCTGTATTGTTTGCTTGGCGATTATAATTTGATCGGCGATGGTAAGGGCATTGTTATAGTGTATAACAATTTCATGCTGTCCTGGTGCTACTTCATGATGCAATTTTTCGATCGCTATATTTTGTGATCGCAACGCATTTACAATATTGCATTTAAAATTAAGCAGGCGTGTGTTTATTTCATTATCAAAATATCCGCGGGTGTCGCACGGGCCCATTTGTGCCTGATTATCAAATTGCTGCTCGCAGATAAAGAACTCGATTTCAGGGCCGACATAAAAATCATATCCCATATCATGAGCCTCCTGCATTACTGTTTTTAATCGATAACGGGGATCGCCTGAAAATGGTGTACGATCGTCTTCATACACGTCGCATACAAAGCGAGCTGTTTTATGTTCATAGTTTGTCCAAGGAAGAATTTGTAATGTATTGATATCGGCCTTTAATACCATGTCGCTTGCATTAATTCGCCCAAATCCGCTAATTGATGATCCATCGAAATAGATACCATTTTTGATTGCATTCGATACAAATTCACTTGCAATGGTCACTTCTTTGGGTTTTCCCGTTAAATCAGAAAACATAAAATTAACAAAAGCAACCTGTTCAAGTTCTAGTTGATCGAGAGCTTTTGTTTCTTGGGTGTTTTTTGCACTTATATTGCATACAAGAAGAAAGGCGAAAAAATAAATATATTTGTTCATGGATACATTCCCTATCGGTTTGTTGTTTTTGCAAATTTACAATGCGTATTAGCATACGTGCGATGTAGTATACGTCAAGAGGGGTTGTCACTCTCGATATGCCCCGCAACGAAGCGCGTTATGCGGGGATAATTATTTTTGTTGGAACGAAAGTCTTTTGTCGTGGCTTGCTCAACAATGGTGCCATCATCCATGAGGTAAATATTGCAGTCGAGTTTATCAAGAAGGACTGTATCGTGTGAGGCGATGAGAACGATGTATCCCTTGTGTGCAAGTTCTTGAATAGTTTGTGCTACGTGCGTGGTCAGTAGTGGATCGAGTGCCGATGTTGGTTCATCGAAACAAATGATTCTGGGCTCAAGCGCTATAGTTCGAGCAAGAGCTAACCGTTGTTTTTGTCCTCCAGAAAGACTGCCAGGATATACGTTTGCTTTTTCTGTAAGGCCGTATTGCTTGAGTAGTTTTTTGGCAATTTGTTCGGATTCTTTGGCAGATTTGCCGAGCACTTTTTTCAGTGCGAGGGTGATATTTTCTAGTACTGTCAGATGATCAAATAAATTAAATTGCTGAAATACCATGCCGCATGTGTGTCCGGTGCGAATTGTTTTTGCATCAAGGGATTTGCCGTCGAGGGTGATTGTGCCGTTATCAATGGTTTCTAAATTATTGAGTAGTCGAAGTAGTGTTGATTTGCCTACACCGGATGGTCCTAAAAAAACCGCGATGCTTCCCTTATCAACTGAAAAAGTGACATTGTCGAGTACTTTTTTATTACCAAATATTTTGGTGAGGTTTTTAATGGCGAGCATGATAATTCATCTTTCCTTCAATAAGGGTCATGCCAAAAGTAAGAATACTGGTAATAACCAGATAAAAGATGGCAACAATAACATAGACGGTCAATGCATCAAACGTCTGGCTTGAAATAATTTCACCTTCTTTGGCCAACTCTTGAACGCCAACGAAGGAACCCAAGCTTGAGTCTTTTACCAGAGTAATGAACTCATTGCCAAGTGCAGGAAGTGCAACTCGAATTGCTTGTGGTAGAACAATGTAACGAATAATTTGTATTTTACTCAGGCCTAATGTTTTGCCTGCTTCGCGTTGCCCGGCTGAGACTGAGGTGATGCCCGATTTGATAATATATGCGATATATGCACCACTATTCAATCCGATAGCCCATACAACACCCCAAAATGCAGAAATAGAAATGCCAACTGATGGAAGCAAGAACGCGACGAAAATAATTTGAATCAGCATCGGTGTTCCGCGAAATATTGTTGTGTAGAGTCCGGTAAGGGCACGAATAATCCAATTTGTGCTGGTCAGTGCAAGTCCGCATAGTGTGCCGAGCACGAGGCCAATGGCGCATGATAAAAGAGCAATCTCGATCGTGACAAGTGTGCCACGAAGCAGATATGGCAATGATTGGATAATTAACTGAATATCAATCATGAAAGATTCCAGGATTTTTTTATTTTTTCTATGGAGCCATCTTGCATCATTTGGGTAATTACGGCTTGAATGGAAGTATATAAGTTGGGATATTTTTTTGAAACTGCCAGGGCATATGTTTCTGCCGTGCCTTCTATGGGTGTTGAGACGTGGTTAGTTTTTTGTTTTGCAAAAAAGGGCATCAGTGCACTGCGCGCTGCAATATACACATCAGCCTTACCGCTTTGCAGGGCCAAAAGTCCCGTGCTTACTAACGGTGATGATATTCGCATGACCTCTGCGTCAGCAATAGTGCTTGCATAATCATCAGCGGTATATCCTTGATTGACGATCAGCTTTTTCCCAACAAGTTGTTCTCCTCGCGAGATTGGCGACGCCCCTGGGCGCTGTACAGCCATCAGTGGATCATCAGTCAGATGCGGTGTGGTAAAAAATACGCGCTTTGATCGTTCTTCAGAGGGGGTTATGCCACCTGCAATAGCATGGATGCTTCCAATTTGCAGTTCCGGTATTAACGCAGAAAATGACATGTCTTTAAAGCTAATATTTTTGTTCAAGCGCTTTACTACTTCTTTGATCACATCAATATCAAGCCCAACGATCTGATCATTTTCAACAAATGCTAGCGGAGGATACTCGGCGTTTGTTCCCACGATAAGTGTATCTACTTCTGGTTCTTGATAGGGCACTGATGGCCTGCGAGAAACATACCTAATGATACTAACCGAGACGATAAGAAACGCTGCTATTATTGAGAGAATGCGCCAGTTCATGCATGTACCTGAGCGATTTATTGTTTATATATAGTGCTGAGCATAGCAGAGTTGATTTTCCCTGTCCATTTGCAGCCGAAATTGCCTGAAGGGGATTTTTCTAGAATAACTCGTTAACCAACTCATCGATCTGCTTGCTGCTAACCCCATCCTGCATGGCACGATAAAACTGTTCATCATATTCGCGTGTTTGAATAACGACAGGCATTGTGATGGCATGGCCGAGCAACAATGCCTGTTTCTTGCTATCAAGCGAGGCGAGAATTGAGCGCAAATTTGACGCGTTTGCCACGCCGGTGAGTACTGCCTGGATATCCTTTTCATCACTCAGTTGTGCAACAACTTTGGTGCCAATTTGCGAGAGAATTTCTTCATCAATGCCTGATGGGCGTTGATCGACAACAATAAGCGAAACATAATATTTGCGCATTTCTCGAGCAATAATACCAAAAATTGTCTGACGGGCTGCTTGCGGATTTAAAAATTTATGCGCCTCTTCGATGGTTATCATCAGTTTTTGCGGTTCATCTTCTTTTTTTTGTGATCCCAAGAACTTTTCTGTTTTTGCAATGTAGTTGCTGTGAACTCGGCGGGTGATAATGTTGGCGATCAATAAATAGACAAATGTTTGTGTGAAGTTTCCGAACTCAACGATGATATTAATGCCGTTATCGATATATTCCATCATCTGATCGATAACTGAATAGTCTTTGTGTGCGCCGCTTGATGCATCAATGAAAAAAGGGAGTAGTTGCAATCGTTTAAGTTTTCGATAAAGTGCTGCAATTGATTCGGGATGTGCGCCGATAGTATTGGCGAATTCCTTCAGGTTTTCACCTTGTGCGAGCAATGTGCTGAGCCATTCTTGTTTGTATTTCGCGGTAATAAGATAGGCTGCTTCGAGTGCAGTTGCATGTAAATTAAGTTCATTTTGTAGCGATAAAACATCTTCAACGTGAATTGCCTGATACGGTAGCGTAATAACGACGTCCGGATTTGAGCCGCGCCGGCGCGTTGAATCGGGGTCTAATGAGAAAATAACCACGCGATTAGGGAATAATGTTTTCAGGCCTTTTACAAATGATTGCTGTTTTCCTTCCTTGCGAGCTTGCAGGCCGTATTCACTATGCATATCGAAAATGAGATTTACTGCTTTTTCATTTTTGATTAATCCTGCGAGGATTAGTCGCGTCAGAAACGTTTTTCCTGTACCGGTTTTTCCAAAGATTCCGTTGCTTCGTTCAGTTAGTCGTTCTAAATCAAGACATACAGGCGTTTGCATATCAAGAGGGCAGCCAATGTTGAAATATTTTTTGCTTGTATCGTGTTCGTTGCCAAAAATGAGCGCTACATCTTTTTGATCAGCCTCATATACGGGAGCAAAATGGGGCGGAATGGTTTTAACAGGAATTGGCTGTAAATCTTTTGAAAGCATGAGCATCGGCTTTAATACAGCCGTTGCATAGATATCTCGTTGCTTTAGTAGAGAACTAAGAAGCGCTTCTTCTGGCGTTTGTGGAAAAAGAAGGATGTCTGGGTTGGTGACTGCCAATGAGATATCAGTGATAAGTGAAAAAAATCGATGGTGTGTGCCGACTATTGAGAGAAATTTTCCAGTTTTGAGTTGTTCAAGTGAACTCTCCGGTGCAATGCGCATGGTCAAGCCGTCAGTTAACGATCCGGATATGATATGACCAACTACCTTTTTCATTAGTGTTTTCTTATTACTCCAATGTATTCATGACAATGATTGCTTGCTCGCGATCTATTGAAATAATTCCTTGGTGAACCATGATGGATTCTCGTTTGCCGCTTTTCAGGCGGAATGTGAGGGGTTGTTTTGTTGTAAGATTCATAATTGTTGGCACATGTCCCCTTTGAACAACGTAATTTCCTGTTGGTGTGTTGATTTCCAGCCAGGCGATAGAAAAGGTGCTGCGATAATCGGGTGTGTTGATGATAAGTTTCATATTACGTTGCTTTTAATTGTTTTGCTTTTTCAATAACCTCTTCAAGCGAACCGACCATATAAAAAGCATCCTCGGGAAGATCGTCGAGTTCGCCATCGATAATTCGAGAGAAATCGTCAACTGATTGTTTCATCGGCACGTACCTACCCGGAATACCGGTTGAAAACTCCGCGGTGAACAACGGCTGAGTTAAAAACTTTTGTATTTTTTTGGCTCGTTTAACAATAAGTTTATCTTCCTCAGATAGTTCTTCCATGCCGAGAATGGCAATAACGTCCTGAAGTTCTTTATAGCGCTGTAGGATGCGTTGAATGCTACGGGCAACGTGATAATGTTTTTCTCCTACTATGGCAGTTTCTAAACCCTTTGATGCAGATTGCAATGGGTCTACGGCTGGATATAATCCGAGTTCGACTAATTTACGCGATAGTACGGTGCTCGAATCAAGATGCATAAACGTTGTTGCTGGGGCCGGATCAGTAATATCATCTGCCGGAACATATACTGCCTGAACTGATGTAATTGAGCCATTAATTGTGTTTGCAATACGCTCTTGGAATGCACCCATTTCGGTTGCAAGCGTTGGCTGGTAGCCAACTGCCGATGGCATACGGCCAAGGAGGGCTGAAACTTCTGAGCCAGCCTGCACAAAACGAAAGATGTTATCAACAAATAGCAGAACGTCTTTTTTTTCTTTATCGCGGAAATATTCAGCCATTGTCAGGCCAGTGAGTCCGACGCGAAGTCTTGCGCCTGGCATCTCCCCCATTTGACCAAATACAAGCGCTGTTTTGGCAAGAACGCCCGATTTTCTCATTTCGAGCCACAACTCATTGCCCTCACGGGTTCGTTCACCAATACCGGTAAAAACCGAAACGCCGTCATGTTCGGTGGCAATATTGCGAATAAGCTCTTGGACAATAATCGTTTTTCCTACGCCTGCACCACCAAAAAGGCCAATTTTTGAGCCTTTGATATAGGGACATAAAACATCGATTACTTTGATGCCAGTTTCTTGAACCTCGTCATCAAGTTTTTGTTCTATAAATGCAGGAGGATCGCGAAAGATCGACCATTTTTCTGTTTTTTTGATTGGTTCTTTGTTGTCGATTGTTTCGCCAAGTACATTAAAAATTCGCCCCAACACCTCAGGACCGACGGGAACTCTGATTGGTGAGCCCGTATCAATAACAGGCAGCCCCCGTTTGATACCAAAAATGCTTTCTATGACAATGCATCGCACTGCACCATCACCAAGCTGCTGGGCAACTTCTAGGCTTGCTCGTTGCTCTTTTGGTTTGCCATCGGGGGGAATAATGACTTCAAGCTCATTGAAAATTTTTGGTGCGGATTTGCGAGGAAACTGAACATCGATGATTGTGCCACTTACTCTCAGGACAAAACCACGATTATTTTTACTTTTTGATTCTTGTTTCGACGTTGTCATATAGTACCTTTCTCTACAACTAAGCTAGTCCAAGGCGTTTTATTTGTAAAGAGCTTATGCAAGACACTTTGTTGACCTGGCGTCTATGAAAAATAGTCTAGTTTGTGAGAGGAAATGTTTTGATGCCTTTTTGATCGATTTCTTTAACTAATTTATCAAGTTTTTTTTGCGGCAGTAGGCCGGTTGTTGCATCTTGGTATTCAAGGATGGCGGCGCTATTGATAATGCCAGCCAGTAGTGCATTTTCGATTGATTTTCCGCGTGCCAGTTGTGCAACAAAGGTTGAACCAAACGCATCTCCTGCCCCAACTGTACTGACAATATAAATTGGCAGACTTGGGTGATAGTATATCTGTTTTCCATCAGTTACATACACGCCATCTGCGCCGTTGGTGACAACCACAAGTTGGGGGCCACGCTTGAGTATTTCATGAAAATATTGTTGTAGGGTAAAGCTGATTGTGCCACGAGCAATTGGGGCAGCGAGCAGGTCTGGTAGCGATTTGTTTGGCTTGAGAATTTTCTGGTTCTTGGGTTTGGGAGCCATATGATCCATAAGTAATGTGGCTTCAAGGCAATTGAGGATGAGAATATCGATGTATTGCAGTGATTTTTCAAGTGTTTGAACATTTGCCGAAAGTTGGCTTGTGCCGGGGTTGGAGGCAACAGGCTTTTTGTATTTCTTAGCCACCTTGCTAATGAGCGGCAGCAACTTGGACGTTTGTTTGCTCAGCGACGTGATATAGAGCTGATCGCAATTTTTTATGGCTTTGTGAGGGATATCCCTACTTGTTAGTTGTAAATTTGCGCCGCGATGAACGAGCAATGACTTGTTGCCGGTATGTGAAGGAAGAATATACGAGTTTCCCGTAGGTGCTTTGATGGTTTTGCTTACGTATGCAGTATTAATCTTTTTTTCTTTCAACTTTTTTACGACGAATTTACCGCTTTCGTCGTTGCCAACTTTGCAGCAAGGCGCTACGGTAAATCCAAGCTTTTTAAAAGAGCATGCAGAGTTTGTGGCACCGCCACCGGTGTGTTTGAGCACGTCATCCAATTCTACTTTTTCTCCCTCTTGCAATATGATGTAAGGTTTTTCGCGTCCATCAACATCGAAGACCATTGTTTCCGGGTTGGTGTATTCGAGAAAGAGATCTTGTGTTGCTGCGCCGATAGTAAGAACCTTCATGATTGTTTATTTTTCTTTTGTTGTTTTTTTATTGGAGCGAGAACTTGTTTGATAACTTCATCGGCATGTTGTACCCAAATGATATTGATTCCGTTAGTAATTTCTTTCATATCTTTTAAATCATTTTTATTTTTGAAGGGCGCAATAACATGGGTAAGATTATTTCGTTTTGCTGCTAACACCTTTTCTTTAAGCCCGCCAATTGGCATGACATCGCCTCGTAGATTAAGTTCGCCGGTCATTGCGTACTGAGCGTTAATTGGGCGTTTGGTTATGATCGATAAAATGGCAGTCAGTATAGTAATTCCAGCAGAC
>SDBU01009708.1_pt1 | contig 10760 bp, 9 predicted proteins | sample 2277071 | NCBI WGS metagenome assembly SDBU01 (sample SAMN10397929, study PRJNA504765) | marine sediment metagenome | isolation source: marine sediment core GS08_GC12, 126 cmbsf | place: Arctic Ocean: Gakkel Ridge, Loki's castle | collected 2008
GTTAAATCGGAGATTGTGGAACTTTTAAAGAAAAAGAACCTAACGTCTAAACAAAGAGAGGCCGATGAGAAAATATTTAACAATATTAAAACTGAGCTTGCGTCTGCTAGGGCCGTTAAGCAGGAGATGGAATCTAAAAGAAAAGCTTTTCAGAAGCTCCAAACAAGCCTTTTCAGTATTGAGAAAGAAATTCAGAACAAGTCGGAACAAATGGAAAAGCGAACAGAAGAAGTCGAAGAGCTCCAGGCAGAAAAAAAAGAACTCACAACAATAGAACCTAAGGAAACCGAATACATCTCTGTTCGGAAAGCCCTGGAAAAGCTCGAAGCAATGAGAGGTTTATACGAAGAAAAGAAAAATCTCGAAAAAGATCTTGATGAGCGCCAAAATGATCAATCTAAAATTCTTCAAGGGAAGCAGCGGTTGATGGACAGTTTGTCCGGATATAGGGGATTGGCAGAGAAAAAGAAGACATTAGAAATGGAATTAAAAAGCGAAGGAATAGACCTAAAACGTGTATTAAAAGATCTTAATATGCTGTCTGCCAATATCGGATCATGCCGTGAGTCCATTGCCCGGTTAGAGGAGAAGAAAAAGAATATTAAAAAGCTTGGCCCCGAGAGCAAATGCCCCGAATGCTCACAGGACCTTGGAGCTAACTATGAGCACATTTTAGACCACTTCGATAAGGAGATCAAAGAGCAGCAGCAGGCTATTACTGATTTAGACGCCAATAGCAAAGAACATAATACAAAATCAAAAAGACTTGAAAAACATATCGAAGACATAGAATTAGTTCTGGAAGAACTGCGCGAAGACGAAAAAGAGGAATCAGGCTTAAAGAGCAGATTCGATACCGAAGAGAAGCGCTTTTCAACACTTACAAAAAGTATCAAACATAAAAAAGTCAGAATGGATCAAATCGGGAAACTTGATTTCTCTGAACCAAAGTATGAAGAATTAAAAAAACAGAGTAAAGACCTTCTGATATTCCATGATCAAATTATGAAGCTTCGGATTAAAACAGCTAGAATTCCCTCCCTTTCCCAGGAAATTAAATCACTCTCTGAGCAAACAGCCGAACTAAACAAAGAAAAAACATTAAAAGAAAAGGAGCATAAAAGAATCGGTTTTAGCGAAAAGGACCAGGAAACTGCCGAGGCACATTATGAGGATTTACGAAATAAGGCTCATAAGCAGGAGCTGGCCATAAAAGATATAAAGCATCAGATCGAGACAATAAAGCTGCAGATAGCACAAAAAGAAGATGAGCTGAAACGCCAAAAAGAAACCCGGAAAAAATGGAAAAAAGCCGATAATGAGGCAAAGAAGCTGAATGTTTTAGATGAGCTGATGGACCGGTTTCGTCAAAATCTGGCCAGCCGGATAAGGCCCATGCTCATAGCCCGGACAAGTCAGCTTGTAGCCGGAACGACAGGCGGTCGCTATGCGGCTGTTGATCTTGATGAGGAATACAATGTCTATGTCTATGATGGTACAGAGAGTTTTCCTATAAAGAGATTCTCGGGTGGAGAACAGGATCTGGTGAACCTCTGCCTCCGGGTTGCAATTTCACAGGTTATCAGTGAGCAGAATAGCTCCACAGGGATTAATTTCATTGCACTTGATGAAATATTCGGAAGTCAGGATGCCGGACGCAAGGAAAGCATCTTAAAGGCCCTCAATAATATTTCCGGGCAGTTCAGGCAGATCTTCCTGATTACCCATCACGAAGACCTCAAAGATGCGATGCAGCACGTCCTTATTGTGCAGGAAGTCGAAGAAGGCATGTCTACGGCAGTTTTTGCATCTAGCTGAAAGCAACCTATGGTAAGCAACTCTCGGATAAAAAAAGAAAAAAAGGGTATTTGAAATGTATGATATCATTATCTGCGGTGCTGGAGTAGCTGGATGTTCTTTTGCCCGTTACACTGCAAGTAAAGGATTAAAAGTTCTTCTTTTAGATAAAAACCCAAAAGAAAAACTTGGGCATGATTGGTGGGATGCTGTTACACAAGAAGTTTTTGAAGTCACTCAGACTCCACCCCCATTACCTCCAGAGCGGTTGAATTATAGCGCTTCTATCTATACATCACCTGATGGAAAAAAACGAATGCAAGTGTTATCCGGTAAAAAGTATTCTATTGATAGAAAACTCCTAGCTAAACGGCTTTTAAAAATTGCTCTAGAAGCGGGGACAGAATTCCAGGATAAAACTGAGGTATTGAAACCCATAGTATCTGAAGATAGGATTCGAGGTGTTTATATCCAAGACGAAAATAAGGAAGAAAGAGATATTTCTGCTCATCTAATTGTAGATGCAACTGGAATCGATGCCATTTTACGAAAGCAGATTCCATTTGAATCGGATTTTGAAAAAGAAATAAAAAGGGAAGATACTTTTATTTTATATCGAGAGATTCGAGAGGCAATGACTTCAAGAAATGAACGAATTGTTCGCTTTGGTCATCATAAGGGAGTTTCATGGATAAGTTTTCGTCAAAAGGGATTAGTCGATATTCTAGCAGGGACATTTAATCTTCCGAGCCATGATAATCCAAAAAATATTGTCAATGAATATCTCCAAGAGTATAAGGCAGACATTGGAGATAAAATTATTCGCGCAGGATATGGAGGAATTATTCCTGTCCGGCGGTGTTTAGACTCATTTATAGCAAACAACTTTTTATTAATGGGCGATTCAGCAAGTCAAATAAATCCCATTGACGGATCAGGAGTAGCAGCATCTATGTATGCAGGATACTATGCCGCCTTTCCAGTTGTGCAAGCTTTTAAGCAAAATAAACCTTTAGATAAAAAGACACTGTGGAACTACAATTTCACTTATAAGACAAAAATAGGATCAGATTTTGTAGCCTTAGACTTTATTAGACTCTTTTTGATGGGAAGAAATAATCAGGAACAAGATCTCAATTATCTTTTTAGACGAGGAATTATTGAGGCAAAGGATTTCCAAAGGTCAAATGAACAAAAAAGTGTTTTTTCTACCTTGAAAAAATTGCTAAAAGGAATAGACCAGATATCCCTATTGAAAAACTTAAAAAAGACTCTGCGTTTATCAAAAGAAGCAGCAGCTGTATATCGTGACTATCCTCCAGAGTATGAGCCTTCAGAATTTGCTGATTGGCAAAAAAAATTAAGATCTATTTATGATGAAATCCCGACTGAATAAGAAGAACCTATCCCCCTTAAATATCTCTCCAGCTTGCCACTTTAATCTTCTCTGATCTTATAGCTGATGCCATGTCTACGGCAGTTTTTGCATCTAGCTGATAGTGACCTGCCCCCCTAATATCGGTTCAGGAGATCTCAAAGAACATCGCCTTTTGGACATGCCCCCATCTTTGATCCATTTTCTATGTTAGTTTTAAAATTTGCAAGTCATTTTTGACAGCCTCGAAAGCCCTGATCATACCGGTCTCCTTTAACCGGTTTAAAGCCACATATTCTTCTGGAGGAATGTTTCCTAAAGAGCTATGAGGGCGGTTTTCATTATAGTCCTGCCGCCACTCTTCGATCTTATCTCCAGCATCTTCTAAGCTCAAAAACCAATGTTCATTCAAACACTCCAGCCGAAACCGAGCATTGAATGACTCGATATAAGCATTGTCTGTCGGCTTACCCGGCCGGCTAAAATCCAGTTTGACATGGTTCCAGTAGGCCCAAAGATCCACATCTTTTGAGATGAATTCGGGGCCATTGTCCATTTGAATCGTCTGTGGCTTCCCATGCTCTGCTGCCACTCTCTCTAAAACTTGAACAACCTCACATCCGCGTATGCGCTGGCTGACATGGATAGCCAGACTTTCACGCGTATGATTGTCCACTATCGTTAAAAGCCGGATCCGATGGCCATCAAAGAGCTGATCCGACATAAAATCCATACTCCAACACTCATTTTTCTCAGATGCTAAAGGCCGAAGCTTTCGTTTCAAACATGCCTTCCTCCGCCTGGGCGGCTTTTGTCTCATACCTAAACCTTCCTCACAATACAGACTATAAATACGTTTATGATTCACTTCCCAACCCTCACGCCAAAGCAGAATGTGAAGGCGCCTATAACCATAGCCCACCCGGGCTGCGGCAAGCTCACGTAAACGCATCTTCAGTGCTATCTGCGGATCTGCAAGGCATTTATAGCGAATGGTAGAGAGATGAAAAACCATTGTCCTACATGCCCGCCGTTCTGAAATCTGGTAAGAAGTCTTCATCTCACTGACCATATCTCTCCTCACAGCAGGCCTTATAGCTTTTTTGACAGTACATCCTGAAGCATCTGTTTATCGAGACTTAAATCAGCCACCATGCGCTTCAAACGGCGGTTTTCATCCTCAAGTTGTTTGAGCCTGCGAAGCTCTGCAACGCCCAAGCCTGCATATTTTTTCTTCCAGCGGTAGAAAGTAACCTCTGAAATCCCTATCTTGCGGATGATCTCAGCTACAGGAGTTCCGCTCTCAGCTTGGCGCAGGGCAAAGGCAATCTGAGCCTCTGTGAACCTTTTCTTGCCATGGAATTTATAGAAGGGCGGGCTTTACGTGAAAAGACGAAAGATGGACCTTTAAATATAACAGAAGCATTGAACATAGCCATACAAGCCGCACAAGGAGTAGAAGAGGCCCACAAGAAAGGGATCATTCATAGGGATATTAAGAGTGCCAATATCATGATCACTCAATCAGGCCAAGCCAATATCATGGATTTTGGATTGGCAAAAATAGCAGGAGCTTCTATGATAACAAAAGAGGCAACTACTATGGGAACAGTTGCCTATATGTCACCTGAACAATCAGTATATCTCTAATAGTTCATTAAAATAGACGAAAGAAACGAGAATCCCCGAGAGGTAAAATTGGGATGTCGATGGTTTTGCTTCCGATTTAACCATAAGGAATAATCGTCATCTTCCCTAAATATCAGCAGGAATCATCATCTGTCAGCACTTATCTTGAATAGGAGGATAAGTCTGCTCTGACTTGAAACACATACAGAACTTTATACCCGCTGCAGCATAAATTACCAAAAAAACTATATTTTTCAGTGGACCAGTTTTGTGGGAGAAGGTCCGAACAGGATTCACAAAATGGGCCAGAGAGAAGAAAAAATCCTCATAAACTCTATACGCCTGGATGAGTTCAGTGATAAGGCAGCCAGTTTTTGTAAGGATGCCATCAGACGTTGACTATGAAACACAAATATTATATCATTTTTTTTCAATACTCATGGATCAATTAATGGCGGCCGAGATTAGGAAAATACAGTTTGGGTACTCCTCTTCAGACGATCTTCTCTTCCATGAGTTTTCGGCATCGTTTTCCCGCGGGTTGACGGTAGTAAAGGGATATTCTGGATGCGGCAAGACCACCTTGCTGCGACTGGCATCCGGATTGCTTTCTCCCAATTCAGGCGAAATCACCGTATCGTCATGCCCTTTACTCGTCCTGCAAGAAGATGCGCTACTACCATGGCTAACTATACATGATAACTTCAGCAAGTTTCGCGCTACGCCCTCCGAGACTTTGACGAAGACGAAACTATGGTCGCTTGTTGAGGACCTTTTCCCACTGCGAGCCCATCGGCTCTCGTACGGTCAACGCCGAATCGCCGAGTTGACTCGAGCCTTAGCATTCAATCCAGAAATACTTCTGCTCGACGAACCCTTTAATTATCTCGACGATGGCCGTGTTGATGTTATTATCCACTCGCTTTTGGAATACTCCAGATCTGGGAGAACCCTTGTCATTACTACGCATCGCCATGATACAACATTGGACGACGCGAGCACGGTGCTGACATTTGTCGGAAAGCCGCCGTTCACGTCTCTGGAGAAAGCTAATCAATGAGTAGCCTTCGTCGTGCAATCTTGAGCTCTTTTGGTATGGTACTTCTGGTCATCACTTGGGTCGGTATCAAGTACGCTTTCTCAATTGAGGACCGCTACCTTCCGTCTCCTCAGGATGTTGTCCGAGCCCTCCTCACGATCAACGACCCAAATGTTGCCGTACATACGGCTAGCACGGCGGGGCGCATCGTTTCGGGGATGCTCTTAGGTATGGCTGTCGGTCTTGGTGGTGGCATCGTACTATTCTGGTCCCGTAGTCTAGGTCTCGCGTTTCTTCCTGCCGTGCAAGCACTGCGTTCTGTGCCTCCCATTGCCACCGTTCCCTTTATTCTCATATGGTTTGGCTTCGCTGAGTCCGGGAAACTTACACTTGTTGTCCTCGGCGTTGGTTTGAATGTCTTGATCGCAACATATCAGATTTTAAGCGACGCTGATGAAAAGTACCTCGTCGCATTCCATGGATTTGGTCTTACCGGGCGAGAACTTCCTGTGAGCTATCTTCTTCCCTTGGCGATTGAGTCGCTCCTGCCCACAGTTCGTTTTTCCCTGAGTCTTGCATTCGGCGTAGTTATTGTGTCAGAATTATTAGGATCGCAAGTTGGCTTAGGATATATCATTCAGACTTCACGTACGACGTATGCTATGCACACGATATTCGCAGCGGTCTTCATACTTGGACTATTGAATTGGACTTTCGATTTCGTTCTGCGGCGAGCTTGGTCGATGATCGTGTTCTGGAGGAAGCGACCCAATGGAATAGGAGCATAAAATGAAAAGAAATCGAATACTCTACTGGATTGCCGGCGTTGCGTTGGTTTTGGGGATACTTGGTTTAGTTGATCTACTTTACTTCCAGCCCCAAAGCAACTCGGATTTACGAGTCGCTGTCGCACCCTACCAAGACATGGCGATGCTGATGGTGTATAGTCACCTAGGGCTTGAAGAAAAATACGACCTGGACATCGAGGTCATCACGCTTCCGTGGGAAGATATCCAGGCTTCTCTCGCAAGCGCTGGTGAGACAGTCGACATCGGGTTTGGAAGCCTCATAGAATATTTAACGAAGTGGGAACAAATCAGCAAAGGGAGCAAGGACCCATTGGTGTTCGTCCACCCTACATACATATTCAAGGGAGGCGGGTTTGTGACCTTCTCTGATAACGTTCCTACGCTTGATGATTATGCGGGTGGAGAACAAGGTCTTGCGGGCATACCGAGAGACAAGGCTGTTCAATTTTTAAGTCTACGCATTGGAGCTCAGACGAATTCAATGTGGGACATGTTGGTGTATCAGCTTGCGGACACACATGAGGTTCCCATTTCTAACGTTAAAGTAATCGATGTTCCAGCCTCGGACGCGCTTCTTGCGGCTGAAGCCGGTAGTCTCGATGTAGCCGGGGCTGGTGTGACTCAGCGAAATGAGGCGCTAGAACGGGGTGGACGAGTTGTTTTTACAATGGACAAATTCGGATTCGCGGATATCACCGGGATCATCTGCCGCCAAAGTGTACTTGAAGAGAAACGAAGCGAGATTGAACGTTTCCTGTTACTTTGGTTTGATTGCGTTGAATTCGTTTATGAAGATATCGACCGGAACTCGCAACTCCCAATAGCATATCTCGACAAAACGTCATCTACAAATTATACTGTAGAGTCATATAAGAGGGCATTACAGGTTGAAATCCTGCCGACATCCCTTGCCGAAGCGAGAAGACTTGCTGTCGGCGTTGAGGCGACATACAGCATATCGCTACTGCAAGATGCGATATCATCCTTTTTGCTTCACCGTGGGGTAGTATCAGATACGCCACCGACAATTATCCCGATCAACGTATCTGCTAAGTGACGGAAAGCTTATGCACGTGTCTTGTACAAAGGAAAGCCATGACTATTGACGAAATGAGCCTAGTGGAATTGCTCAGCGACGCCTTTGCCGGCATGTCGATTAAGATCTTGGTGCCAAGATTCGCAAACACTCTTTGCCTAGCTGCTCACCTTCGGATGGCATCAGATTATGGTCGCAGAAAATCGATGAGCGTCGAAATACGCTTCATCGATTGGGACGATCGACTCTCGACAAGTGAAGCGATTCAGGCAACAGTGCCCTCTGAGCCAGACATGTGTCTCCTCTATGCAAGTCGGCAATACTGTCGACATGTGGCAAACGGAAGTTTTGAGGCGGACAACGCGAACATTGTCTCTCACTCGCTTCCTTTCAGTCGGTTTCTTCCGAGATACTTTTTCGTGCCAAAACATGAGTGCGTGGAGCACGGGATTCGAGACTTTGAGTCCGCCTATCAGGTCATTCGGAATAAAGAAACATTTGTATATACCGATCATAATTCATTGGCACAAAGAATGTTTAGGGGATTCGGCGACAATTTGGCACTCATCTCGGGAACCGACTGGAATATGCTCCAAAATCAGAGATTCTATTCACAAGATGTGAAACCGCAGGTCAATCTATTTTTTGTATCCGCGCCTGCAACCGCTGAGTGCATGAGGCGTGAGACCTTGCAGCCAATCGAAATTCCTGCATCCGACAAACGACTCTCTTCTGACGAATTCATAACGGAATTGTTGGTAATGCTTGGCCCGCAGACGCAGTGTCGGGCTAGTGTCATTCTTGACGCCTTTTCGGAATACCATCGCGGTTTGTTTTCGGCCGTCGAGAACGGCTCAGCGCTGCACGTAACGGGACGGTGTATATCGTCGGCGCTTGCCCCGCGATTTCCAGACTTCGCTTACGCCGTGTGTTTGGATTCCGGTCAGCTCACATCGTGTCTGTTACGGCATCACGGAGGAATCCCAAATGACTCATAAACCTAAGCTTGAGGATGTCTTCACTCCGAGACATCTGGCCCGAAAACACTCGTTTGTTCGGCGAGAGCCGCATTGGAGTCAGGTGGTAAGCTCGATCCGACAAGGTGGAATGCTCTTTGTGTATGGGCCTTTTCATGCTGGAAAATCCAGTACCGCTGAGTTTGCATCTACACACCTACGTCGACGGATTATCAGGCTTACATGCAGCGCGGAATGGGGCACATTCTCGGATTTGAAGGCAAATCTCACCTATGCATTTTTGCCTTCGCTCCTTGAACGGATCGCTGGGCCGATCGGCAGAATTGTGGCGAATATTGTGGGGAATATTACCGGAACGGGGCCGGTTTTTTCGCAGCCGACGGCAGATGCGGATTCGATGGAGGAGTTTAATACCGGGGTTGACAAATTCTTACGTCGCACACTGGGTGCGCGTCGGCGTAAGCCGCTGGTTATTTGCATCGACGATCTCCACCGGCTACATGTAGACATGGTGGCTCAGTTGGTACAGTTCTGCAAAGACTATTCAGAATCGGCATCGTACTTACTTCTCTTATCCGGTGGACCACGCGAAGTACGTGAGATCACGTCTGCGATCGAAACAATTCCGGATGCGTTAGGACGTGTTGCCGAACTTAAAGTACCAGTTTGGTCATCAGATGACTTGCAGCGAGTATTGGATAAAGGTAGCGAAGCGCTCAACGTGTGCTTCGAGGATGAGACTGCGAGGAGAGTGATCGATGTGGCGTGTGACGACATTGCGCGACTGCACGCTTTGGCTTATCTATGCTGTGAAGCGTCGGGGATTATGAGACGATTGCCGCAAACCCAACAGATAAAGCAAAAAGCGTTTGAGAAAGCTATACATCAATACTACTCGTTAGTTGATTTGTCCATCGTAAGACGACTTCATGACTTACGGGCCAATCTGGTCACGGCGCAAGGCAGGGCACTATTTCGCGAAGTTCTGAATGGTGCAGAACGCGGACAATCAATTTCCAACGATGTGGTCAAGTACGTAAGAACGCTCGCTGAAGAACTGGTAGTTAAGAAGAAGCAAGATGTTGAGCGAATCATCAAGGAACTATTCCTTGACAGCGAGTCAATCTTGCACAAAAACACTGAGAAAGGTGTGATTGAATTCCGAAATGAACAGGGAAGAGAAGCGTGGAGTCGTTTGCGATCAACAGAAAGTGATTCGACGGGGATGAATCCCATTGTGCGTCGCATGATTGAGGGGTTATAGTGTATATGGCAGACGATAGTGTACCATTAGGCTTCATTTTTCGATAGGTAATCTTTATTTATGTCAATTGAGTTGAAAAATATCCAAATATATTTCTTTTTGTTCTTTTTCTGAATATTCTTATCTGAAAAAATCCAATTAGAAAATATTTTCATGCTTTCTGCCCCACATAAGTTATAAGCAATAATTTTAGATTTTCGTTGAGCATCATATTTAAGAGGTAATTCTTCTAGTGGAATTACTTTGTAAACCAAGTAATATTTAAGTATGCATCCATACATATATATTCTTTTATTCACGACAAATTGATTAATATGTTGAAATTCATGGCTTAAATAAATTGTTTCAATAATAAGATTTTTTGCTTTGAGTAATCCTTGTAAAAGGCAAGGACTTTTACACCAACCTGACAACTTCAAAAGACGCCCCTATCTAGATATGGTTCTTAGATTATATGGAGCTCCGCACCTAAAAGGCTTGATGTAGATATTGACCATCGGGAAATGACGATTGTACTTTCAGAGGACACGATTAAAAGAGCAGAAATAGCTTGAATTATGATACCGATCCCGAGCTGAAGAAAGAGATGGAGGAGAAAGCGAAAGAGTTCACTGAAGAGCCGACTGAAGGCTTTGGATAGTACAGATAAGGAATATTATACAAGTTTATCTTATATAGGGATTTATGTGTTTGGTTGAAGGAATAGGCCAATTCCTTTTGTGTCGTATTAGTTCTATTGAACTAAACCGCTACGCGGTAGATACTTGATCCCTTTATCCATCTTTTACCCAAGAACATCTCTTTACATTTTATCCCTTCTTTCTATCCTTTTTG
>SDBU01009709.1_pt1 | contig 10760 bp, 15 predicted proteins | sample 2277071 | NCBI WGS metagenome assembly SDBU01 (sample SAMN10397929, study PRJNA504765) | marine sediment metagenome | isolation source: marine sediment core GS08_GC12, 126 cmbsf | place: Arctic Ocean: Gakkel Ridge, Loki's castle | collected 2008
GACCCCATACACTCTACTGTAATGAGAATGCTTGGGGGAACTAAAGATAACTTCTTGTGTAAGATAGGTAATCCCTTTGAAAGAAATCATTTCCTAAGAAGCTACAGAGACCCCAGATACCACAAGATTAAGATAGATTACAAGCAAGGTGTAAGGGAAGGCAGGATAACCCAAGAGTTTGTAGAGGAAATGAGGCAAGAAGCTCTTTTTAATATTTTGTATGATTGTGATTTTCCTGAACAAACAGCCATAGATGTTAAAGGATACTCCCATTTACTAACTGATGATGAGTTAGACAAGGCATACCTTAATGATATTCAACTGTTTGGCGAGCCAAAGTTAGGGTGTGATGTGGCGGGGGGCGGTAAAAACTATTCTGTGGTAGTATTAAAGGCAGATAACGGAGCTAAAGTATTATACAGAGAGAAGAACCCTGATACAATGAGCTTTGTAGGGATTATCTTGAAGTTAGCCCAAGAAAACCATGTGAAACCGCCTAATATCTTTGTTGACATTGTAGGTCTAGGCAAAGGGGTGTATGACCGCTTAGATGAGCAATATGGAGGTTTGAGCAATACTCTAGGTAGGGTTAAGGGCATAAACAATGGCTCTAAGCCAGAGAATGAAGAAGATTTCTTTAACTTAAAAGCACAATCGTATTGGCGTATGGCTCAATGGATTAAACAAGGGGCAAAGTTAAAAAGACACAAGAACTGGGAGGAGATGTTAGTTATTAAATACAAGGTTCAATCAGATAGGAAGATTAAGCTAAAGCCCAAAGAGGAGATGCTACAAGAAGGCATAATGTCGCCTGATGTGGCTGATGCTTTAGCTCTAACCTTTTCAACAGTCCGCAGACAATTAACAACAACTACCCACAGACCTTCTTGGAAAGTGGGAAGAACAAGATGAACTTAATTAAACTCAAAGCACAACTTAAAGCTAAGATACAAATACTAGACAAAGAAGAAGGGCAACTGGGAGAACAGCTTAACAAAGGGTGTTTTAAAACAGACAAAAGAAAACGGCAAAAGAATTGTATTCGTTGTCTTTACTTAGTTAAGATACAGGCATTCTTAGGATTACTCAATGTTTTAGGGGGAGAAGATAAGTTTGTTAAAGAGGTATGGAAAAGAAGAGAAAAACATTACAACGATTCTTACGAGGATGTGTATAAATCATTAAGAGCAAAGGATTATCCTAAAGACCCATTCTTAGAGCTTTAATGGTTAGACTCATTGACCTAACAGAAAAAGATGCTAAAGTCTTTGAATGGCTTAGAGATAATGGAGTTCTTGAGTTGCTTGAAAAGTTTATTCCTCCTGGTAAAATTACCATTCACATTAACAAGAAGTTGGAGGTTCGCCATAAAGAAATCCACGAGTATTCAAAGGAAAAAGAAAAAAAGCTTGACAAAACTTCTTGAATGTGTATATGATAAATAAATTGTTCCTTGAGAGCTGAGCCTTTGGCTCGGACAGTTAATGATGAGCTAACTAGTTGTATATGTGCGGATAGCCTTGACAACTGGCTTAGCTCCTAGGGAATAAACAATTAAATAGACCCCATCTCACCATAGACGGGTTATCAAAGTTTCTGACTTATTTTTAAGTTGGAGATTATGATGACCCGTTTTTGTTTCAATGATTGGTACATTACTTACAGACGAAAAGGGGAATATCCTTAGTCCTGTATCACAATACCAACCATCTAATGATGTGCGGGACTTTACATTGAAGATAAAACAAGATTATGCTGTAGGACATAGAATACTTCACCAGGTATTTAGGGAATTTAATGATATGTCCTTACTACAAAGAATGGATGTTGACCAGAGGGCATACAATAGCTATGTAGTGCCAAAGTCAGATGACCCTGAAGAGGCGTGGAGATGGAATGGTGTTAGCTCTAGAACACACAACAAGGTAATTGCCATTGCTGCTCACTTAGTAGCTGCCATGTTGTACCCTAATGTCTTTGCCCAGAATGATAAGGACGAAGAAGACAAGGAAGCGGCTAATGTAATGAGAATGTTAATTGAGTGGAACATTAGAAACTCTGATTACGAAACATCTTTCCTTTATGTGGTAATAGCTGCTCTAGTCAACCCCGTGGCTTACCTACACGCTGACTTTGTTGAAGCTTTACAAACCATTAAACAGAAGTCTGCGTCAGGTAAGATATCTAAGATAGAAGTGGCAGATGAGATACTATCTGGTTTCCATGCTCATGTAGTGCCTGCGGACGAAATACTTATCTCCAACGCCTACCAATTTGATATTCAAAGACAGAGGTTTATCTTTAGGAGAAAGTTTGTAGATTATGACGAAGCTAAGGGAGTTCACGGTAAACATAAGAACTGGGAGTTTGTTCAGCCAGGTGTCAAAGCCATATTTAATGAAGAAGATGGCACATTTTATGACCAAAAAGATGATGAGATAGAAACCTTAGTAGAAGAAGCTACTTACTACAATAGAATGGAAGATGTCCAAGTTGTCTTTGTCAATGGAATCTATATGGGAGAGGTTAATGTTAATAACAACCCTATAAAACACAGGGATAATAAGAACAGACCTAAATACCCTTATGCTAAGACAGGACATGAACCAATAGACGAGAAGAGGTTTTACTTTTACAAATCAGCAGTTGCTAAACTAGCAGATGACCAAGAGTTAGAAGACAGAGTTATTCAAATGCTGGTAGACGGCACATTCTTACAAACTATGCCTGCTTTAATGGTATCTGGCGGGGAAAACATTGATTCTAATGTAATCTTTCCAGGTGCTGTAACTAACACTCCTCCTAATACAAGAGTAGATACAATAGGGGATAAGGGAAACTTAGGGGTAGGTTATCAACTATTACAAGATATTAGGGAAAGGCAAGATGAAAGCTCCCAATCCCCTAGACAGGCAGGACAAGGGGAAAGAGGACAGCAAACAGCCTTTGAAGTAGCTAGATTAGAACAGAACGCCAGAATACAGTTAGGACTATTCGGCAAGATGATGATTAGTATGATAAAAGACTTTGGAGAGTTAATGGTAGACATCATTATTCATCACCAAACCATAGGCGAAGTAGAGGAAATACTGGGCGGGGCTAATAGATTAAAGTTTAGGACATTTCTTTTACCAGAGCAGATAGAAGCGGGCAAGAAAGTAACTAAAAAGGTAATGATTGAAGGCGGAATGATAGGGCAAAAGATGACAGAAGAGCAAAGGTTAAGCCAGTCATTCAAGATTATGGAGGAAGAGGGTGGAATAGACGGGGAGTCAAGGATATTCAAGGTAAATCCCATCTTATTCAGCAAATTAAAGTTCTTAATAATCATTGAACCAGATAGTTTACTGCCTAAGAATGAAGCGTTTGAGAAGGCTTTAAAGTTGGAAGCATACGATAGAATGATTGCTAACCCTTTTGTTGACCAAGAAGCCATAACAAGGGACTTTTTAGTAGAAACATTAGCCAAGGGGGAAAGTGATAAATACATGAGAAAAGAACCTTTGCCAATGCCCGCAGAAGCACCAGGAACTCCCGCAGGAGTAGGGGGCAGACAATCCACACCATTAGTAGCAAGAACAGCTAAAAAGTCGGTATTACAAGGTCTGTTTGGTTCGGAGTGATATGAAAAGAAAAGAAATATTATGGCAACTTGAAACTCACTCAGGAAATGAATGGAGAAACATTTGGTCTGTATTTAAAAAACTTTCGCTCACTGACGAACAGATTAAAGAAATAGAGGAACAGATATTTAGATGGTTAGATGCGGATAGAGCTTATAGAGAAGAGAAGAGAAAATGGTGGATAATTTGGGAAATATTTTAAATAAAGGTCAAATTAAAAATAACTAATAAAACTATGCCAAAACATATTGGAGGAATTAAGAAAGCTAGAAAGTTAGCAGGACTACCAGGTAAAGCGTCAATGTCGCAAACTCCCAAAAGACCTGCTAAGAAGCCAAGACTTGCCCTTATCTTAGCAGGGAGATTTAATGTTAAAGGTCGTTTGAAATCTAAAACATAAAGATATGCAATACCATTTTCTTAATAGTGATAAATTAGCTAGAGCCAAAAAGGTTGTTAAAGGAAACAACAAAGACCCTGAAGATACTGAAAACATTTGCTTAGTTGTGGCTGAATACGAGAAACTGGCAGGTGTTTATGAAACAGCAGAAGACCCTAAGCCAGAACCAGAATCAAAGAAACCAAGAGCTGTTAAAAAAACAAGTAGAAAGAAAAAATAAAGGTTGAAAATTAAATAATTACTTAATTATTATGAATTTAGATTACAGAAACCAAGCGAAGTTAACAAGAGCCAAAGGAAGAGCGAAAGAACTTGGCTTAAACCCAGAAAATAAAGAAGTGGTTCTGAACCAATATAGGCGTTTAGCAGGATTGGTACTTAAAGATGGAAAAAAACTTCCATATAATCCTATTGAGCTTAAAGAAAAGGAAGAAAAATTGTTGGAAAAAGCAGTCAAAGAAAAGGAATAAATGAAAGAATGGTTACAAAAGAAACTAATAAGCTATTGTATCAGGCATCTTTTAAATGCTCCTTTACCCACAGACTTTCTTGACATAAAAGGAAAGAATATGTGGTTTGTTAAAGGGAAACAATTAAACACTGATACTATCCAAAGGTTAAAAGATGATGCCGAAACTTTTAACAAGTCAACCATTTGGAAGTTATTAACTGAAGGTAGCCGAGAAATAGCATATAGAAAAGGATTAGAAACAAGTAGCAATACTAACGATATTTATGGGGCTAAAATGCTTATCTATTGTGTAGATACTTTTAAAACCATACTTAATAATATCAAGAAGTTTTAGCGGTCGCACACACCCACCAAAATGTGTTAGTCGGGGAGTTGCTTGATACTCCTACCAAAAAAAATCAGTTATTAATTAATGTTTGCTAGAACATAAAACTAGTGCCAAATATATGGCTGAAGAAACTAAACCACAGGAGACAGAGACTCCTGCTCCAGCTTCAGGAGAACAAAAAACTCAGGAGGTTAAGGAAGTTGAAAAGCAACCTGAACCAGCCGAAACCGTTGACTACAAAGCAGAGTTTGAAAGGGAAAAAGCTCTCCGCATAGAAATAGAGAATACCAAGAATAAAGCGGAGAACCGCATCGTCAAGTTAAAGAATAAAATGGACGAAGCGGGAATAGCGGAAGATGTAGAGGGAGGAGGAATATCAGAAGAAACCCTTAAAGAAGCTGTAACCAGTGCTGTTGTGCAAGTGGTTAAACCACTTCAAGACAGGGTTGAGAAAACAGAAGGGCAGTTATCTGAAGCTCTAAGAGCAGGTGTGGCAAAAGCTAACATTTCTCAAGGAGGCGGTGAAGGAGGTCAAAAACCTCCAATAATCGCTAAACCTCCAACACTTCCCGCTCAAGACCAAACTTTGATAGCTAAATATGGTTTAAAATGGGATGCCAATAAGATAAACCCAGATACTAATGAAAAAGGGGTTTATACCGATAAAAACGGTATGGTATATCCAATGAACTATCAAAGGGACGAAGAAGTGCGGAAAACCAAAAAAGTATAACTCTGTGGCATAATGGTCGTTAATTGCGTAGCTGACGGATTACATTTAACTTGATACCCTTAAAAGATTGAAATAATATGTCAGCAAACGATTTTAAGATAGTCAAGCATCCTGGATACACAAGAGTCTACAAGACTCAAGATAGGGATACATCTCTCAGGTCAGCAACAATCAAAGCTGGAGAATTCGTTAAGATTTTTGAGGCAGGTAGCAATTTCGTTTCTTTATTGCTTAGTGGAGAACCAACAGCAATAAATACTGAAGTAGTTGGAATTACCAGAAGCATATCAACTGAAACAGCTACGGCTGATGGAGAGGTAGGAGTAAGTCTTATCTACCCAATGGAAACAGTTGTTAGAGGTAAAGCTCAAGACTCTTCCAACATGAACACTACTGCCGAATTAGCAGCCCTTTTGTACGATTGGGTTACTTTAGAGGTAGCAGCTTCTATTGGAACTGCCACCACAATTAACGAGAACGAAGGTTCTGACCGTGATGTCCATGGACTATGTATAGTTACTGGAAACATTATTGATGGAACTTTAGATATCATTGTTTCAGCAAGGGTTACTCAAGCTGCTCCTACATCTACAGGAGCATAGGATAAGAAAATTATGTCCCTAAATGACTTAAAAGTAATCAAACACCCTGGATATACCAGAGTATACAAAGCTGAAGACACAGATACTTCTGACTTGTCAGTATCAATGAAGCCAGGAGAACCTGCTAAGATAGGAGGAACAGGTAGCAACTTTGTTACCCTACTAATTAGTGGCGACCCAGTGGCTTTAGCCAACGAAGTAGTTGGTATTGTCAGAAAAGAATCAACCGAAACAGCTACAGCAGACGGAGAAGTAGATATTACTCTTATCTTACCAGTCAAAACTGTAGTTAGAGGAAGAGCTCAATCTGCTGGTAATATAGATACAGCAAACAAGATAGCAGCTTTACAATATGATTGGGTTACCTTTGACATAGTAGCTGGAGGTGGTGCTGTAACCATTAACGAAAATGAAGGTTCAGATAGAGATGTCCACGGTTTGTGTATGATAGACTTTGATGTGCTTGAAGGTACGATTGATGTAATTTTCTCTGCAAGGGTTACTCAAGCTGCTCCTACCACAGTAGGGGCATAAGGGGCTTAACAAACATATGGCTTATAATAGCGGAAATAATCCCTCGCTCGTAAAAACAGCGATTGATAGTGTGTTTTTTGGTCAGTATGACTACGATGAAGAACCAGGGATTGCTACGGCATTAAATCCTTTAATCTTTAGACAAGCCACTACAAGCAAAGGTGCTGAAATCACAGAAGAATACGAAGGGCCTGGTGCTTGGGAGGCGGAAGTTGAAGAAGAAGAAAGGAATCTTGCTAATATCAGAACTGGCAACCAAAAAACCCACACAGTCTTGGAATACAGGAAGACCCTAAAAATCCCACAAACCTTCTTTGAAGATGATATGCACGATAGTGTCAACCGAACCATTGAAAAAGTAGGTTTGAGAGGAAGGACTACAAGGGATAAAAACGCCCTTAATGTCTACGTAGATGGGTTCAGTGCTGAAACAACCAGTGATGGTGTCGCAATCTTCAGTGGTAATCACATAGCAATGAATAAAGCAACTATTGATAACCTTGAAACTGGTGCTCTTTCTGGCCCAAACTTGAAGATAGTTTTCAAGAGCTTACTTCAACAAAAGGCACAGGATGGGGATTTAGGTGGACACGTAGCAGCTTTCTTGCTTGTGCCAACCGAACTATTCCCATTAGCAACAGAAGTTACCAAATCAGAGTTGATTCCAGGCAAGATGGACAATGACCTCAACTACTTCTCACATATCTATCCAGGACTGCAAGTATTCCAATCTCCGTATCTTGGCGTAGCGTATAGGTCAGACATTACTAATGCCGACACTTCTTATTATGTTGGTGGAAGAAACCACTCAATAATGAGATGGGTCAGAGTACCTATTGAAACAAAATTAGTACCACCTGACACAGATGACGCAGACAGATGGACTTACAAAGCTAGATACAGAGAATTGGTTTCTGCCATTTCTTGGGAAGGACTTGTTGGAAGTAACGGAACAACATAAGGGTAGTAGCGATTAAACGATTATGAAAGAATACTTACCAGTTATAGCGATTATAATAGCGGTTATAGCGTTGTTTACTAACTTTGGAGGAAGTGATGGTGATACAGTTCAGTTTGGAGCAACACAGACTTCTACAACTGCCAGTGCGATTGACGCTGCTGCCTATGCTGTTAATGGAACTACCACAATCAGCGACAGGTGGGTTCTGACAGTAAGTTCAGGTGTTTATTCTGGCGGTGTAACCGTTGGTGAAACACTTAATGTTACTGGAGAAACCAACCTTGATAGTTTAATTCAAGGTGGAGATGTAACCGCTCTTACTGGAGCATCTGCTGTTACTGTAACAGCAGCCCAAGCCTGTAACTCAGCAATTCTTACTTGGGCAGACAACAACACCACTACTGCCTCAACAACTTTGCCAAGTGCAGATACAATGTTCTCTGATTGTCTTGACACAGATGGTGATTCAAAAACAGTGATGTTCCGCAATACGGCTGCATTAGCAACCCGAACTGCTGGTATCTTCACTGGTGCATCATCAACATTGCTTGAACCAGATGGACAAAATGTGGTTATCGCAGGAGGCAATTCAGCTTGGTTAAGATTCCTAAGAGCTTCATCTACTGTAATGGTTGTAACCATTGACGAGTTAATAGACGCAGACTAGTTACGGATTAGAAAGTTAAAAACTAAATCTATCCTTGTGGATTTTGTCAGCTCATTTTTAAGTGGGCTGGCAAAAATTCATAATTAAAAGGTCGCAGATAATAAACAATAAACAATATGTCAAACAAACCATTAACAATAGCAATGATAGTATTAGTTGCTTTAGTAGGAGTTTTAGTTATTCAAAACTCAAACTCTATGCCATTTGGAGCAATTACATCAGGATATAACATCTTTTCAGCAGGAGTAATTAGTACCACTACTGATATTTCGGCAAGTGTTGGAACAACAACAACCAATTTGTTGCTTGCTCGTGATGTAAATAGACAATGGGCAATGATACAAAATAATGAAGCTGCTAATCAATTAACGATTCAATTTACGACTGTAACATCTACTCTAGTTTCTGAAGTTGGAATTGTCTTAGACCAATATGACATCTTTGAAATAGACCCAGACAATTTGTATATTGGGGACATTTATAGTATAGCGTCATCTTCAACAAATACAGCTAGCATAATGTATAAATAATAATCAAATAAGATGTCTTTTACCAGGGCTTCGGCCAACAATGATTTAGAGGGGATTATCCACTCTCAAAATCTTAATAAGGTGGTTAATATTGACTCGCTTTACCAAAGAGCAGCGAGAAATCTTTTGAGTAAGATAGACCCAAGAGGAACTGTTAGGATAGTCCAGATTGCTAATGCTGTTCATGATGAGATATTTGACTACACAGCTCCTACTGACTTAAAAGGAAATAAAATCATTGACATTAGGCCGCAGGTCAACAGGCAGGTAAAAGACAACCTATCTCAAAGATTTGCTAGAAACTTTGACCATAGAAAACAACGCAGAACTTTTCAAGTAAGGGACAATAGCGGGGTAAAATCTATTAGAATATCTCAAAGTGTTTCTTTAGCTCCTTTAACACTCCACGAGATGAACGACATTACAGAAAACGGCACTTGGGCAGTTGACGGCACTGATGCTTCTAACATCACTAGAGATACCTTAAATAGAATGTCAGGGTCTGCTTCCTTGAACTTTGATATGTTAGGAGCAACAACTACTGGCTACATAGAGAATACAGATATGAACTCTGTGGACTTAACAGACCACGATGAACAGAGTGAGATATTTGTCAGAGTTTATCTGCCAGATGCTTCTACCATTACTAATGTTATCCTATTCTGGGGAAGCAGTAGCGTAAATTATTGGTCAGCTACAGTAACCGCTCCACACGACCAAGCATCTTTTAAAGACGGCTGGAATATCTTAAAGTTTAGTTGGAATGGAGCAACAGAAAGCGTTGCTGGAGGAGTTGACCCTTCTGCCATTAATTATTTAAGGGTAACCTTTACTTATGATGGTGTAGCAGACACAGATTTCAGGGTAGACAAAATATCTTCCAGCTTAGGCGAGATTTACGAGATAGAATATTACTCAAAGTATCTATTCCAGTCAACAGGTGGCACTTGGAAAGAAACCACAACAGAAGATACAGATATTGTCAATTTAGACACAGACGGATATAATCTATTCCTCTTTGAATGTGCCTTTTTAATAGCTCAACAAATGCAAGGGGAAGACGCTGGTTTTGATAGAAGTTATTTTAAAGAAGAATTGTATGGTGATGGCAGGACAAAGGTTGGACTTTATGCAACCTACAAAGGAGAACACCCTTCCGAAGTTATACGACCAAGAACAAGTTACTGGAATCCTAGAACTTATAGATGATATGCCTAAAAAGTTTTTATTAGTTGACAAAATACAGCAATATAATACTAAATTTGACAAGACTAACGCACCTTTTAATGTTTTAGTATCGCCAAGCCAGAATGTTCTTATCAATAACGCAGACAAAATATCTACTAGAAAAGGATACAGCTTATTGGGAAAAGCTAACGCTAACAATAATCCAATTGAGGGTTCATTTGTCTGGCAAAACAGTTCTGGCGGAGAAATATCTTTAAGAAGTTATGATGATGAGTTAGAAATCTACACTACGACTTTAGCCGCTTATGTAAGGTTGATAAATAGTCTTACAGCCGTAGATTTACAATTTGCTACTTGGTGGTCAGCAACAGAAGGAATTGACTTACTTTTATGGGTTGACGGGACTGACAATATGTATGAATGGTCTGGGGGTATTACAACCTTAAAATCTACTACTTCTAACACAATAACCAAGAATGGAGTTGCTACTTGGGCAGCAGATAGATTTTTAACAGCAGGCACAAGGAAAGTTATCATTAACGGCACAGAATATACTTACACAGGAGGAGAATCTACAACTGTTTTAACAGGAGTAACGCCTAATCCAACAGGGGAAGCAGTAGATAGCAATGTATTTCAAGCAGTTAGGACTAACGCTAATACTCCAGCATCAGGTTTCTTATCTGACTTTTTGAAAGTTCTTAACAATCAAGTTTATGTAG
>SDBU01009710.1_pt1 | contig 10759 bp, 13 predicted proteins | sample 2277071 | NCBI WGS metagenome assembly SDBU01 (sample SAMN10397929, study PRJNA504765) | marine sediment metagenome | isolation source: marine sediment core GS08_GC12, 126 cmbsf | place: Arctic Ocean: Gakkel Ridge, Loki's castle | collected 2008
ATTTTCTTACACCCTCTGCTATGGAGGTGAGAACATGACCCATTCCTCAATCAAAAAGGAAATCGTGGAGCAACTTGACCATTTGCCACCTGAATTACAAAGACGGGTTCTTGATTTCACTCGAGCGTTAACTTTGTCTTCACCTAAAGGTGTACCGGGCAAGCAGCTTCTTCGCTTTGCAGGCATTTTGAAGCCAGATGATGCTCAGGATATGGCTCTAGCTATTGAAGTAGACTGTGATCGGGTAGATGCAGGTGGATGGTAAATCGCCAGGAGTAGAGTTATGGAAACGATCCGACTTCATAAGATAATTGAGAAGGACGGCGAGATATTGGTGACAGGGCTGCCCTACAGAAAAGGACAACGCTTAGAGATGATCCTGTTGCCTGAATCTCCGTCTACACACCCAAAGCCTCGTCTGACAGCCAGCCAGTTGCTTCGTTCTGAACTGGTTGGGCTCTGGAAAGATCGTGAGGATATCGAAGACAGCGCTGATTATGCTCGTCAACTTCGCGAACAGGCACAAAAGCGAGATGATCCTTCTGATACTGATGTGATGATAGAACTGTGGGGATGATATTGGTTTAGGGATCAAGCGAGATACATTCTGGGAGGTGGCAATATGAAAATAATCAGAACCTCAGGCGGAGGGCTAGATTATCTAGCGGGGGTCCTCAAGGAGAAACCCAGGACGATTACCAGGGCTGTATTCTGGAGAATACCACACGATACTCCACGAGAAGATATCAGACTAAAGATCGCCAGATACAACAGGAAAGACTTCAATGTAGAAGAACTCGAGTGTAAAGACCCCAAGAGTCTGCTAACACTTGACTATGAAGAATTTCTTAGCCTCATAGAGTTCATTCAAGAAAACTATGAGCCTTTCAGAGAAGGAACCAGAAGGTACATACCCATAGATGAGGAATTCACGGCTGAAAACATAGAGCATGTAAAGGCAATATTCAACAACCCGAACAAACACGAAGTGATCTCGTTTATCATTGAGAACAACGTTCTGTCGGACGACTTGTTTAACATGTTGGAGTATCGGAAGAAAGCGGAGGCCGTTGAGGACTTCGAGGAGATGCTTAAAAACAATCGCTTGGAGAAAGAATGGCAGAAGTGGTTTAAGAAAAATAGCTGGGTATTGGGTACTGAATTTGTAAAGATCCTAGAGGAGAGGGATATTGACACGTCAAATATTGCTGATTACCTTATGAAGGCATACGACGGCTTCCTGGACATAGTCGAGATAAAGCGGCCAGAAGGTGATTTGGATTTCTGGGCACGGACGTTGGATCACGGAAATCATATACCATCAACAGACCTGATAAAGGCAATCACACAAGCATCTAAGTATATATATGAGGTTGAGAGAGAAGCCAACAGTGTCAAATTCTTGGAAAGAGTTGAGAATGTAAAGACAATCAAACCACGTTGCCTCCTTATCTTTGGGAGATCTATTGACTGGGATGGAGAGCAGAAAGAAGCATACAGAATTCTCAATGCAAGTTATCATAATCTTACTATTCTGACATATGACCACGTCCTTTATAGGGCAAAGCGAATCATTAGCAACGGCACGGACAATATATCCGATGATAATTCTGGTATTGATGATGATAACCTCCCATTCTAACAGTGGATTTGGGGTGCTGGTAGCATGACAGAGGCAGAAAAAATAACGAATGAACTCAGGAAGAATATGCCACAGCTAAAAGAGCGATACAGTGTCAGGAGTTTAGGGCTTTTCGGCTCTCATGTACGCGGGGAACAGCAAAGCGGAAGCGATGTAGACATATTGATTGAGTTCGAGGACTCTCCGTCCCTTCTCAAGTTCATAGCTCTTGAACGACATTTATCTGATCTTATCGGTAAAAAGGTGGATCTGGTCATGAAAAGCGCGCTAAAGCCAGAGATCGGAAAGCATATTCTTGAAGAGGTAGTGAGTGTATAATACCAGTTCCGAGTTCAAATATGACATTATGGCTAGACAGCTGTAAATCAGATCCCGACTAATGAACATTGAATAATTAATGAGGCAACCTTCTGGATGCCTACTTTGGTAAAAGAAGATCTTCGCTAAAGCAAAGCCTCCGCCGTCTTTGGCGTATGCGGAGGCTTTGCTTTAGCGAAGATCTTCCAAACCTCGTATTACCCAATTATTTTATCAAACTTCATAAGTCAGGATCTTTGGCTTTACCGTTTATGTCATATTTGGACTCGGAACGGGTATAAGAAAGAGGGAGAAACCGAAGGAAGAGCAACTGTAGAAGCAGAGACAAGAGGAGATGTTATGAAAGTATTAATCACAGGAGCCAGTGGCAGATTGTCTGGCTATGTCATCCGTGAACTGGCGGATCAGCATGAACTGGTGCTGACGTCGCGGCGGGAGCCGGCGGAGGAGTTTTCTGAAATGCCGTGGGTTCAGGGCGATCTTGCCAACTTCGAGGACTGCCAGCGTATGGTGCAGGGAGTCGAGGCTATCCAGCATCTAGGGGCGCAGGCCTGGCCGGTGGACAGTCCTGACTCGCGAAAACGTGCGGAAGAGCAGGGAATCCCATTTGACGCCACCTTCAAGAGCAATATGCTGGGCACTTACTACCTCATGCAGGCGGCGGTGAGAGCTGATGTGAAAATCGTGGTCATGGCAGGGAGCAATTGTGCACTGGGGCATGGCTACCGCATCAGCAGCACCCCGTTCCCTTTCCGCGCGCTGCCTGTTGATGAAACGCATCCATGCTATCCAGAGGACTCGTACAGCTACTCCAAACGCGCCGGAGAGGATTTGCTGGCAAGCTACACACGCGCCTATGGTATCCGCACTTACGTTACGCGCCCGGCCGGGATCTCTCCACCGGAGCGGCGACAGAGCATGGCGGAGAACACCAGACCAGCGTCCGGCTGGGATTCATGGCTGTGGAACTGGGTAGGGAGCGAGGACGTGGCAAGCGCGCACCGTCTGCTTATGGAGGCGGCAGATGAACTGCCGGCGCATGATGTGTATTTCCTGAATAGTGATGATACATCGGCGTTGCAGCCTACGCATGAATTGGTAGAAAGCTTCAAACCTGATCTGATGCCGTTGTTCGTGGAAGGCTATATGAAAGATCATCAGGCTTTTTTGAGCAACGAGAAACTCAAGCGCGCAGTTGGTTGGGAGCACAAAACGTCCTGGAGGGAACTTTTATGAGCGATATAGTACGTATGGGAGTGGTAGGCGCAGGTAGTATCTCGGTGCGAGGTATTCTGCCTCATCTGGCGCAGGAGGATGTGCAGGATCGGGTACGCATGACGGCGGTTTGTGACCCTGTGCCCGGCAGGGCTGAGGCTGCTGCGGAGAAATTCGGCATACCTTCGGCATTTGAGGATTACGAAGAACTGCTGGACTCAGGGAACGTGGACGCCGTCACTATCGCGTCCCCTATCGGCTTACACTATGAACAGGGCAAAATGGCAGTTGAGCGCGGGATACACGCCCACTTCAACAAGACTATGACTACTACCGTGGACGAAGCGGATGACCTGATCGAGTTGGCAAAACGGAACAGCGTGAAATTGGTGGCGTGTCCAGGCCAGATGCTGCGTCCTCTGCATCAAGCGATACGCCGACTGATTCTGGATGACGCTCTGGGAACGCTCACCTGGGCAGTTACAGGGGCGGCCTTCGGAAAATATCACGAAAACGAATCGGTGAGGCATGGCGACGATGTGCTTTCCAATATCAACCCGGCGTGGTATTTCCGCAAGCCTGGCGGCGGGCCGCTTTATGATATGACGGTATATGGCCTGCATACAATGACCGGAATTCTCGGTCCGGCGAAGCGCGTCACAGCTTTTTCTGGAGTGCGCCTCGAAGAGCGCGAATTCCGGGGCGATATGTATCCCTGTGATATGGATGATAACACCCTGATCACCCTGGATTTTGGCGATTCTCTCTTCGCTTTCGTGTATGGCGTGGCGGCAGGCGGATTGCCGGATACATGGGGTCCTGTTTTCTTCGGGACAAAAGGCACTATCAACGGAAATAAGATAAACGGTAAGCCCATCGAGGCGGAAGGCGGCCTGCCGCATGTAGTTGGGCCACATACCTCTATTCAGGAGTCACACGTCTTTGAGGACATCATGCAACTGGTGGACTGGATACGCGAGGATAAACCCACCATAGTTACAGCGGAACACGCGCGCCACGTGATCGAGATATTCGACGCTGCTTATCGCTCCGCAGAAACGGGACAGGCCCAAACACTGCGGACAACGTTTGAGACAATATTGTAAAGCGTCAATACTCAGTGCCAGGACAAAATAAGGAGCATATATATCATGATGAATGAGTATGTCCTGGCTCACATCAAAGCGATCCAACAGGATTTAGAGCAGTTGAAAAATCACATCGAGAATCCCGGGTGTAAAGTAAAACTGAAGGGCCTATGGCGAGGCGTAGATGTATCCGAAGGAGATATTGAGGAAGCGAAGCAGGCTGTCTTCAGAGATGCCTACAAGTCCAGTGGATGGAAAACATAATGACCATTGAGGGTGTAATATGGCTCAGAGAGATCATAGATAAGCTCAGTTTTAAGCACCACGTTGAGATTTACGAAGTTGAGGAAGTGTTTATCGGTAACCCTAGATTCCGCCTCGTTGAGAAAGGGGAGCGGGAAGGTGAAGATGTATACTTGGCTTTGGGACAAACTAGAGCGGGACGATACCTGGCTGTGATTTTCATCTACAAGAACAGAAAAGAGGCACTAATATTGAGCGCCAGAGATATGGCAAAGAATGAAAGGAGAAGTTATGGCAAAAAGTAAGCCAAACAACATGCCTCATTTTGAGTCTCTTGACCAACTTGTAGAATTCTTTGATACCCATGATTTAGGTGAATACTGGGACGAGATGCCTGAAACACACTTTGAGGTTGACATAAAGAGAAAAGTCCACCTCGATGCACTTGACAGTGAGGCTGCCGACAAGCTGACAGAGATTCAGGACAAACTAAAGCGTATGACAGTTCATATTAGATTAGGTAATGCGAAAGACGGTCTAAAGCTCTGGAAGGAGTTAAAAGCTAAGTATCCTGAAGACAAAAATATGATCTCGAACGAACCAGGTGTACTGATTGATATTGGCGGCATGCTTGAGAGTGAAAGAATAGTAATGGATGGCATTAGTAAAGGGGAGTCTTTTCTGGACGAGAATATGTCCGATGATCAGCGGGCGATCCTTCATTACAACATTGCTAATGGATATCTGAGTATCTTTGAGATAAGGCCACATGAAGACTTGTCATCTCGATTGGGGAACGATAACCTGCAGAATGCAAAGTATCATTTGAGGCAGGCATTGAATCTGAACCCCAAGGGTGATCTCAAGGTCAACATCCTAGTTAATTACGGAAACTGCCTTGATTCTCTCGGAAGAGGCATGGAAGCTCTATACAGCTATGATGATGCTCTAGAGATAGACCCAAATCACTCAATGGCAATTGGAAACAGAGCTTTGGCGAAGCTATTCTTAGCTGATATTTCGGGAGCTTATAGAACAAGAACATACATTGAGGTGTATCAGGAGCTAAAATCCATTATTGATAAGGATGATATGCTTCGCATCGGAGGAGTTTCTGCCAGAGAGATATTTAGGGATGAAATGCTGAGGATCGAAAGCCTGTTTGAAGATAAGACTATTTTAGGGCAAAGAATAGACTGTAGCAGAGGAGAACGGAAAGACTCTACGGAGTTCGAGAGAGAATACTTTGATTTTTTCCATGAACATAAGCTTTTTTTGAATTTCCATACTGGAAGTCATGATTGTCAGAATGCAATTCTAGATTCAGCGTTCATCAGTATAGTAACTGCTGTGAACGAAGACGCTAGATTCTACTCGCTTGCCAAGAAGATCAATGATATAAAAGAAGATTTCCTCGCCGCGAAATTACTGTTAGCTCAGTCACGGTTTAGGTCAGATGCTCTCGACACCATAAGCCGGACTGTGACTTTTGCCAATACTTCAGATCATGCTGATTCTAACATCTATTCTGCCTTACTGAAATCTGCATTCAGAATCTGCTACAATATTCTTGACAAGGTCGCTTTCTTTATAAACGACTATCTGGAGCTAAAGATGAAAAACTCCCGAATAGACTTTAATACCATTTGGTGGGAGGATCCAAAAACGATACTGTTTAGCATGGAATTGGAGTTGCAGGAAGACTTAGAAAACGGGGATTTCTCGGAGCAGTTGCGGCAACAATTTGTAAATAATAATGTTCCACTTCCTCAAAATGTTACTATTCGGGTCAAAGAGGGACAGGACATGTGGGAGATCCATGATGAAGGTGGACGTATACTTTACGCTATCAAGAAAGAAGATGATAGTCTAAACACTTACCCAAAAACTAAAGCAGTAAAAAAGCGAATCAGAGAGACAAACAACATTAGTCTCGATGCTTTATATGACATGCGTCTTGATTTTAACAGGGACAGACGTCTGGGGGATCTAAGAAACTCTATGACGCACAGAAAACTGACAATCTACAATTCTGCCTTAACTGATTGGGATGACAGGGAGGACTCAGAGAATATAGGTTATGATAGAATGTTTTCTGAAACCGTTAGATTGATGAAACTCGTGAGATCGGCGATAATATATCTTATGAATTTCGTTGAAATAGAAGAGAATAGAAAAAGAGCCAAATTCGATGGCATAATCCATAAGATCTTTGTAGATACCACACAATTGATGTAGCTTATCTTCTAACTATATGGCGGATTGCGGGGCGTTGTCAATCTTGCAGTCCGCAAGACGATTTTGCATTCTGGTCCGTTGGGACTGATTGATAAGATAGGCGTATTTCTTAAGAAGGCTTTGTGATAGGAAGGTTTAATGCAGATAACAATATACTCGGCTATGGAAGGCATCGATCGAGTTGATATAGAACAGCATATATTCGTTGTAATGGACATCCTGAGAGCCAGCAACACTATCATTCGCCTGATGGAGAGGGGAGCAAGCGAAGTAAGAGTCGTGGGCGCGGTGGACGAGGCGTATAAACTGAAACCGCATGGCTATTCGCTGGTGGGTGAGAGGCTCGGAAGGACGATTCCTGGGTTCGATTTCGACAATTCGCCATACAGGATAGGGCAGCACGATTGGTCTGGTAAGAAAGTCGTTTTGACCACCACCAATGGGACCAGGGCACTGGTAACAGTTCAGAATGGATTCAGAGTTGTGATAGGTAGTTTCAGGAATATTGATGCTGTCTGCCAGTATGTAAAGAATTTTGATCAGCCCGTTGCTCTAGCGCCTGTGGGTGATAGAGGCACACCGATGTTGGAAGATGAGCTTTGCGCTAAGGCGATGCTCAATAGGATCAGGAATGAGCCGGTGGACTGGCAGGAGATGCAGGATGCCATCCTCAAGAAAGCGGAGAGAAACGTTGACGAAATGGGTGAGACATATCGAAAGGACGCCCTGCTTTCAGTATCGCCAAATGAGACCGATATAGTGCCTGTGCTTCATGATGGCCTGGTTCTTCGGCCAGATATAGTAGCGGAGAGGTCAGTATGAAAAAAGCGAAAGTTATAGTTCTCAGAACCGCCGGGACGAACTGTGATTATGAAACGGCTCACGGTTTTCGGATAGCGGGCGCTGATGTGGATATGATCCACATAAACCAGTTGATCCGGGGAGAAAAGGAGCTATCGCTGTATCATATCCTCGCTCTCCCAGGCGGATTCTCCTACGGGGATGATATAGCCGGCGGGAAGATACTGGCGAATGAGCTAAAATACAGGCTCAGAGAGCCTATCGAGCGATTCGTCGCCGACGGGAAGCTCATGATCGGTATATGCAACGGCTTTCAGGTTATGGTGAAGGCTGGTTTGCTGCCCGGATTCAATGGCATAAGCGATACTCAGGAGACGACGCTCTATACTAATGATTCCGGGAAGTTCGAATGCCGGTGGGTATACCTCAAGCACACGTCTAACGGGAAATGCATATTCACCAAAGATATCAAAGAGTTAATTTACCTCCCGGTGGCACACGGCGAGGGGAAATTTACAACGATGGGTAAGGAAACGCTTGACGCACTGGAATCGGAAGGCCAGGTAGTGTTCAAATACGTGGACGCGGATGGCAACGACGCCGGCTATCCGTGGGACCCCAATGGCTCCGACAGGCACATCGCTGGTATATGCGACTCAACAGGACGTATCTTCGGACTGATGCCCCATCCGGAGCGGTATCTGAGCAAATATAGTCATCCCCGGTGGACAAGAGAGGAACTGCCGGAGGAAGGTGACGGATTAGCTGTATTCAGGAACGCTGTAGAATATGCTCAACGGGAATTATGATTGGAGGTGTTAAATTGCTTTGACAAACGAGTCCTGGATTGCTGGTTTCGTTTGATTTACATTGACTGCCAATTGGGATAGGAAAAGTTGGTATTCATGGAGAGGAATACTCAAGTTTTGAGGAAAGGAGTCTAGCTATGAAGTTGCTGTTTAGTGGCTTGGCATTGTTGTTGATTGTATCTATGGTCTCTGCTTATGAGTGGGAAGTTGTGGAACTGGGCGGAGCAGACAGCGCCAACCCATACACCGGAGGTACGGTTGATGTTCTGGATAATGGTCTCACTATGACCGCTGCTGGCGGAGAATTCTGGGACGCAAAGCTGGGAGGTACACTTGCACTTTTCAAGGGCGGACTTAGCGGAGACTTCACTCTTGAATACACAATCACGGATCATACTAACGACCCGCCAAACAACTGGGGTAAGTTCGGAGTCCTGATTCTTGAGGAGCTTGACCCAGACTCCGCGTTTGTCTACGTGCAGGCGTCGCTCCCTAGTAACAGACCCGACCCGTCTTATGGAGCCAGGATCATTGGTCGTGATGCACCAGGCGTCAACGTGAACATTGGTAGAAGTGGTACCGGTTGGTTGCCACTGGAATGGCCTATGACTCACAAGCTGGTACGCAGCGGAGATGTGTTCACGGCGTCGATCTCCATGGACGGAGGCACGACATACCAGTCGCTGGACGATGGCGCCGGCAGCCTGGATAACGTGGAATTCGCGTTTGCCGATCCCATGATTATAGGATTTGCTATCTGTGGGAAAGGCGCTAACCCTGGGGTGTCAACGGCGACTGTTGTGGACATCATGATTGATGGACAGGTGATAACGGCTGTACAATCTGAAGGTAAGCTGTTGACTACATGGGCTGAATTAAAGAGATAGTTCATTATACTACTGCGATCTCTAACATCTTTCCTGAAACTTGCCTGATAGCGAGTTTCAGGAAAGACTATAAGGTTTGTAGTGAGGCGATTCATCGCCTTCTGTGGCAAACATCGCTTCAGTAAGTTTTGGGAAAGGAGTTCAGCTATGAAGTTGCTTTTTAGTGGTTTAGCGTTGTTGCTGATTGTATCCATGGTCTCTGCTTATGAGTGGGAAGTTGTGGAACTGGGCGGACTAGACAGCAACCAGCCATACGAAGGAGGCGAGGTTGAGTTTCTGGCTAATGGTTTCACTGTGACCGCTGATGGCGGAGAAATCTGGGACGCAAAGCTGGGAGCTACAATTGCACTTATCAAGGGTGGACTTAGCGGAGATTTCACTCTTGAATACACAATCACGGAGCATACTAACGAACCGCCACACCAATGGTCTAAGTTCGGAGTCCTGCTTCTTACGGAGCTTGACCCAGAGTCCGCGTATTTCTACGTGCAAGCGTCGTTAGCCAGCAACAGGCTCGACCCGACTAATGGAGCCAGGATCATCGGCCGTGATGCACCAGGCATCAACGTGAATATTGGTAGAGCTGGTACGGGTTGGTTGCCACTGGAATGGCCTATGACTCACAAGCTGGTACGCGAGGGAGATGTGTTCACCGCATCGATTTCCATGGACGGAGGCAAGACATACGAGTCGCTGGACAATGGCTTAGGTAGCCTGGATAACGTGGAATTCGCGTTTGATGATCCCATTGTTATAGGATTTGCCCTCTGTGGGAAAGGTGACAATGGTCATGCAACGGCGACTGCTGTGGACATCATGATTAACGGAAAGAACGCAATGGCTGTGCGATCTGCAGGTAAGCTATTGACTACATGGGCTGAATTAAGAGGGATGGTCCGCTTCCCATGAAGCTTGATGTCCGAATATCTGGTGATATTTCCGCTAGATCTCTGTCTCTGTTCGGGCGATTATCTCCTGTTGGATGGCGGGCGTGAGAGTCACAAAATAAGCCGTGAATCCAGCCACGCGCACCACCAGATCCCGATGCTCTTCAGGATTTTCCAGAGCTTGCTTCAAGGTATCTGCATCCACCACGTTCACCTGCAACTGCTCACCGCCCATCGCGATATACGTCTTGAGCAGGTTGACCAGTTTCTCCAGCCCATCCGCTCCCTGTAGGTACTGCGGCGAGAGGCGGAGGTTGATAGCTGCGCCGCCGGGAACCAGTTGATAATCGGCTTTAGAAAGTGAGCGCAGAGTGGCCGTCGCCCCGTTTCGGTTGCATCCCTGTGAGGGTGAGCCACCGTCGCTGAGTGTCTCTCCAGCAAGCCGTCCGTTGGCCGAGGCGGCAGTTTTCTCCCCCATGCTGGTATGGCTCAGTACCGACCCAAGCATACCGTAGTGAATGGAATTTGGCGAGGGAGATGGATAATCTCGCATCTGGCGCCCAAAACTCTCTATGACCCGCACGGCCAGAGCGTCGGCTTTATCATCGTCGTTGCCGTATTTGGGGGCGTT
>SDBU01009711.1_pt1 | contig 10759 bp, 4 predicted proteins | sample 2277071 | NCBI WGS metagenome assembly SDBU01 (sample SAMN10397929, study PRJNA504765) | marine sediment metagenome | isolation source: marine sediment core GS08_GC12, 126 cmbsf | place: Arctic Ocean: Gakkel Ridge, Loki's castle | collected 2008
CATTAAGGGGACGTAGTCTTTGAAGGACATCAGAACGGATATTTTTATGTCGGTGACTGGATCAAAGTATGGATCATCTTTGATTCTTTTGATAAACTGCCGGGCATAATATTCTCTCCGCTTCTTACTTAATGATCTTGTGATTGCCCCACGGTTCTCTATGGTGTCATCGGTGTGAGACTTCTTGAACTTGATGTAGCCCAATAATTGCATGTCCTCATCTCGGGGGATTTTGTGATAGCTAAAGCCTCTTGGGGTTTCGTTGGTTTTGAACTGGATGACCCGGGTGACCCGGGTCTTCTCCCATTCGACTGCTTTCGTTGGGTGAGGCTTCTGGCAGTTGAGGCATCGTTCATGGTAGAAGATTGTTTCCTGTTTGCATAGCGGGCATACCTCCTTATATGAGAGTGCGCCCGCCATCTTAAGGATCATTGTTGAGACCTTGGCAAACTTGAGTCGTTTCATTTTGCCGAAGTCCGGGCAGATGATGATCGTTCTTAACAGCCCTGCCTGGCGGGTCATCTTGATTATGTTCATTAAGGCTTTGTCTTCGGCGCCTGAGCCTGTGCCCGACATGTCCCCGAACTCGTCAATAATGTTGATGTCGCCCGGCTTTAGCTGACCGAACTGCATCTGGTCTAGGAAGTCTGTTTTGCCCCTGAACCAGCGGATCTCAGGCTTATACTCTCCGTCAGTATTTTCAAATATTTTTTGTTGGATGTCCCTGGCGATAGAATAGGCGAGAAACGATTTGCCGGAGTTATGGGTAATGATTCCATTCGCTAACATGAAATTATGATAAATGGGTGTATGTATATCATAGGTAGGTATCTCTTTTAGTCTTTGGATGTTAACGATTTTATCGTAGATGATATTTCCTGTATTATTTGAGGTTTTCTTTTCTTGAGTTCTGCTGTCCGTATATATGTCATGGTTATCACATACTATTAGTTGGTCATTGACCTTTAAGTGTTTACTCTGTATTTCTTTGATACTATTTCGGGTGTATATTAGGTGCTTATGGTTTACTGTTGATCGTATAATTTTACCAGATTCTAACAGGAACTCATACACTGGTTTTATACCCGCATAATAGACTTGTGAGGTTGATTCTATTATTTTTCCTTTGTGTAGAGATAGGGTTTTTATTGCGCAATCCCGTGGTAGGTCACAGATACGGATGTGTTGATAATAACCGTTGAGGGCGACTATTACTTTTGTATCTTCTGACAAGCAGTCCATAGGACCTTCAATGAGGAAGATGACCCACGACTCAGGTCTTGCGCACTGCTGTATCTCCTGCTCGTAGAGTATGTTGGTGCATCGCCCCAGCGGGTGCCTTCTTGTAGACCGTAGCTTCATCCACTTCGGGTCCTTCATGATTAGCTCAAACAGCTCATCGTCATATGTTGGGGAGACCATGAAGAAGGATGAGCCCCGAGACTTCCAGCCCAACAGCTTCTTGTGCATCGAGTCAAAGTAGTCTTCAGGGATATACGGTTTACGGAATGTTCTACGCCTGCCATAAGTCATTAGTAATCACCTAGCTGGGTAGTGCAGGCTGTGATGGATGTGAGGCGGATGCGACTTTGAATCCTTCAGTCATCTCCTTCGCGGATGGTGTGCGGAACACGTCATCGAGGTCTTCGTATGGCAGTGGGAACCGGCTGTGCAGGTCCGCGTGTTGACCCATCTCCCACTGGAAGACTCTGGCGAGATACTTGAGCTTTGGGGACTCCGTCATGTATTCGAGGGTGTAGAACCATGACATGGCGTTCACTAAATCCTGCGTCGGAGGCATACGGGACCTGACTCCGTAGAGGCGTATGTTGCGGGGTCCACTGACCCCTGCGTTGTGGAGGGAATAGAGTTTTTGTATCCACGCATTGAACTTCATCCCGGTTGATATGAGAATGTCACGATCAGTTTCGTCGTAGCCACTCATCTTTACCACCTTAACATAGACATATATGAGATCATGCCCATTTGGGCGAATAATTGATTTCTGTTCATGAAGACTATCATTCCATAGACTGCTATGAACATGATAGCTAATATTATGAACCACGCATACTTCCTGATCTTTTCCCACAAGTCGCCCATCCTGTTACTCATTTCAGTAGGAGGACGCTGACCTTTCTGCCGCACCATCGAGATGTGCGCGGATTGGTCGTCCACCATTTTCTGGACATCTGTCTGGGTGTGTTCTAATTGATCATAGGCGGCGTATTTCAACAACGTTTCTGTTTCTTTGTCGGCTACGGCTTGCTGGGTTTCAAAGCCTGCGATCTCAATCAGGGAGCGGGAAAATTCTGTGACGCTTCTGACTTCGAGGAGTGATTCAGGCTTGATTTTGTGTTTAATCATCCACGGGGAGTAGATGCATTCAAAGACGGGGATATAGGCTTTTGCCCTATATGAGTAGACCTGAAAGTGCATGATCTGCACGAGAGTTGTTGACTGAAGATCACCAAAATAGTTTCTTGCGGGAACATTGATTTTTTTGGTTTTGAAGAATACTTCATAGGGGACAGGGAGAATCAGTCTTCTCCATCCAACATCTCTGTATCTTACATCTTCCACATAATGCGAGCCAACGTGGGGGATATCTTGTTTGAATGGCGTCGGGGATTTTGCCCATAGTTCTTGTAGTTCTTGTTCTGCTTTCTTCGCCTTGCTCATTCCCTTCTTGATTTTTGCACTGGTGTCAGATTTAGATTTTGCCTTTTCAGTTGTTCTGCGGAGAAGGTTTCTCGTGTTCTTTGTTTCTGTCTCCATTTCAACGATTAAAGCATCAAGAGTTACCCGGTCATATGCGGCTTTTGTCTTTTCAGGAGATGTAGGTTTCGTAGACGACATTTAATTGTTTCACAACCATTTCCATTAATTTTTTGTTTGTTACTGATCGGGGTTTTGTTGTTAGGGCAAGATCGTAGAGGATGCCGCTGATAAGATTGTCCAACCGTTTTATATTGTTCCACTTAAAATCTTCAGGCTTGATGTCATCTAACTTTGCTTGCATGTCGAGGACATCACCCATAACTTTAACGATTTTGTCGGTTAGTTCTTCATATCGGCTTGCTTCCATGACGACAAATGCTTTATCTTTGTCGATGTTTCTTACTTCGCCGATGAGGATTTGTCCTTCTACTTTAGCTAGGGCCTTGGATTCGATTCTCATTTTTTCGAGTTGCTTGTTGTAAATCTCTTTGAGACTATCGAGGTCGATTCTTTTTGTGTTATCGGGGGCACTCACTAGATGGTGTTCTTCCACGAGGAGGAGTTCAGGGTAATCATCTAGCGGGGTGTATGTTTCGGTGAGGTGCCCGGTGACGCCTTCGAGTTCCTGCTTTGCTCCTAACACGAGGTAGCCTAGAATAACTGTTAATACAAGGCCGGTGAAACTGATCCAGCCAAACTTGTCGGGGGATACAATAGCCATAAGTATTCCTACTGTGGGCAAAAATATGCTGACGATTAGAACTATCAGTTGTTCATACCATATACGTTTTGAGGACTTTGCTATTTTCTTCCGGTGTCCACTGTATTCATCTTCAGGCGTTTTTATTTTGAGCTGTCGTTTTGTCATAATGTGTCACCTATCTGAATCCTGGGTCCCTGTCTGTTTTCCTTTTTCTTCTCGCCGAGTTGGGCTTGATTGTGCCTCCTGATAATTCATACCGGACAGGTCTGAACGTGTCTGGTCCTCCGCTGAACCGCGGCGGCAAATCTTTTGGCGCCTTGTATGATGGCCGTGATTTCTGATACATAACCACAAAGGCTGTTCCTAGTGTCACAACGAGAACTAATGCAACTAGTGAGTTGGTGATGAACAGATTTGCACCTGCTCTATTACCGCCTTCTAGGTCTTGGAAGAATTGATCGACGAATGTAATGATGCCTGCAAAGTTTGGAAACGTTTTGACTATGCTTTCTAGGATATTGCTAATTGAGATGATTTCTCCGTCGTTGCCCATAATGAGACCTTCTACTTGGAAGGTGTAGTCTGCATCTGGCAAGCGAATTGGATAGAGACCGCCTCCACCTACTTCAAATGTTCTGATGACACTATTTCTGGTGAGTGTGAATCGTAGAGGGTTAATGCCTGCATTAGCAAAGATCATTTCGTGCATCGCTGTGGCAATGTTTATTTCCCATATGCCTGTCAAGTCGTTTGGTGCAGTATAAGTGGTCATGTTAATTACTTCATTCCAGTATGAGAGGACTGTAATGTTCAGAGCATTTGATGTGGCGAAGTAGAGGTTCTCATAAACTCTTGAACCATTTACATAGACTTTGAAGACATCTTCCCAATCTGGGAAACCAAAAGCATCAACGGAAGAATAGATTGAGATCACTGTTTCAAGGTAAGTGATCGTGTATGATGTATTGACCCAAAACGTATTCCCTGAACTATTGATTCTAAATCCGAGCAGATGTAACCCCGTCGTTTTACTTTTGACCCATTCGATAAATGTGCCTTCGCCTACCATTGCCCCAATTTGTGTATCATTATTATAGAATGTAACTGTGGCATTTCCCCAGTTCGTGACAAAGGTCGTGTAGACTGCATCATAGATTCGAATATCTTCTAATACAAGATGGAAGGGTGCATCAGAATAACCATAAATCTTGACAAATGAATTCAGGATGGATATGGTCTGATTATAGATGGTAGAATTCGAGGTGAGGATGTAGTTGATAATGTCAATGCCTTGATTGTAGATGGTGGTATTCACATTACTAATATCTGCTAATAGTGTGATCGTTTGATTGTAGAGAGTAGCATTGGTGTTTGAAATGTCCGCCAATAAAGTAATGGATTGAGCATATAGCGTAGTATTCATATTCAAAATATCTGCTAGAATGGTCACAGTTTGTGTGTAAAGGGTGCTATTGATATTTGTAATATTGGCGAGTATGGAAACAGTTTGAGTGTAGATCGTTGTATTCATGTTGGATACATCTGCCAATAATTGAATATTTTGAGCATAAAGGGTGGAATTAACATTGGATAGATTTGCGATTAATGTCACCGTCTGTGTATACAAGGTCGAATTAACATTAGAGATGTCCGCGAGTAACGTAATAATTTGGGTATGGATTGTAGAGTTTGTACTTGAAATATCCGCTAATAATGTGACTGTTTGGTCGTAGATAGTGCTATTCATATTTGTGACATTTGCTAACAGATAAACTGTTTGAGTATAAAGTGTAGAATTAACATTACTGATGTCCGCCAGTAGGGTGATCGTTTGCGTGTAGAGGGTTGTATTCGTATTACTAATATCCGCTAATAGCTGAACCGTTTGGGCATACAGCGTAGAGTTGACATTACTCACATCAGCCAACACTGATACCAATTGAGAGTGGATCGTGGAATTAATGTTGGTGATGTTGGTGAGAAGATATACTGATTGCTGATAGAGTATTGTATTGGTGGCATTGAAAGCATTTGCAATTGTGATGGTTTGATTATAGAGGGTTGTGTTCGACCAATTGAACATTGCTTCAATAGTAACTGTTTGATTATAGATTGTGGTATTGGTCCAATCAAACATGAGTTGGATGATAACAGTATCATCATAAATATTATTTGCTGTGATGTTAATCGTTTGGGTTGTGATGTAGGTCATGTTCCAAAATCGCAGGAGATCATTCACGGTGTTATCTGTGATGATTTGGGCATAGTCGCCATAGGTTGCATCCGGCAGGGTTACAGTTCCTGACGCCGATGAGCCATTGCTGATGAAGAATACTTCCCAATCGTATGTTTCCGCATATAACGTGTATTCGACGACTTCAAGAGGGGCTATGTATTCCGACCAGTATTGCGTTGACCCCGCTAGTGTAAGGTTGTAGTAGATGAATCCGTTATTGTATGAGTAGACTTTGAAACTATATATAGTGAGCTGGATCTCTTGGCGTGGCTCCCAATCGTATGTATTAGAGTCGATAAGGGTATCCCAGCGATCTGTGATTGTGATATTGTAGGCGTATTCTTCGTAGGCGGAATAGACATCATGGTAGATTTGCGTATCATTTACATAGACGTTGAATAAATCAAAGTCGATGCGGTTGCCTTGCTGGTCATAGAACACGATATACATATCGGATTCAGTATAGACGGTATACTCGCCAGCGACACTCCCCGTGATATACGCATAATAGATGCCATTCGCTTCATTGCCTTGCTGCCGTGAAATAGCATCAACCACAAAGTTGTGTTGTCCCCCAGTGATGTTAACAGCGTCGATCAGGCACCCATCACTGCCATAACCAACCAAAACATCCGGATAATATGGATTATAAATTTTGATATATTCTATGTCGAAGTGGTCACCTATGACACTGGCTGTATAGAAAGTAATCTGGTCAATAGTCTTGGTCGCACCCAACGCATCGTAAAGATTATAGTTGTATGTACCATTATCATTTTCAAAGGCACCTGGATAATATTCCACACTGTCTGTGTCGCGGATACGAAGCTGAAATCCTAGATCAAGATTAGTGATATGGACTTCTAGCCACTGCACGTCTGTTACATCTAGGTCATCAGCAAAATTATAAACGATAAACGCACTACCTATTTCACTAGTGGTTTCGATAGTCACGGAGTCAGGGTTATCAGTGATAGAACAACGGAAGGTACCCCAGCCCGTGTGATCGTTATCAAACATGTCCCCCCAACCTGTTACATTTGAGATAGCATGATTAGTGTTTGATAATACAGAGTCCTCTGCTAGGTAGACCGTGTAAAGTTGATCGGAATAAGTTTCCCCTGTAACATCAAGAACGTATGTATCAGTAGATAATTTTGTGAGTATTGCCCCTGTCATGCCAAGCTGTTGGACAGTGATGGTAAACTCGTCTTGGTTCTCAGCACTTCCAAGACTGCCATAAATCTGGAGATAGTCAACCGAGAAGTTCTGTATGGCGTCGTTGGCATCTTGGAGGTACATTGCAGTAACAGACCCAGCACCGAACGTTGTAGATATCTCAAGTGAGAAATTATAATATATGCTCGCAACGGGTGTCGATGGATTATATGTATAGTTAGCGCCGTCGACTGTCAGGGTGAAGTTAAGCGCATCGTAAGTAGACCTGAGCGATATATTTAGCATGTTATAATCAGTAGTGCTATAAGAAAGCCCAGTTACGTTGAAGCCACCATACGCAGTATAATTGCCTATGAATGTTACGATACCAGATGCAGAAGTCTGAGTACCGCTTAAATGAGTAGACTTTGCAGTATCGAAACTTGAATCAACAATTTCTGTTCCATCGAATCTCCGAATAAATACCCAATCTACCGTATAATCAGCATAGTTGCCAAATTTCCTGAGTTGCCAAGTAGATTCTACATTAACCTCATTGTCAGCTATTTGAGAATGTTCTAAATCGCCATCCGTATAATCTTTGTAATAGCTGGTTGTGAGATACATTAGATTATCGTTCCAATCTTTATTTCCTGCATCCCACGCTTCTTGAGCTTCTGATTCATCTTCATCATAATGATTGAGAGAAGAACCGTGATAATATCTCGTCCATGTTTCGGGAGCATTGATAGCTGTAGAACTGGGGCAGACTGCTAATTCTACAATACCTTCCATTGCATACGATGCCGCACTCACCCAACCATCTGATCGCCATTCAATAGCAACAGAACCTGTAAAACCATTAGTAAACCAGATATAATTATTGTTAGATACAACGTGAAGCGTTAATATGCCACTTGATATAATCGCAGAGCTAGATGCATCATCCTCAAAATAGCTCATAGTATCAGTATAGTCGCCATCTTCAAAATCCTCGCCTAATAACATTGTATCATAAATACTACTAGCGGCTGATGCGCCTGAGTTGCCATAATACATTGTAAGGTACGTAGAGCCAGATGTAGTCACTTCTACCCATACGTACGACGTGCCAGTATTATCCCAATCTTCCATGATGTAATAGTCGCAAGCTACGCCAGAGCTATCGTAGAAACGTAAGTCGTCACCAGTAGCATCGATATTGGTATAAGGGTTGCCTAACGTTGCTGTAGTAAAAGTCAACTTGACTTGATAATCTGCCATTGGTGTTGTATCGTTCAGAGTGATTGATCGTTTATAATCCCATCCAGTCATGTTGAAGTAAACACTGTCGCCATAGTTCGTCCAGACGCTAGTATTGGAGAAAGTATCTTGCCATTTGATACCTACGTCGAATAGATTGCCACCTGTATAAGTATAAAGCGAATATGTCCCAGCAGCAGCTAACCCTAACTCGAAATCCCAACCGCCTAATGCAGAAGTCTGCAAAGTCTCAGATGTGATGATAGTTGTGCCTTGTGCAATGGCTCCGTACAGCGTACTATATTGGTAGGCGTATAAGCCGTATGGAGTAATATGATACGCCATTCCTGTGGCAGGACGACTACTAGACAATAACGTTGAGTAGACATACACGTTATCGAGATACGCATCCGTAGCAGTAAAATTTAACCGACCTAGACTCGCATACGCAACTACATAACTCTCCCAAGCACCCGTTGTATTATACTCAGTCCCATTGACGAATAACGAACCAGAGCCAACGTAATGACTCCATGCCACGTAATAATCTGCCGTTGTTGGCGGGTTTACTGAGATTTCGGAAGTCATATTCTGTGACACCGCACCCTCAAAGACTGTTGTATATTCAGAGCCGATACTTTCAAACCCCTGACTCCAAGTCTCCCTTGCATTAGCGACTCGGAGTGAATCGTCAGATGTGAAAAAGATTTCATAAGTTGTGGGAACTGTTTCTGTAATAATGACTCGTCCTGCGACATCAGTAACAGCAGCAGAAGGATTAATAGATTGATATTCCCAGTGTGCGGGGACATCGACTTGAATATCGACTCCATAATCAAAGCAGTCAATGGAAACTTTATGTAGGGTTGAGGTTGGATCAGTGATATAATATTCAGAACGGATAATGCCTGTCACATTATCCGTAGAAACAAAAAATTGGTCAATAGCAATAACATACTCACTACCACCAATAACAGAACTAGCAGCATACAAAGTAAATTCCATTCGATCATTGTATACATAAGTAGAGTCAACTACTTGACTGCCTGCGACATTATCGACCCATGCATAAAGCGTCCATGCACCATTAGGATATAAAGCGATATCGTCCCATCTAGTCAATACTGATTGTGTGCCTTCCGAATTAATTTCCCAATAAAAGGTGTCAAGATTTACATACGGAGTTTCAAAATATCCATTTAATTGAACAGATGTTGTTCCATCTGTATCTGATTCTATTGTCCATACTTCCCCATCATTAGCCCCCGCCCCAGATATCCCAAAATCAAATATATTTCCATCGCTTGAGATTATAGAAGTGATTGTGGCGGGAACTTTATCTGAAATACTCATTTCATAATCGACTGATTCACCTTGAAGCCATTCATTGGATATTCCTGCGTTTAATGATTGGGCGTTCACAGCATCTGCCGTAGTATTCCTCACGGATGGAATGGCGGGAATCAGGAAAATAAGTACGATGGCAACGATAAGAAAGTTTCTCATGGATTTAGTCTTCATCTTATTCGGCTCCTATAAGGGTTTTAGACATCAAGTTCGCCACGGTTAAATTTTGTAAAGGTAATTGTGTGTTGTCGGTAGAACCATCCAGCTAGACCGATCCAAGTAGCTTCCATTACAAATAACAGTGGAGTCCAGAAGGAATCGAATGTCCAGAATAGAAACGCTGGCATAAATCGGATAAATGTGGAGAAGGCGAAGAGTGACCATGCTGTTGCAGAAAAAAGATCACTGAATAGCCATAGTGGGATAGTTTCTTTTGTTTTTAAGGGTTCAATCATTTTTATTCGGCTCCTGCAATGGCGTTCAAAATTGTATTCCCGACTTCCTGTAAGTTGGCGTGGATTTCGGTCTCGGTGAAACGCAAGACTTGGTATCCTTGGGACTCGATGTCCCGTTGGCGTATAGCGTCTCTCTCTGATGCGCCTTCTAAATTATGCCAGTAGTCCCCGTCTGCTTCGATCACTAGGTTGGGGAAGATCATGAAGTCGGCGAAACATTTTCTGTTTCTTCCTTTTATAAGGAACTCGGGGATATAGTCATAGATGCCTGACGTGATAAGTTGGGCGTGTATCAGGAGTTCTATGCTTGTGGGGCGTATCTTTACACGGTCAAAGAAAGAATTAGTTGCTAACTGTTGTTCCCGATAAATTATATCTAGCCATATACGTTTATGTGATTCACTCAGTTTCTGTTTTTGTTCTTCTGACATAGGTTTGCCTTTATTATGTACATCATGAGTCTCATAATATTCTCTCTTTGCTTCACTGTTTTTTCTTTTAGAGTCTTCTGATTGATGTTTTCCTTTCATAGGATGATCATGGGTTTCCAAATATTTTTTCGTTGAGTCACACATTTTCTGCTTTGACTCTTCTGAGTGCTTGAATCCTTTTTTTGATTCACTGATTTTCTGTTTTGTCTCCTCAGAAATGGGGGTACCATCATGAGTTTCAAAATATTTTTTCTTGGTTATACTTATTTTTTGTCTTGTTTCTGAAGAAATAACGTGTCCTTTTAGTGTATCTCTGATTTTTTGTTTTGTTTCAGCAGAACGAGGAACTCCTTTATGACACGATTTATGGGTTTCATAATATTTTTTCTGGGCAAGAGATATTTTCTGCTTGGTTTCTGCTGTATGGGTTTTACCTTTAATCCATGGAATCTTACCTCGCATCGAT
>SDBU01009712.1_pt1 | contig 10758 bp, 17 predicted proteins | sample 2277071 | NCBI WGS metagenome assembly SDBU01 (sample SAMN10397929, study PRJNA504765) | marine sediment metagenome | isolation source: marine sediment core GS08_GC12, 126 cmbsf | place: Arctic Ocean: Gakkel Ridge, Loki's castle | collected 2008
ACGGGGATCACGCAGTTGGTGATGTAGCCCAGGTCCTCCCACAGAAGGAAGTAGATCAGCCGAGCCACCTCCATCGCCGAGGCGCACCGCTTCTTCGGCCACTCCTGGGCTCGCTTGAAAACCGCGTCGAGATCGTTCCGGCGTCGGGTCATGCCGCTGTCCCAGATGATCGTGGGAGCGACGGCGACGAGCTGCTGGTCGGCGGTAACCCGGCGGGTCTCGACGTACTTGTGGAGCCCTGCCTTGGCCATGGCGTAGGTGGTGTCGTGCGATCCGTCGATGCCGCTCATCGAGCCCATGACGACGATCCGGGCCTCGCTGTTCATGTCCAGAATTCGCTCGCACATGAGAACTGTCGAGGTCAGGTTTGCCATGAGCGACATCGCGATCTCAGATGACATCTGCTTGCCGATCGGTCGGTCGGTCATGTAGCCGTGAGCGAAGACGTAGCGGCGGGCGTCGAGCGGTACGTTGTCAACGGCGTGGTGCGCGCCATAAAGGACCTTCTCAGAGCAGTCGTCTTCCTTCGCTGCCTCCATCATGTCGTGCATCGAGAGCCGGTATATAATCTCAGGGGAAGGGAGGACGTGGTTATTGTTTTCGCGGGCATCAGAGAGGAGCTGAAACAACGCCTGGACGATGGTGGTGTTGTAGCCGGTTACTGCTAGGTCGATCATTGTTCTATCATCTCTTGGATCTTCCGCGCCGTCACGAAGATCGCGTCGATCTTGCCGGCCCGGATACTCAGGCAACGCTCACCCCTGATGATCTCGTACAGGCGCGAGTCGGCTCCGCTTCGGGGCATGGCGCGGATCGCGAGCATCGCGGGCGGTTTGCCGGGTCGATACAATCTGCGGGCCTCGGGCCAGTAATAGGCCATCAAGTCCATGCTTACCATGGCGTGATCGACGACCATCTGGGGGGTGAGGTCGCGAAGGACTTGCTCCGCCTCCTCAAAAGAATGGCATTGTTTTAGAGGGGTATATTTGGCCGACGTGAGCGTCGCCCTGCCATTCGTCCCGGTTGCATAGATCGAGGGGAAGGGTCCGTCCATGATCGTCACGCATATGTCCGGCAAGTCCTTGGGGCCTTCGAGGACGTGGGTAAGGCACGGCTCGTATCGGTCAACATTGACCTCGGTCACGGCGCAGAACGTGCAGTCCACCGTCCAGTCCCACGCCGGGTCGCTCAGCCTGTCGGGCGGGTCCATTGCCAGCCGCGCCACGTTCACGAGCCGGGTGTTGAAGTGTCCCCTGACCTTGTCGATGTCGCAGACACGCTCGCCGGTCAGGATCGCGCCCTCGACGTTCCGTAGCCCGAACTCCTCCGGCTTCTCGATGACGATGAACTCCAGCTCACCACGAAGGGTCTGGATGTAGTTGTCGAAGTCCACCAGTGAGTCGCGGTCGGCGATGGCGTAGATGTTGACGCCGACCCCCCGCGTCAGGTGCCCGTACACGTCCATGAACTCGCGGTAGTTGGACTGCGAGAGGGCGCGCGTCTGGTGGCTTCGCGGGTAGTGAAATCCGAGATGAAGGCGGGCCGGGTTGGCACCCGATGCGCCACCAAACAGCTTGTCCCTGATCTCGTGCAGCTCGACCTGGTGGCCGGCGTCGATCAGGTGAGAGGCGATGTGACAGCCGTAAAAGCCGCCGCCAAGGACCCTTATTCTCATCCGCCGAATATCCGCCAGATAGCGTCCTTGACCCAGAACCCCGCATAGAGAATCGACGCGCCTACCCACATTATGATCGTTACCACGATGATGAGGATGATCGTGATTGCCAGAAGCCAGAGAAGAGCTTCGATATTCATCGGATCAACGTCACAGTCTCGGGTTGACCGGGGATACGCAATACCCAGGCATCATCGCCGAGGAACCATGAGCCCTCGTAACAACATCGCATCTCGACATCTTTATTGACCACCCGCTCCCCGGCGATCACGAGAGGGATGTGCAAGCGTGTCACATGCCAGTGATGCTCCCAGGCTTGCGGCTTCCGGTACGTCAGGACGAGGAATAGGGTCTTCAGTGGCGTTGCTCGAAATAGCCACCAGAACCGTTTTAAGCGGTTTTTTATCGGCATCTCAACTCCCTCCAGATGTCCTTCCGGATGTACTCCCAGGCCAGGCCCGATCTAAGCTCGTCCTCGGTCCACTGGCAATATGACATATCACGGAACCACTGAACGATTCGTTCCTTGGAGGGCCGATAGGGACAGACGACGTTCTTAAATGCTCGGCCCGCGACAGGGCGAGCGATACCCGGCCCCAGGACGACGACCGGGATGCCCAGGAGTATTGCGTCGATGGCGGCGTTCGATCCGTGAGTGACCAGGCAATGGCAATCGGCCAGGACGTCGCGGATACCTTCCGGCGGTCGCGAGTATCCGGCCCCCTTGACCGGGAGGGCCTCTTTCCACGTCGGCTTCGGGCGATATACGATTTGCCGGTTATCGCCCCAGTCGTCGAGTGCGTTTCTCACTGACCTAACGACCTTGGCGGCGAATTTGTGAGGGTTATCTATACCGTACCAGACGCAGTACTTGCGGCTCGACAGCGCCACCACTACGTTGCCGTCCTTCGTCTGACGTCGCCAGTTCGGGACCTTGATCTTGAGCTCCTTGAGACGATCTCCCGGCCGCCTCTCGGTCTGGAAATAAGTGATGGGGTGCATGGCCCCGATTGAAAACTTAAAGTAGTTCGACCGCGCTCCGGTTCCCTTGAAACCGAGGTACCCCTTATCGACGAAGATCGGTGGGATACCCGCATTGGTGTGGCTCCTGAACAACTTGCGGGACTTGACGCCGAACATCATCGCGCCGTCGGTGCCGGCTACCGGGCCCTCGTAGTCGCCCTTGTGAACAAGGATCAGCTCGTCGCCATGAGCCGCCATCCCCTCCCCGATAGAGTCGCAAATCCGCTGCTCATACCTCTTGTGGATCGAGTGATAGAAGATGATCCTCATGCCGCGCCCACCCCTTTGAGGTCTTTGGGCACGACGTAAAACGACACCTTCCCGACGATCATGTTGTATCGTTTCTGGGCCGGACCGTACCGCCTGGTGAACTCCACGCAATCCGTCCAGGCCAGCCCGTCGATCTTGCGAACCTCCTCCATGTCCATGTCCGGCTTGTAGACGAAGAAGCAATTGACGCCCGCAGATTCCACGGTGACGAACTCGTAATCGTAAAGGCCCATCAGTCTTTGCCAGGAGAGGACCGAGGCACCGTAATAGATATTGTCAGAGATTTTCGGCATCTCCGAGAGGAGCACGGTGATCGGACGGTTCTCGAACGTGGCGTTGTATTCCAGGCAACAGACGGATGGGCGGAACCCGGCCTCGAGGAGCGACCGCATGACGTGCCAGTCGGGGCCGTCTATGTCGAGGGACAGGAAGCACGGGTTAGCGGTCTCGAAAAGGTCGATTAGCTCCGTCCCCACGTTCGCGCTGGCGGCCAATGAGTAGGCTTTGACCCGGTGGGAAAAGCCCAGCTCCTTCGCTACTTCCTTGTAGGTGAAGATTCGCCCTGGCTTCCGGTCGAGGACGACCCCGTGCCACCCTGCTACGGCGAGTGCCGTGGTGCAGTTCTCCCGGCCGTTGCCACAGCCGATCTCGACGAACCGCCGCTCGCTGTTCTTGACGTAGGCGGCGCTGTCGACACAGCCGACGAGGTAGTCGATGATCCCGTCCTCGCCGTTCTGCGAGAAGATCGAGTTTTCGAGGTCGGCGACCTTCATCGCGAACTCTTGTACTTATCGACCTCGCCGGCAGGAAGATCGAGGCGGTGAGCCTCAGTAAAGTCGATCATTCGCTGGCTGCTGTCGGTGGACCCGATCATGTTGGGGTTGCGAACCATGGGAGCGTGCGACCGTCTTGCTTGCCGTAGCCAGGCCAGGGATGCCCTCCCGATTATGTCCATGAGTAACCACCGGGCTACGGTGGCCTCCTTCTTCGTCCCCTTCCCGACGACCTTCATATCAGTCCCAGTTTCTTGAGGTGTCTCCACGGCTCGCCTCGGGCCATCTCATCGACGCTCCACTGACACCAGGCGAGGTGCGACAGCAGCTTTTCTCGTGTCTTGGTCTGCCGTCGAACCTTCTTGAGCGCGTCTTCCATCGTCGGTGTCGACATCATCTTGGCAGCCCCGATATCGGTATAGACGTTGAGACCCCAGACGATCCCGTCGACGGCCACGTTGGAGTGATGGGTGACGACCGCATGGCATTGCGGCAAGACGGTCTCGACAGGGTAGTGCCCCGCTGAGTACGTCGTGCCGGGGAGCGCCCGGGCATCGTTCCACGATGGTTTGGGTCGGTAGATGATCTCGCGGCTGGTTGCCTTCGATAAAATTTGGATCGCCGACCGTTCCCATGCTTCGGGTGGTAGATCGTGGGTGACGGCGCTCTTGGCCGACATCCCGGCCACGAGAACGGCCTTGCCGTCTCTCCACGGATGGACGTCGACGCCGAGTTCCTGGAACCGCGACGAGTTACCGTCCTCGATAGCAAGCTGGTTATTCGGATGGATGCCATCGACGACGACCTTGTGGTACCCGCGCCAGCGCATGTGGCCCCTGCCCTCCTTGCGCTTCCAGTAGCCGAGGTCGATCAGGACCGAGTGCTTGCCGGCGTCTTGATAGGCTTGCATGATCGCCTTGCGCCGACCACCCGCTCCATACATCAGCGCGACGTGGCCGTGGGTCTCTCCCTGCCACTTCTGGAACCTGATCGAGACGGCGTCGTCGCCGCACTCGAGGATGCCCTGCATCATGGCCGAGCAAATGATCTTGGATCGGGTGTTGTTGACGTCGTGATAGATCACCGCCCTCATGAGCTTCTCTGCTTCAAGATCACGAGTGCCGACGATCCCGCGAGCGCGAAGGTATAGCCGTATACCGGCCCGACAATATCGTTAAGGGCTGGCATTTCACCGACGGCGAATTTCTTTTGCGTCTCGCCCGTTGCAGCATATAGGCGGCACTCGTATATATCGCCGGCATAGGGCCCGACCCACCTTAAACCGATGCCCCGCGGGAGGAGGTCAATGACGCTCTGGGCGCTAACGGTGGGATTGGGTAAGTACTCAAGTACCATCTGCCCCTCTGGCGTATTCCACATGCCCTCCTTGATCGTGAATCCGAGCGCCAGGAGGACCGTCTCGCTCAACTCGCAATCTCCTTGTTTAGCGGACTTGAGTCGTTCTAGCAGCTTCTCGTGGGTCACATCCGACCTGTCCTTCCCCGCGATGCACGCTTGATCCATCCCTTGCGCACGGCCCTCGACATGGTCCTCGCGATCTGCTTGTCCTGTTGTTCCAAGCGTTCCCGCTCGGAGCCATCCTTCAGATCAGGACACTTGGTCACACCGCGCTTGGCGATAAACTCGTCGATCATATCCTGGTCGGTGTTATTCATTTATTCACTTTGCTCACGCCCGGCCCTCGGCGGAGTACATCAGGAACCGCCAAGCATCACCGGATCGTAGTTCCGACAGCGACCATTGAGAGTACGACAATTCGACTAGAGCCTCGCCCTTCAGCGGCATCGGTGGGTCCTCGATCAGACTGAGGTCGGTAGACGCAAGAGACGCCAGCTTGAGATTCGGTCCTTGATAGAATACTGGCACCCCAGAGATTATGGCTTCGGTCGCGGCGTTCGAACACCACACGACGCAGGCGTGGGCTCCCTCGAGATCGGCGTAGATAGGATGCCTCGGATCAGTGATCTCGACTCCCTTCCGAGAGGCGGGTTTCCACGGTCGCCCGGGATGGGGTCGGTATTTGATGGGGCGGTCGGACAGGTGGGAGAGGCGGTCGAGGATCGAGTCGGGCCAGTCCATCGGCATTGAATAATCTGAATAGTCGCCGCCGCGCTGACCACAGACCAGGATATGATCTCCCGATTCGCGCCAAGGCTTCATGTTGATCCCGAGGCGGAGCCACCGAGTCAGGTCATATTCATGTTTAGGTATCCACCCCTGGCCGTTGAAGCCGTCGAACTCGACGCAGTACTGGGCCTCGCCGACGGCATCTTTCCTGACGTAGCCGTTTTCGATGACGATGTGCCGACCGCCGAGGCGGAGGTGGCAGTGCGCCGCCGCTCTCTGTCGTCCATAGGGATGCCAGGTGATGATGGCCGTGTTGGAGTCACCCCCCTGGCTCGCGTACCCCTTGATCGCGTGGTCGCCGCAGGCCGCGATGCCGTCCATGATCTCCTGAAAGGGATATTCGGCGTGCTTCCTGACGACGACGAATCCAGTCTTGCCGGTCATCAGGCCCTCAGAGAGCCGTAGAGCGGGTATTTACTCGATGAGGGGGTTAGCCCCCAGAGGCCGGGGCGTGGCACGTCAGGCCCCGTAATATGGAAGGTGCGACGAGATTTTCAGGTCTATCAGAACACGACCCCGGCTGAAGTGAGCGGGCCGTTCCCCCGGGAGACTCCAGGCAACGGCCCGCCAAGTTCCTGTGCCGGTGACGGGAGGAAATTGTCCCGGCCGGTCCTACCTACCGACATATTGTGGCACGGTCAAGGCAGCAGACAAGAGAGACCCCGGAGTTCTGGGATACTCCGGGGCCAGTATCGTCCGGGGGTGGCTACCCCTGCGGACGCCTTCCTTGCACGCGCTGATATAGGTTCTGTCTAGCGTAAGGAGTTTGAGAATATAGACGAAAGTAGCACTCTTGGGAAGCACGTTATCGCCGAGTCAGGACTGGCGTTGATGACCTCGACGCCTCGGGTTGCCAGCTCTAGCCCGATCGGCTCATAGTACGGGGCCATCTTTTCATAGGCAGTTACCGGCCCGGCCTTGGCGTAGCCGACCGGGTGGCCGCCGTGATAGTTGTCGCCGCCGTCCTCGGCGGGCTTACCGTCATAGCCCAGGAGGATAATCCGGGCGGCTCCCAGGTGCCAGGCGACGTTCATCGCCGCGCAGCCGGTCGAGTTCCCGTGCTTGAGCCGGTTCCGCCGAGTCTCGAGGCCGCGCCGGCCCGTCCCGGTCATGTTCAGGACGGTGGGGTGGGAGACCTTGAGACCCGACTGGACGGTGATCTTGAGGCCGGGGTGGTCGGGGAGAGACTGGCCCTCGGTCCCGTCCGGGCCCCACCAGCGCCAGAAGCGTCCGTCCGAGAAGCAAACGACCTCGGCGTAGGGACAGTCGAGGAAGGCCCGGTTGATGGCGATGACCCGCTTGCCGGTGAGTTGATCGAAGTCGAAACCTCGCAGGGAAGGCCCGCCGCCCACGAGGTAGCACGTCTGTCCGGCCCATGCCTTCGGCAGCCCCCAGCGCCGCAGCTCACCGATAGTGCACCCGAACCATCTGGGTCCATCTGGGTCCATGTAGGAATAATTTTCGGAATATTTCTCGTGGTTCTTGTCCAATGCAACCGATACCCGCTTTCACCCCAAGTGTGAATTTACAACATCCGCTTGTTGATCACCGCTCCTGCATCGACGAGAAGTTGACCACCAGCTCCGGGCGGTTGTTGTCGTCGTACCCGAGGAAGAACGGGGCGCTGTCAGCATAGATGTAGTTGAAGCCGGAGAGCGTCGCGTTGTTAAGGCTGTTGAAGACCTCCTGAGCCTTCACGCGGGCGGTCTGGTAGCCGAACTTACTTCCTCGAATCCTGAGCTGGAATCCTGGGAAGTTATGCTCGGGCTCGCCGCTGGCGTCCTGATCCGGGACTTCTCCGGGGCTCTCGATGATGGTCACCACCTGGTCCTGCTCCTCCATGGTCGTACCCTTTGCCAGCCGCCAGCCGGTGGATCCCTCGACGATCCCGTCGTCGGTGAGCTTGGTGCCGATCTCATCGAGCGCGACCACAACGACCATCTACCTGCTCCTCCGCATCCGTTCGGAGAATCTTCGCGCTACCCTCTTGGTAAGCCCACGTTTTCGCATCTTGAACGGCGTGATCAGGTACTTCCACTGGCCGACCTTGGCCCAGGTCTTGTACTTCTTCCCCGATGGGCTGACGCCGCCGGTCTTGCCGGATCGAGGGTTTTCATGGACCTTGAGGGCATAGCGGGCGGCAGTCCCACCAAAACCCACCTCCACGCCGAGACCCGACTTCATCTTCCGGACGAAGCCAGACTTGCGGAGGTTTCCGGTATCAACGGGAACGAACTGCTCCTTGGATATTCGCATCAACTCCTCGCCCTCCTCGAACAGCGTGCCGAGCAGCGCGTTTCTCCCGCCACGGCCTACCTTCTCTAGCATCCTGGAGACCTTGGCAGCACCGAGTACCTTAAAGGTGACCTCCTTAGCCATCAGCCGAAGAATATCTTGACGTGGTGGATGCCCTTCTCGTCCGGGATACGCTCGACGACGAGGATCGGCGGCGTCGAGCCGTCAGGCAGTGTGATCTCGTCCTCGGGATCGATCACCGGCGTAGCCCCTATCCATACCGTTCCGCGCGACAGCTTCTCCGTGCCGTCCGCTGCTCGGACCCACCTCTGTCGGAACAGGACCCGAGCCTTGAAGTCGGTCCCGGCCCCGAACGTCGGCTTCTGGTAGGCGTCACGCCCGGTCATCACCTTGTGGGTGACCGTGTCGGGCATCAGGTCGTGGTAGTCAGAGATCGGCATCAGGGCTCACGCTCCTGGTAGTCCTTGATGAGGCGATCCTGGCCGGTGTCGTCGCGGTCGTGCTGCCGCTTCTTGAAGGCGGGGACGACCCGGTCGTCGTCGTCGCGGACCGTCTGCTTGTCGTCGATGCTGATGCCCCCGGCGTAGGGTCGGCCGGCACGAAGAACCCCGCGCTCCTTGAGCTCGTCAGCCAGCTTCTTGAAGTTGTCCCGCTTCTGCTGGGACTGGATCCGGAGGTCGCCGACCTGCTTGGTGACGGACTCCGCGAATCGCGCCCCGATGGATCGTGCGACGGAGGCGGCCGCTAGGTAGACGTTGCCCTCCTCGGTGATCACCCAGGCGATCTCGGCGTCCTGGGCGAGCGGGTTGTTAACGTCGATGTCGCCGACCAGGTAGCGCACCGCGTCGCGGTCGCTGTCTGCGGGGTTGCCACTATAGGTGAAGGTCATATTGACTCCTCCGGTTATAACCGGGTTTTAACCCTGTTAGAACGTCGGCTTGGTGGTGCCGGCGCGGACGAAGTACTCGAACAGGTCAGACGCCAGGGTGACGTTAGTGCTCGCGTTGTTGACCCACATCTGGGCCCGAAAGTGACCTTTCGCAATGTCAGCGTTGTCCCAGTCATAGTCGGTCTTGCCGCCTGCTTCGTCAGTGATCGTCGCGGTGCCGGCTGCCATGACGTCACCCGACCCGTCGGCCTTGGTGATCGCGAACTTCGCCGTATAGCCGGTTAGGTTAATGACGACCCCGAGGCTGTCCTTGAACGTGATCTCCAGGGTGATCGGGCTCTCGCCAACCGTGTAGGGGCCGATCCGCTGAACCGGGATCTCCTGAGTGTCGAGATGACTCATGTTACGTCCCTCCGAGCATCAGTATAACCGGAACTCGGCTCCTTGAGGTCGTCGAGGCTTTGATGCTTCGACCGGATGGACGGCCACTTGTGGTTCTTGATCCGATCTACCAGCACCTCGACGTACTCCTTGGGACCACCGAGCAGCACCGGCTCGCGTTCGTCGTGCTCGCGCTTGAATATTTCCAACAGGATCGCTGGCCCCGCCGCACCCATAACCAGGTCGGAGTTCTTGGACGAGACTATCAAGCAGATCATGTCCTCGTGCTTGACGGCGCGGTTGATCGCTGCCTGTCCGGCCTCGGACAGCTCGGAGTCTGGGTCCAGCAGTTTCGCTACCAGCGCCGTTCCGAACCCGGTCATCCGGCGGTCGATCAAGACGCCGGTCTTGTCGGGCTGATCCTCCTCATGGCCGACCCCGCGGAGCCATTCGCACTGGTAGTCCGCACACTGCTGAGGTCGCTTCTGATAGATTTGGCACCCGTAGCCGCAGCTCGCTAGGTTATGGCACGGGACCCTCGCCGGCTTGTCGATCTCGGGGATCGGGAAGAACCGGCAACACGCCGCGCACGTCCCGCACGTTCTCTCCTTCGCCATGCCCATCACGATACGTCCTTGCGGACGGTCGTCAACCCCGTCTTCGGTCGCTTGCTGGAGAGCGCGGACGTGGGTTCTAGGCTGTCGAACTTCTGGTCAGGCTCCTTGCTGTCATGCCTCCGCCTCAGTCCCTCTATCAGCCCGGTCTGGTCGAGAAGGTGAGCGTGGAGAAGGCTGTTCGGGCTCAATATAAGATCGCCGGTAGTTAGAACCGCCTGGTCGAGTGCGTGGGCGTGGAGTAAGTCGTTCGGTAGCAGGACGTGGATCTGCGAGAGAACAGCCTGATCTAAGGTATGGGAATGGGCAACATCGTCCGGGATGAGAACGTGGATCTGTGAGAGAACCGCTTGGTCGAGGGTGTGAACATGAGCGATGTCGTTCGCAGCCAGCACATGATCTTGGATCAAACCCGCCTGATCCAAGGCGTGGGCGTGAGCGAGATCGTTTGCCGTCAATACGTGGTTCTGGGTCAGGCTGACTTGATCGAGGGTGTGAGCATGAGAGAGATCATTGGCAGCCAGGATATGGTTCTGCGTGAGGACGGCTTGATCCAATGCATGGCTGTGGACGATGTCGTTCGGGGAGAGAACATGATCGTCTGCTTCCTCGGTAACGGTGGTCTGGTCGAGCGCGTGGGCATGAGCGATGTCGTTTGTAGTCAGGACGTGGTTCTGCGTCAGAGCGGCTTGGTCCAGGCTATGCGCGTGGGCCAGGTCATCGGCGGTC